>Ga0209673_1000536_pt1 | contig 62205 bp, 64 predicted proteins | sample AraplaCol_mMS_r2_2_FD_184274 | JGI IMG/M metagenome (GOLD analysis project Ga0209673, IMG submission 184274) | Arabidopsis root microbial communities from North Carolina, USA - plate scrape MF_Col_mMS_r2 (SPAdes) (version 3) | ecosystem: Host-associated > Plants > Roots > Endosphere | place... | reverse complement strand
TTAAAAAAAAAAAAAGAATTCTCCCTCCACAGTCCTTTTGCCAATTCACCATGACGCGGGGTAACCAGCGTGACACTGACCGGGCCAAGGCCCAGAAGAAGGCCGCATCGGCGGTTCGTTTCTCCTCATCTCAACATCTTATCTTCGAATAATTAGATCTCTAACTTGAACTCTTGTACAGAAAACCAAGAATACCATGTCTGGTACTCAATACCAAAAGGCCAAGGAGGATGCCGCGACCATTATGCGCGAGAAGCAAAAGAAGGGTGAGTTTGACACGACGCAAATTGAAGCTGAAACTTTCTAACCTTCTTTTCTGTTGTTTTAGCCGACGAGAAAAGAGCCGCTGAAGCAGCCGCTGGTAAAAAGAAATGACCTATAATTTCCCTCTCCATCCACACCTGTCATACCCTCGCCCTGCCCGCAATGTCCGCCTGATACGCTCCCCTAGGTGGAATACAAAGCGCAGACACAGGCGCATTGCTTAATGTGCTTGGAATATCAAATCAACTCAGGAAAGGAATGGATCTGGATCATCGGGTGTGGTGGGGTTTGGTCAATTTTCTTACTTCTACTTGGCCTCTTCTTGAACTTCTGCCAGCGACTAGCGCGGAGTTAGCACCGGCGTTTATCATCCCAGCGTACAATTACATTTCAAATACATAGCGAATATCTACGAATCATGAGATCACCTTCTTTGTTAATTCTTTGTTAATCATATCATATACACTGATCATGTTAGATCAGACCTCTCAATTGCTGCTGATGCCCAGTATGCACGAGCTCTCGAGAGTCGATTGCGCCAGGGCCATTTCCCAGAAGACAACCGTATAGAATCAGTCTCCGTTTGCTTAAACTCAAGACGAAAAGTGTCATCAAGTATATCCTCAAGACCAAACTTCCGCGTCGCCTGGTCAACAAACGTCCACAGACTCTCGCCTTCCCACCCAACACCCAACGCAAAGCGAAGAACTCGTTTCACTGCATTCGCAGAAATCTCGAAATCTTCCCCCTGATCCAGCAAGTATATAGCAAACATCCAGCCTGAAATATCACGCGGACTAGACAAGCACCATTTCAACACCGGATCTATCAAGTCCTTCATGTCGCAGTCCATTTGGTCATCACCGCATTGATCCTGAATAGCACGTACAATAGTAGAATGAACATTACGCATATATGTAAAAGCATAATAATTCTTCGGATGTAATTCTCCTGCACGGAGCACGATATCAAGTTCTGCCCGTTCAAGCTTCTTCAAAGCAGAGATATCTGACTTTCGCATCTGAATCAAAAATCCAAGGACCCAAAGCCGATGGGACCATAGAGTCGGAGATTTCGTATGTCGATGAAGTGGTGAACATTGAAACGATTGCAAGAGCGTAAGTTCCGTCTCCAACATCTCTTCCAAGAATGTTGAAGAGATCTTCTCTGTTTCATTACGGCGCGATATAGCTGCCAGCAGCCAATTCTTGCGCCAGTTGCAAGCAGTGAGATGTTCACAATCGAATAGGAGGATAATCTCAGTGATAATATGACTAGGAATTTCGATAAATTCAGATTCATGTTCACCCCGTTGTTGAATATCTGCAAAAAGCTCATTCGATGACATTGGTTTTAACCGTTTGGTGAAGAGTTGGCGAGCATGTAGGAAGGCCTGTACGAGTGCTTTTTTGGTGATACCAATCGAATTTCCATCTTGTAAGAATGAACTCCCCAGACTTGAGGGGATGATCTCGATTTCTAGCACTTGTTTATGTCTAGAGGATAAGACTGAGACGAGAAGGTTGAATGCTTCCTCAGGGGTCGCCATTGGTATTCATATATTCACAGAGATTTCTGTTTCATATTCTCCTTCTCTTTCTCCGCTTAAAATGAGAGAGAAATAGAGAATTAAATAGGCGATTAAATTGATATCAAAAAGAATGAGAAAAGGTCGGGGAGTTCAAGTGGAGAGAAAGTCAAGGCGGAAAGGAAAGCACTTCGTCATTCGCCCCTCGCCAACTTCTCCCTCCAACTTCAACTTCAACTTGTCCCCCACGCGCTCATCTTGCGACGTCGCCTTCGTGCATCTGGGCGTCTCCGGCCACTCGCATCGACATCGGGTCGAATTTGTTTCTCGCCATCATGCTGTCCCTCATTTTCACCGTGCTCTTTGTGCACGTAGCGATCTACCTGATCAACACTATCGGCGCAACCACAATCGATAACTTGGTAAGTTGAGCGCGAGCATTACACCCAGAGACTAGGGTTCCATCAGTGTAGTCATCATGCTCTGATATTGCTGTTGTCACCGCTGCTACTGCTACTACAGCTGCTGCTCTCCTGTCCTCAACTCCAGGCTAATAGTCACTCCTACAGCTATGGCTCCTCTACCTCAAACTCCCCACCTCGACCTCAAGAAACGCCCGTGAACAGCAGCGCATGAAGCGCGAAGTCCTCCAACTCAAGCGCGAAATGAACAGTACCAGTTCACAAGACGAGTTCGCTAAATGGGCCAAGCTCCGAAGAAGACACGATAAGAGCATGGAGGAATACGAAGCGATGAGTACGTGTTCACACGAGCATTTCCCCAAGCCCACGTCTGCCTTCAAAACTAATATCGATCTCTTTCTCTAGACAAATCAATTTCCTCGCAAAAATCCTCTTTCGATTGGGCGGTCAAAATCGCCCGCTGGCTCAGCACAACCGGTCTCAAGATCTTCTTGCAATTCTGGTACTCGAAAACCCCCGTCTTCGCTCTACCGGCTGGCTGGTTACCCTACGCTGTTGAATGGATTCTTTCGTTTCCGCGCGCTCCGCTGGGTCATGTTAGTATTCAGGTTTGGAGTAATGTGTGTGCGACCGCGATTGCTGTTGCCGGTGAAATTATCGGTGGTGTAATTGCGCAGGCTATTGGGGAGAAACAGAAAGAAGCTCAGTCTGTCCCGGAGAAGAAGGCTCAGTAATAGGAGTGATGTAGTCCTTGGAACGAATTATTTTGCATGGTGTATTTCTATTGGATTGGTATGGGTGTTTATTTCATATGTACGTGGTCATGAATATTGCATAGCCATCATATTAAGTTAAGGAATATTATTTTATTTCTTTGGATGAAACTAAGTAAAACTAGATTGAAGAGAGTAATAAACCCCTGGAATTGACCAGCTAGTAAATTGTATTGTTCATCAGATATTGAAAAATCGTTTCTCGTCAAGGATTCCCTGCCGTAGCTAGGGAATCTCGGGGCTTGACTCTATGATTGGTATATCATCCCGCGAACAAACAAAAGCCAGACAAAAGTCCTATACTATCCATGGAGTTATCCTTGGAATTTTGGTTTTGAATAAAAAGTCCGACCCCTTCGACAGGGTTTCTGCAGAGAATCATCAATCTCCACCGCTTTGCCATAAGCTACAGACTTTGAAAAAAAAAAGTATTCAGAACTCCTCGCCTCAAGAATGAGCCCCATTGAGTTACCTCCGCTAACGAAGGCAATCGCATGACTATCGAACAACGACGAAAAGCAACCCAATACAAGAGAGACGAATCCCTCTTCCCCACTCCAATACAACCCCATCACCCCATTGTATCCAGTACACCTTACGGTATACTGTCGGATGATGGGAGGTTGCGGTTGGGATGGGATAGGGCAGTAAGCCGCTGTCAAATTGCTTTTATGGCGGCGCGTTTCCGCAATGCCTGGCTTTAACTTTGATCAAAATCAAAGTGCAGGGTGTCCGGGGACTTTCTCCCAAAGCGAGTTTGAAAGGAGAGATCTCCTTTGTGTGTAAGCTTTGAATGCGATTCTTTGAGCGAGGGAGTTGGGGAGGAAGAAGATTGGGTCTGCTGCTTTTTTTTTTCTTATGTGCTAAGAGAGTGTCATGTGATTTACTAGTACTATTGTGGTTAGATTGAAATAGGTCATGTGACTACTTCATGTTGCCGGCAGCTCAGTTCAGTTGATCGATGAAATAGCTTTTAGATAGTTAGTACCTAACAGCGACATGTTTGAAATTTCCCTTCCTGTACATAGTAGCAGTTGAGAAAGCAAAAATAAAATATATCCGTTTCTCTTGTTGAATGTAAAATATTCTGATTAAGAGGGCAAAAAATGGACGAATGGCGATTCGAACGCCAGACTTCTCGCATGCGAAGCGAGCACTCTACCAACTGAGTTATACGCCCAGGAATGTTCTTCATTCCACGAAACTTGCGAACATAATTCTGGACACGTAATTTTGAGAACTGTCTCAAATAGAGTCATGGATTTGGTCTTTGGTATACTCATGTATAATTTTAGCACAGTCTCAAATATACGCATATCACGAGCTTGGAAGCTCAAAGAGATGAATATTCCATGTGAGAGAGCCGGGCATCTAAGGTCTGGTTCCCTATAGGTTCATGAGTTCATGTTCACAACTGCTTTATATCCGTTCATGCTTTCCATCCAAATTGTGTTAAGAGTCCACTCCACGGGTGACAACCCCCTAGAGCTCTATATCTTTCAATTTGTACCATGTAGTATGTATTTGCTTGCATTGAGCTTTCAGAAAGCATTGAGTCGCTGCATAACTAGTTACAATAGCACGACGATCTCCGGAGAAAAATGGTCTATAAGTACCAGGTAGGTAGTTGGTACTGTCTACAAGCTAAGCAGGCAACAAAACCTTGAATTCAAGAACGATAAGACTATAAATAGATAGGTTTCAGACTTTCAGACCCTCACCTCCAGACTCTAGCACATCATTAGTACTCTTGATTGAAGAATGCAATACGCCCAGACACCTGAAATGACTCCGAACAAATCCACCACCGCTACTAGCCCTAATTTCCAACCGTCGCTGCAACTTGATGACGCTTCGAGGAAGACCACCAGCTTCGCAATGAGCTCCCCTTGCTGTAGCCACTAGCATTAGTAGCATCATCTCTATTGGTTCTCCTTGGCTCTACCCCCTTCAAAACTGCCACTATCCCCATCGTGGCCGAAACATCCTTCTCTGGAAGATCCTTTCTCTGTCCTTTCTTGATGGCAAATTGTAAAGCTGTCTGGCCGACTTCATCTTGATTTCGAACATCAGCCCCTGCAGCAAGTAAAGCCTTGACCATTTCCGGACTGCCGATATGAACAGCGAAATGCAGAGGGTATATCGGACCCATTCGTTTGACACTGCCCCAATATACGGGATGATTCACATTTGCTCCAGATTTGATGACCATGTGTAGACCTTCCAGTCCTGCCCCTTCCATTGCGTAGTTGACTACTGAGGTTGCGGATTTTGGATTCAGAGAGAAAAGATAGTTGCATATATTCAGGTTACGCGATTGGAAGGCGCATGCGATATCTTCGTCGGAGACTTGGTTTGATTGTGTTGCTGCAGCTTGAACTCCTTCTAGCCAGTGCATTCTTGTGGCAAGCTTGAGAGTATCGGGGCTTCTTATTCCATAAATCAATAATAACTTTGTCATGGTCAGATCCTTTTGGCTTATAGCTTTATGGAGAGCATTGAGCAAGGCTTCCCAAGATCCACTTGATTCGTTAAATCCTGCCGACTCCCTTTCAAGTAGTGCTCCCACTTGAAGTTTCTCAGACTCTGTCGAAGACGATCTTTCTTTAAAATTCATTTGTCTCATCACATTGCCCTTGTAGAGAGATAGTATGTGGTCCAGAAGCACGCGACACATATCGACGTTCCAGCTGTCGATTGCGAATTCCAGATGTCTGGCTTTAATGAAGGTGTCAAGGTCTTCAGAAGCAGCCTCCATCAATGTATGCATCAAGTGGGAATGACCAAAATGAATTGCACAACCAAATGGGGTTAGGGCTCTGATCTCTCCATTGACTCTTGCGCTAACCATTTCATGTATTGAGACTCCTTGGGACAACATGGTCTGCGCCAGGAGAGTGTTGCCCGTAATACATATTGCGGCAAAAAGGACCGCGATAGAGAAGTCCCCATGCATCGGCAAGCCCGCCAGGTACGGGCTATATGTCTGTAGTGCTGCATTGTCGCAAAGAAGAACTGCCCATTTATATGTATAAGTTAGGCACCTTCTTAGGTCTCGTTGCTGTATCAAAGACTTGAGATCCTTGCGAATTGTGTTACGACTGGACATATCAAGAAGCATTTGAACCTGTGTAGCTTCCTCTTTATCCCCATTATACTCGTAAATGTGAGCAAGAATCTCAACAGCTTCTTTATAGCTCGGGTAGTTGATACCAATAGATTCTGTCTCATGTATAACCTTTCGGCAAAGTGATTTTGCTGGCTCAATTCTCCCCGAGCTGAGAAGTCTCCGTGACATCTGTAAGTCTTCCATCCATCTCATCTCCGCTTCAACTGGCTTAATGACCTCTGTATGCTGGTGAGGAGGGCCATTAAGTTCCAAGGGGGGCTGTCGTATATCGCTTGAGCCGTTTCTATGGACCTCGCGTCCTGTGGTTTCAGTTGAAGGACGTTGATTCTGCATCCACAAATGAGCCTTTTCGAAAAATTCTTGGGTGCTAACGCTCAAAATGTCAGAACGTGTTTCGTTCATAGTGGTACTGGCATTTTCGTCTAGGGCAACTGCAACATTCAGACTTTGCAGCACAGTAGCTGGCACTGAGTCTGTATCATTTCCCTTTCGACGTTGCGACAGTTTTTTCAGGTGCTCGATTTCTTGTCGAAGTTGAGCTAGCCCATCCAAGACATCATTTTGAGATGCTTCGTGGCCCTCTTGGGCTTGAACTTGAAGGCAAAATTGAATCATCTGCAGATTCATGTTCATTGCAGTCTGGAATGTGACAATCTGGCTTCTGAACAATGTCAAATCCTCTACTTTGACATTGATCTTCCAATGAGTCGCCATTCGGCCCATGACTTGCCCTGCCCGTCCATGTGTCTGGCTTTCGTAGAGAACCTTGCAAATGTGTTTCACAGTAGCGTCACAGTCTTGAATACTTTGATATGATATGGATTAGCCCGTCGGACATGTAGACAGGCTGGTGAAAGATATGGAACAAGTACTCACCAGGCGCTGAGTGAAGCCACCAAATTAGCTGAGTCTCCCAGATTGTTGCTCAGAGATCGTTCGTTTTTCTCCAAGGCGATGTGCACATTATCCAATGATATTGACAAAGTACCCATATCCTGTCCAAACAGCGACACAACATTGTCGACATCCTTTACTTCTTCAACATATTGGTAAATGGCTTTGGCCACTCTGATACATGTAATGCTGAGTCCTGCAGCAGTAGTCGCAATGGATATTGGGTCCATCGGTCCGAGTCAAAAGCTTCGAGAAATCGATTTCAATGAAAGGATAAAGAAAAGCAGCACAAGTCGTGCTTTAAATAATAAAGACTTCAAACTGAGGAACAATTACCATAAGAATCCACTGGCTAGCAATACTCGCCCAAAAAAAGGTCCGGCATGAAGTTCGGCGGTTAAGGCCAGCGGCTATACACTTGAAACAACATCGTCCATTCCTGATACATTTTTAGGGTCTAAATTGGGATTTTCTGATATGCACGATTAAAACAATAAACTTAAGCGCTTATACTAATGAGCCGCTTCCTGTATTTTACATATATAGAATAGGTGTTTCACTTGGCGCTCTTCAATGGAAAGCGCCGGGAGAACTGTGATCGCCGTCTAAGCTCAAGACCTGATGAGGGGATCCTTCGGATATAGCAGTACTGTCTATATCTAAACATTTACATTTTCTAATTGTGAATAATATGTATCGGAAAGAGAAATCGAGATTGAACCTCCCGATATTGGAACTCAATGTGTTCAAGGGAACACCAGTGCTGTAAGTACTTGTGATATTCAATTGGAAGATTTCTATGGATGTTCCAACACCCATAGAAAGGTTTCTTTCGAAGGAAGTGTGCCAGTAATAGGACTACTCGTAGTACCTGATCGACTTGTAGAAACTTGAACTGATAATAATATCGATGTCATTGACCCTAACGATGCATGAATAGGATATTGAAAAGAGATACATGAGAAAAAAAAAACACAATTTTGTACACCATTTAAGCCTTGACCTTAGCCTTGCCAGCCTTCTTCGCCTTCTTCTTCTCAACAACAGGCGATTCCGTCACAGTCGCCTCCTTAGTCTCCTGATCCTCCTTCTTGCCCTTCTTAGCCTTCTTGGGGGTATCTTCTTTGGCAGGAGGGGCCTCAACAGCCTTCACAGACTCCTCGGCCGGAGTCTCAGTCTCAGCCGGGGTCTCGGCAGCTTCAACAGCCTTAGGCTCCTGGACAGGAACATCCTCTACGGCCTTAAGCTGAGGGAGATTGAACTCATAACCCAGATCCTTCAGCTTCTTAGCCTTGGAAAGGCGCTTCCTCTGCTCCTTGGCGATGCGCTCGGCCCACTGCTCACGGGTCTTGCCCTTTTCAAGTCGCTTCTTCTCGATGCGGTTCCAGGGAGTCTTCTTAAATCGACGGTTGGCGCCCTTCCAGACCTCGGGGTGCAAAGATTCCGAAGGAACGAACTTGCACTTCAGGATGTGGCCGTACATAAGGTAGTTGTCCATAGTCTCGGCGACGATCTTAGCAACGGTGACAGAGTTGAACTCGACGAAGGCGTAGTGCTTGGAACGACCGGTAATACGGTTACGGGAAAGACGGAGACGAGTGATTTCGCCGAATTGAGAGAAGTAGGCGCGCATTTCGTGCTCGTAGAAACCGTGGGGAATACGGCTGGGAAAAAAAAAGGTTAAATGTTAGCGGTTTGTTCGTAGATTAGCAAATATAAAATTGAGATGACTTACCCGATATAAACGGTACCGGGTTCCTCTTGGGTACCAGCGTTCTTCTTCTGCTTCTTCAAGAGCTTTTGCTTGATCTTCTTGGAGTCTGGAATCTTGGGTACTGGCTTGCCGGCCTCGAAGCCCTCGTCGCCAGAGTCATCTTCGTCACCACTGCTCTCGAAGCCTTTGATCAGTGCGGCAGTCTGGTCATCCTCAGCCTCCTCGTCATCCTCATCAATGTCTTCCTCCTCGTCTTCGCTGTCGTCTGAAGCGGCAGAGTCGACAAGGAAATCCTCGTCGTCAGACTCGTCAGACTCCTCAGCAACCTCTTCGGCCTTCTTAGCCTTAGAGGCAGCCTTCTTTCCAGCGGGCGCACTCTCTTCCTTCTTAGACTTCTTGTTACCAGCCTTCTTCTCGGCGGGGGAGGGAGCAGCAGTCTCCTCGTCGTCGCTCAAGAAATCAGCAGCACGCTTGCGGGGCTTGACCTGACGGGCGGATTGGCCATTGGTCTGAGCAGCAGGCTCAGCGATGTTCCTCTTGGTCTTCTCGACACCCTTATCAGCCTTCTTAGGGGCAGGCTTGGGAATGTTGTCCTTGGGTTTGGCGGAAGAGACGTCTTGCTTCTTAGTTTTTTTGGCAGGCGAGTCGGTAGCGACAGCGGCTATTGACAAAACAATTGTTAGCAAAAAAGACAAATTTATTTCTCTGACATTTCCAACATACCCTTGCGCTTCTTGTCCTTCTTATCGGGGGCCATTTTGAAGTGATGTGGTTGAAATTGAAGACTGAAAAGCAATCAACGCTGGCCGAACTTTTTTTTTTTTCTCTGCGGATTTGCGCCAAGGCGGTCAGCCCCCACAGGCGCCGGCTTCAACGTCCACTCTTTAACTCTTCGTCGATGCTTTTCTCCTCAGTGGATCGGCCATGGGGAAGTCTAAGAATGATCCGCCGACCCATGAGGAAATCTGGGATGACTCTGCTCTTGTGCGATCCTGGGATGAGGCTGTTGAAGAGTACAAGGTATGTTTTGGCCATAAACTCACGTGATCGTTATCTGACCAGCCGGACAGCTATATCACAGTATCCATGCCAAAGGAGAGAATATCGAAGATGTCTTGAAAGAGGCTGAGGATGCTGGAATTTCGCAGGGCAATGATATGGATGAAGACGTGGTGCTCGAGGAGAGTACTGTGGAGGTGACTGAGCAACCAATGCCAAAAGTAGAGACTCAGGCTGAGTCCGACTATGAGCCTCAGGTATGTATTTATTTACAGTGTTTGGTTTGATGGGCTGGCCAATAATTAACAATCATGCAGGATACACCAATGAACCAGGAGAACTCTGCTCCTCAATCATTTCCGGCTGCCAGTACAGCTCCAGCTGCCAGTCCAAAAGCAGCACCACCAACAGGTACTATGCCGATGCCAGAAGCGGTCATGGCTAATGGTAAGTCTGGCATCGAAATCTCTAAACATCGAATTAATTGTCTAACTCTCTCTAGTCCAAGATGAAAATTTGAAACGTCTAATGATGTCTTGGTATTTTGCCGGCTACTACACCGGTCTCTATGAAGGCCAACAGCAAGCTCAAGGGAAGAGCTGATCATTCAACAAGCCTTCACAACTTGGCATACCTCATATTTGCCCACAATATCCTTTTAAATGGCACAAGAGGCAGAATATGTCTCATCTACGAACTCCATGGGTTCTATCTTATCAAGTAGTTCGACGATATATTTTAATGACATTAATCCTTTGAATAATCTCCTAATTGGACTATCAAGCGCTGCTTCGCCTGGAAACGATTTCATGTGAACCAAAATAAATGGCTTCCTGCTTCCACAAGGTTGTCCTAGAATCAAATGGACACATGGGCAATTGTCAAAATATGAAAGAAAGTTTCAATGTTGAATGGTATTCAGTAAATATCAACTTGTCCTTTAACCCCCAAAGATTTCCACCGCGGTATAAAAATCCCTTCCCTTCTTCATCTTTTCATAAATCAACGAATGTAAGTAGTCGTGACGATTACAAAGTACCACCAGTTCCACCGAGAAGGCCACCAACGATTGGGAGAGCACCTAGGGCGTTGGGCTTAGAAGTAGGGTGGGTGGTGTGTGTCGCAGTGGGAGTAGCGAAGTTACCAGAGTACTTCTTCTCGGTAGCAGTAGGTGCCTCCTTCTTGGAGGCTTCCTTCTTGGGGGCCTCCTGCTGAGGAGCTTCCTGCTGAGGAGCCTCCTGGTTGGCTACCTTCTTCTCCTCTTGACCAGTGCCAGCGGGCTTCTGCTCGCCTTTCTGGGCATTGGCAGAAGGAGCAGGCTTATCATGGTCTTTCTTCTTGTCGTCGGCATTATGGGGGTCAAGAGTCTCCATGAGCTTGGGGATGTTCTAAACACAATCGTTAGTTACCAGGCTATTGGGTGTACGATTTCGAAATTCGAACCTCAAGTCCACCAAGAGCCTTAGCAAGTCCGAAGCTGTGACCCTCATCACGCTTGGTGGGAAGGGACATTGCGCAAGTTGCCAGAACCAGGAAGGTGGCGATGAAGGGAATACTGAGGCGAGTCATTGTGAATAGTATATGTGGATGAAAATGTAGATTGAGAAATAGAATTATGTTCAGATGAGGGTTCAAACGAGTGGAAGAGCGTATAGCTTGGAACTTGAAGCAATGGCCTCTAAGATGTAAAGAAGGTAGAAATCAAAGCTGAAAGGGCATGATCGCGTGCAACGGAGGGAAAACATGTAGCATTTATATCCAACCCCTTCCCTCCCTTCTGTCTGACCATGGAACAAGAATGGGACATGACAGGGGGATGAAGGAGGACAGGACTGGGGTTACAGTACTCTTGCGCGTTTCTGAGGTATTTTTGCTACAGACCGCGCCAACCAATACTAAATTGGCGTAGTAAGTGTATTTTCAGCCACTATCAAGAAAGAATGGTCGTGCTGCATGAAGCAAATGTCAAGCCAATCTTAGTTTGTATATGAGCTTCTGTGAGGTACCGGCGCGGATAGTCTCAGGTGCATACTACTGTATACTGTAGTGATCTGCCGGAACTTCGCGCAAGGGGTTATTTGATCCAGTAAAAGTGCTGGAGTGAAAGATGAGATCCAATGTAAAGCCCTACGAGGGAATGAGTGGGGGTCGCATTCTAATCGGAAGGTTCTTTTCGTGGCAGTTTGCCTGATCAACATCAACATCGTGCAACAGCGCGCCTAGAAACAGTTCAATTTGGACAACAAATCCATAGATTGCATACTACTAGGTAGTGCATTTGAATATAAAAAGATACGTGAGCAGGAAAGACATAAGTCAAATGAAATTGTATTTTATTGTCTAAAGATGGAACAAGGCCAAAGGCAACGCAGATCCTAATCCTAAATGCATTCCACATCCCTCGGAAGAATGCAGACTCTGACTCAAGTATCACAAGTGATCGCGCAACTCAAAGCACACAAGGAACCATATCTAAAATATTCAAGAAATGTACCTCCCTACTTTGACACGCACAGCCCCATATAGAGGAGCGGACGCAACACGAGGGAGTCTCCAGAAGGATCTTGTCCAACTGTAAGGTCTCACTTTTGGCACACTATTGACCTCGAATATCATTGAGCGATGGACGAACGAGACTTCGAAGGTGCCAAATTGGAATCGGGGAAGGGTAGGTGTGTATTCGGGATAATTCGTCGAGTATGCTACGGTGTTGTAGTTGCATTTGAAAAATGCGTTCCAGTCCTATTAGTTAGTTAATGCCAGTATCAGCATGGTGCTAGAAATATCCACGCGGCTTTTTCTCGAGCCAATGGTCGTGTATCAAGCTAAAAAAAACATCACATTCAGCCTGTGCACGACCAATAGCTTGAGAGGACGGCGGCAGCGAGGGGTGTTCAGAGATAGGATATCAACAATCCTGTCCAAAGATTGTTCAATTCCTAGACCTAAAGGTTTGCTAACCTTCAGTTCATGACTGGAATGAACAACCTTGGAATTTCCCAAAAGGGGTGTGTGCTCCAAAGCGAACCCAACAATCGTGCAAAGGACAGTAGAACCATCCAAGATCAAAAGTCGGGATTAGTACGAGCAGCCTTGTTCTGGGTCTCGTTCTATAATTTGCTGGATGGAATTATGTCCAAGCGCAAGGGTATGTTGGAGACCGTGATGTAAGTAAGTTGGAGAAAAGAAAAGAAGAGGAAAAGCTGTGCGGCGAGAAAACTCGGCCACCATTTTAGTTGCTTAGTCATTGAGGTTATGTAATATTACAATACGGGCATACATGTAATATAAATACCGAAAATACAGATCTACTTGATTACAGTATATGTTCCAGTGGGAATAGAGATGGTCTTTTATTCATTTGTACATATTCAGATGTTGGAAAGTACACCAATTGAAAAGTTATGAGTATAATGAAAGACTAAAATCAGGATGAAATTGGTAGTAATATGCAATGAGAGAAAGGACTTCGAAGTAGAGAACCTGGAAATAATCTAAACCTTTAGACTGGAAGTTCATCAACGAAGACAATCTCATCAAATCTTTCAAGGATCTTTTGCAGTAAATAAACACAGGACATACCGGCAACATTAGTCTCTTCAAAATGCTTCTGTGCCTCAATCATGGCCTCCTTGGCTGCAGTCACTTGATCAAGGAACACAGTATCAGTGAAATGATATGGCAAAACTTCTTCATGTCCCTCGAAAAGGTCAATCGCCGAGCGAAGGAAGCGGCCCATTCCCTTGGCTTCTTCGAGAAGAAGTGGTTCAAAGGGGTCGTCCTCAAAATCCCGAATTAGGCGTTCAACCCTCTCACGGATCATCTCACGGTCACCTTCGAAGTCTGCGCGAGCCTCTGCTTCTGTCAAGTCCATTGTGAAGTTGGTTTGTAGTGGATGTTTTGGTAATGATAAGAGTGCTAAAGTGCTATATGGCTTTGTTGATGGAGATTATGAGATGATTTGATTAGAGCTGTGGTGATTCTCAGCTTTTATAGACGAGATTTTCGGATGAAACTCGATGATTTGTATTTCATCTTAAACTTGGATCTCATTATGAATGTCAGGAACAAAGAACACTACTGAACAATAGCTTTCAACTCATGAAGTCTAGATCTATTGTCGAGGTCTTTCATTTTGACTCGATGTCCACCGAAACTTGAATGTACTTTGTGAACAACTCGAAGTTTGGATCTTTCCACACTTGGGACTAGACTAGAATAGAACTTGGACAAAGGAGACAATGAGCTCTTACCATTGAAACCTCCCCTATACAATGAGGGTCACTGAATGGCTATATTTAAATAAACACATTGTGATATTAATCCCCCATTATTGGATGTGGTTCATTCTTCCCTCTGGTCTTTCAAATCCAGCAATGTAACTTTCGGCTCGTCAGTAAGCCGAATCGCCCTTCTTCAGCTTCAGCATATCACTGACTCTTAACACATTAGCGCAGCTAAACAACCCTAATATACAGATATAATACAATCCAGCACGCTTCATGGGACTGGACGAGAAAATTTTTGCACCTCAGCGTCATAACAGGGCGAAAAAAAAGAGGTTAATTACGGCGTCAATACCCTCCCAAAATAAAAGATAATTATTTTTTCGACATGCAGCTTGCGCTTCTGTTTGATACGTAGGATAGCGCTATCTGCAATAGTCTTTAACGTAGAGGTCGTAATGCATGTAGATCTATAAGAATTGTTGGACATCTGATTGGATTCAATCCATTTCCAAGATTGTAGACTTGTCGAACTCTGCTATATCTTCATTAGCATACAATCAACATTTCATTCTAGGTTCTCTACCTGCCACCCGGATGTAATATTATAGTGACTACTAGGATCTGTGGCAGATCGGCAGTTGAGATACCAGCGCCTCGAACTATTCAACGGGAAGACCTGGGCCATTCTTAACGGTAACTTAGCATTTCTGGACGAATCTCTAATTTAAAGTATGACAAGATAATTGATATTCATACCACGTACCCCAGACTATCATTAACCTCAATTACAGCCATTAACTTGTTAATAGTGAGTATACTCAGGGAGTATACTATTGTAATTGTAGTGGCGATTTAGCCCCACCGCCTCTTCCGCACTTCTCCTGAATCTCAACATACCAGAATGACCAAAGCAAAAGAATAACTACTAATTGTCTTTAATCACAATCTCAAAATGCGAGCAAGACCTCGAAGAGCTCTAACCCAGCTGGTCATATTTACATTTATCCTTGGAATAATCCTATTCCTAAATCGTCCCCAATCAAAAGCAAAATACTTCCCATGGAATAAAATTCGATATCAAACATCCGCCACGAAAACCCCATCTCAAATGGGAATATGTCCTGATCTCTCAACAACGAAACCCGCCCTGGTAGTTTCGCATGTGAAATCAGACGGACCTCCATCATGGTTAGAAAAATTATCAGATAAATACACATTATGTATTTACGACGTCGACTCCAACGATGCCGACACTCTTCATGAAAAGTCTTCACACTTTTCCTCTCATCTTCAAGTCCCCGCAAACCGCGGCCACGAAGCAATGACCTACTTAACATTCTTAATCGACAATTACGAAAATATTCCCTCATCAGGTGCGGTATTCATTCACGGATCAAGATGGGCCTGGCATAATGATTCACCGGATTACGATAATGCAGCCCTACTCCGAGACCTGGATATCTCTGCCGCATTGGCGCCTTCCGGGTACCATAATTTACGCTGTGATTGGAGTGCTGGGACGTGTTCTCCTAAAGTTCCGGCTCAGGGTAGTCTTGAGATGAGATTACAGTCTGCTGTTGCGCCGTGGAGTGCGCGTGCTTCGTCTGATAAGGCTTTGCCGATTGCATTGGTTTCGCTTTTTGGTGGGGGGAAGCAGGCGGTTTTAGGCAGGAATGATGCAGTTCGGGCTCAGTGTTGTGCCCAATTTGTTGTTTCGAGGGAGCGGATTTGGCAGCATTCGAGGGATGAGTATATTGCTTTGCGTCAGTGGTTGTTGGATGGGAGTGTTGGTGAAGTTGGTGGTATGAGGGTGAGGTCGAGTAGAGATCAGAATGGTGTTGTTGCGCCGGCGGATGATAAAGTTGCTGGAAGGATTTTGTCTTATCTTTGGCATATTTTGTTTGCGGAGATTGGATCTGATGGGCTTATTGGGCTTGAATCTTTGAATAAAGCTGCTTGTCCTAGTGCTGAGGAGTGTTATTGTCGATTATATGGGCGGTGCAAACTTCAGTGCCCTAATGCGGGGAGCTGTCGTGGTCAATATTCGGTGCCCCAGTATTATAAGTTACCGGATGATTGGGCGGATACTCATTCATGAGCATCATATACAATATGATGTTCCATTCGTTTGTACATAATTGTTGGCGCATTCCAAAGGGAGCTGTTATATAGATACTGTAATTTAGCGCTGTTCATATCTTACACCAGATGGTTCATTCGAGTATAAAGACAGATGGAAAGTGTTACAAGCAATGAATCAGGAAAAAGAAAGACCAAGCTTGGTCCATTTTTCTACAAGTCAGATAAAACCCGTAGGAATCAGGATTCCGCATGAAAATTCAATATAGAGCGGCTTGTCTGTTCTGCTCCTGTCATAATACTACTGTAGTACAATGTAATGATTCAAAGACGCAAATATTTCGATTCAACAAATAAGATTGTATCCCATTATCATTCTACAAACTATATACAAATAAAACAAAGATTCCCTAGAATCTCGCAAGAACCCGCTCTTGAGCATCAGCAACAGCATACTCACTACTATGCTTCTGACTGACAACAGACTTCGCCTGTTCCGCAGTAAAACCCCTAGCCTCAACAGCAGGATTATACCCAAGTCCCGTAATTTTACCAACAACATCCGACGGCACCGCAGCAGCAACCTTACCATCCGCACGCTTATACACCGTAACAACAACAGCACCACCTAGACCCAGGTTATGCTGCAAAGCCGCACTAGTTCCATCCATAAGACGATTATTCGCCCAACCACGCAAATGCCAGACTAATTCCGCGCACTGGGCTATACCAGTGGCGCCGAGTGGGTGGCCCTTGGAAATTAGACCGCCGGATGGATTAATGACCATTTTGCCACCGTATGTGATATCACCCTTGCGAACCATCTCGTGGGCTTTTCCTGGTTCACAGAGTTCCAGAGCATCAATTGTGATCATCTCATTTGCTGAGAAACAGTCGTGTAATTCGCAGACTTTGATATCCTTGACGTTCACGCCGGCTTGGGAGATAGCTTGACGAGCTGCGTAGCGTGACATTCCGAAACCCATTAGGTCGATGGAGCTTTGGTTGTAGACTTGGTCTGTGTCAGAGGCGAGTTGTTGGCCGGCGATTAGGATGGCATTTTCCTTGAGATGGGGACGTGCGTCGAGGAATTCTTGGGAGACGATGACGGCTGCGGCGCCGCCGTCGGAGGTTGGGCAGCATTGGAGTTTTGTTAGGGGTTCGTGGATCATGGGTGATTTGAGGATTTGGTCTAGGGTGTATTCTTGTTGGAATTGAGAGTATGGGTTACGCTTGGAGTGTTCGTGGTTGATACGGGCGATTTCGGCGAAGTCTTCATTTGTAGCGCCGTACCTGGAGATTGTTAGCAGAGTAAAGGAGAAAATTGATCCTCTTCGGAAGAGAGGAGTAAAGTTGTGAGGATATAAGGGTGTACGTACTTCTCTTTATATTCACGACCAGCATTACCGAACATTTGAGCCGCACCAGGGGCATTGGTGATACCGCGTGTCTCAGCCATCATCATTCCGAAGAGACCGGTTGGGTTGGCGCGATCGTTATACATAGACTGCAAGCTACCGGGGTTCATCTTCTCGAAACCCACGACCAAAACACAGTCCGCAGCCCCATGAGAGACCATTGTCCGGGCCATGGCCAGACCGGTAGATCCCGTCGAGCAATTATTGTTGACATTGTAGATGGGGATCTGAGTGAGACCGAATTGATAGAACACGCGCTGACCGCAGGTACTATCACCATAGACATAGCATGCGACGCCTTGATCGACATCATCATAGGTAATCTTTGCATCTAGCATGGCCTTGATACCGGCCTCGTAGCCTAACTCATTATAGTCGACTTTACCGCGTGGCTTGATAAACTTGGTCATTCCCACGCCTAAGACGTAGGCGGGACCAGTTTCTTTTTTGACCATTTTTGAGGATGAGCTTTATGGTGTGGTGAGGTGAAGTGAGGTGAGAGGTGTAGTTGTAGATTAATCCGGGGTAGAGTGGGATATGCGAGGAGAAGAACGAATAAATAGAATCCCTTGATGGAAGTGCATTGTCACGGGGGGAAATAAGTGGAGAAAAGAGAGTGGTTCATATTTTTGCGGGGAAAACTAAAAGAGAAGAAGTTGAGAAAGGCCGAGGAGCCGAGGATGAAAAGCCGAGGGCGAGTTGTACAATCTGCATAACATTTGCTGTACTACATCATCTAGAGTTAATAGTTATTTTACTTTTGAATATGAATATGAATATGATATTCATTCAGTCGGCTATTGATATTCTTGAATTAGTTATTTTGTTATACATACACAGTACACTGTTCTATTCTACTCTGCTTTGTTCCTCACGGGCTCGTGGGAGCACGTGAAGACCACCTTCGACCTCGTCTCTCTTTTTTCCTCTTCTTTCCTTCTTCTTTTCTTCTCTTCTTCTCTTCTATCCCACTCTCTTTATATTGACTGCTCCCCACTTGGTGATATTCTGATCTCTTAACATAGTCGACCTCTTCAGACCATGAGTCATAACTGTTCACATTCCGGTGCCTACTCAAGGCATGTATAAATTGTACAAGGGCTACACTGTAGCTACTCTGCAAGACTCATCCGGATCGAAAACAGGGCATATTGATATGCACTTTCACAGCTACTAGGGAAACAGTAGCTGACAGCATCACTAACAGCATCACGATTCCTTTGTTCTGTCCACTCACATTCATTCGAATGGCAGACTCGGGCTGGTGCAGCTCTAAGGCAGCACAGACCTCTCAAGTCTTATTCATGATCTGCAGACCCAAACAAGATCTGGAATCGTTTCAGAGTTTAACAAACCATTTTCGACTTCAATCTCCGCACATCACATCTTGTGGTAGACTCCAGATGCAGTCTTCCACTCTGTATAGGCCATCACGGCATCCACTGAGTCCACACTATCCACGCTATTGCACAATCACAATCGCAAATCGGTCAAAGGGAAGGTTATGAAAATCATAAACGGAGGGAGATCCATGGTTATTGCCTTCCAGCTGTGGGCGATCGTGTCCGAAGAAGCAAAGCTTCTGCTCATGCAATGCGACCGATGAACTCCAGTCAATGTACAGTAAATATGTAGGAGGTAGTCTATAGCTTGGATACTGTAGTCTCAATCATGTCATTCACTTGATCATAAAATAAAGATGAATGATATTAATTGAATACTTATTAAAGATAATTTCCCCGCTGGCTTCACGACGTCACTGGATTCCGCCCTAAACCGCTTTGAGCCATCAAGAAAGCTCGGTCCACATGCCATTCACTTCTTCTCTTCTTCACAGCACCGCGGGAGACATTTGGGCTTGTGTTGACAAGTACAGACGATTGGGGATTAAGGTGAGTACAGTGATATCCCTGAATTATGTCTATCCAGAGTGATCCACTGTTGAACAGACCACTTCTAACAGTTCATCTCCAGTACAGGACTGCACAGAACAGCTTCATCCCGCACTTTGCGACCGCAGACAACCCCTCAATACATCTGGTTCTGGTTTGTCCGACACAGCGAGCCTCTGCTTGGTCTTATTCAGACCTCCCAATTGCCCCCAAAGTTGCTGGCACAAATCTCATCCTCCGTCGTGATATTTTAAGCTATTCGGAGCTGCTCGTCACGGCCCGAACCCTCCCCGCCTCGCTACCTCCCTATATTGACAATCATATACCTCCTACTTCGTTCTCTCAACACCTCTTCAGATCCTTATCTGGATCACAGATATCGCTTTAAAACTGTGAAGAGAATAGGGCTACCAGTCCGCCGAATGGATAATTGTGGGACGCCGAACGGTCGACTCTGAAGATTGAGAGGCCGCTTTGCGTTCCATAGGGTTCCCCACCCATTCGACATATACTACAACAATTGACATTTTGTCGAAGCCTCGATTATCTTGTTACATTAAAAAGTATTTACAATCACTGCCCAGCAAACGCTGCCTGATCGGGGCCTATTACATTTTGATTCTATTGGTCCCAATGAAAAACTTCTGGGCATGACTATAGACAAACGCGCTGAACATGCACCCTATTCTCCATCTGCTAACTCCGAGTCAACCCCCGCCATCATGCCATCACAAAATGCCTGGATCATGGATGATCCTACCCGGAACAAACTTTTGAAAAAATACAAGACCCAGGTGGCGTCCGGAGTGTCGACCGTCTGCGCGACTCTGTCGGTGGTATGTGTGATATTTCGAAGTGCTGAGCTGTGATTCTGTTACGGTTTCTGGGTTATATCGGCTAATCTATGGCGGTTTTTGATGTATAGACTCCTTTGGAGAACGTCAAAACTCGCATGCAAACGTGAGTCTCTCACTAGCGAAGAGAGGATCGACCCGTGCTAACCATGATCAATCAGTCACAACTTTAAGAATATCTTTCAATGTATTCGCTATCTCTGGCGAACTGAGGGCCCACGTGGCTATGTCGCTGGTTAGTTGAGGCCCTTCCTGGTGACCAATCTTGAGTCTGTCGTCTTTGAACCATACTTATGCAATGCTATCCAGGTTGCCTCCCACCACTAGCTAGTGTGACCGCCGTCCGCGTCGTCAATTTTACTACCTACAATTGGGCCAAACATGCCATTTCAGACACCTTCCAAAGTATCACCGGAGAATCTCCATTGGAGGAATACAAGAAGCCCGGCAGTACCCCAACCGTTGCTGGAATCCTGACCTTCACCGGTGCCGGTCTACTCGCTGGACTAGTCACATCCCCACTGGCCTGTACGTGGCAATCTACTCCTCTGCAAAGTTCTCGATCTATACTTACAGTCCTCCAGGCCCATTCGAATTAGCCAAGAATGTAGTCCAGACATCAGTCCTCGTATCGAACCGTGCCATGGCTGCACCGGATGCAGCTCGTAACCCTTCACTTCGTCGAAAACCACGTCTCGGGACAATCCAAGCCATCAAACAAATCATCAAACGCCATGGATTCCGCGGTCTCTACACAGGATTCCGTCTACATGCGATGCGTGATACAGTCGGATCAGCCCTGTACTTCAGCGTCTACGAAACAGTCAAACAAGTTGCCGCCAAAGAACTTGGCTCAGACAAGACTCCCTTCGGAGCACCTATGATAGCCGGTGCAATCTGTAGCACCGTCCCTTGGTTCTGTGTACGTCGCCTGCCCCCTTTCTCTCAGCTTTAAGATTGTTTTCTAATTTATGCAGACTTACCCACTCGACACCCGCAAGACTCGCGCACAGAGCGTTTTACTTGGTAAAACGAAAGAAATCGGTGAAGCATCCGTTGCCGTTGCAAAGTCGAGCATGTATAAAGGCTTGTCTATTATTCTTATTCGGACTGGAGTCAATAACATGATTCTTCTGAGTATATTTGAATACATCAAGGCGCACATTGATGAGTTACCGGCGTAGGTGTCGGGTCAAGGTTCATGGCTTGGATTTTGTTGTGCTGGAGTGGGATCTAGATCTGGATCTGGATCTAATCTGGTCCTGCATCTTTTTTCATCTGTTTTATTGATATTGTCTTTCACGTACATATCATAGACGAGCTTGATGCTTGTCATAGCAAATATGAATATGGGATTAAGAATTAGTGTTGGTATCTATGTGCTTTTTGTAGTGGCATTATTATACTTATGTTTTATCCAACCTTTCGGTTTTTGATCAGTGGAGTTAATTGTTCAGATGTTATCTGTGGCATCAATATGAACATAGATGCTCCAGCTAGCCCACAACACGCCTCTTTCATTGCTTCACCTCCGATGATACCCGCTTTAGTGCCTATACCTACCTAGGTATATGGTAGTATTAGTATCAAATGCTGGTAGTAACATATTGATTTCCAATCAATGTTGTGCCGAGACTGTGATGATCATCAGTACATACTGTACTAGGTAGTAGATACTAAACCTTTAGTTGGAACTATATAGATATTTATATATCAATGAGCTGCACCGTAGTGGTGATCATCCACACTAGTTATAATCGTATTATATACTTTCAATGTTCTCATAGTTAATACAAGAACTGATATTATAATAGTAATATAATAATCAAATTAATTCAAATAGACAACCATAATAATACACAGCAATACTCCAAGTGGAAAAGCCCCACGTCATGCGGTTGCGGGGGAAAAAGAAGCGACTTTCCGCCGTCAACAAACTTGCTCTTTTCTTCTTTCAGGCTGCTTGACCCTCACCCGCAACAATGGCATCGTAAGTAAATATACATCCTATCAGATATTAACCCATCCCACACATTCCAGAGTCACTCACTAATACCCACTAGCAACATCTTGCAGCTCCCCTTCCGCCGATCGCACACCGTCTCATTGTCCGATGCCATCACCCAATATATCTCGTCCAAATATGACCAGCGCCCGGATATGTTCGCGGACGATCTGATGATCATCGACCGACTTCGCTCTGAAGCTGTAAATGTTCAGGAACCCCACGTGAGCGGTATCAGTAGGCTTGTCACGTATGCTGCACAGCTGAAGTGGCTCGGTGGGAAATTCCCCATTGATGTGCGTGACTCCTCTTCTTTCCTCCCCTCTCTATCTTCGCGGGGGTTTCTACTTTTGTTTCGGACTGGAGTTAATGGTCTATGATTCATAGGTTGGGGTGGATTTTGTGTGGTATCCTGCCTTAGGATTTAATGCTTCGCGACCCGGTGAGTTTTTCTTCTTTTCTTTGTTTGCCGGGTGGGCTGTTGAAGACGACTCGACGACTGACTCCTGCGAATTCCACTAGTTTCGCAAAATAATCTACGATTCGAACTTGCCAATATCCTTTTCAATCTCGCGGCCCTCTATTCTCAACTTGCATATGCGCTTAATCGGACCTCCGCCGATGGTCTCAAACAGGCTTGTAACTACTCTTGTCAGGCCGCTGGGGTTCTAAGCCACCTTCGAAATGATATTATTCCCGACCTCCGCTCCTCCCCGCCGGAAGATATGGACGAAATGACATTGCTCAGCTTAGAGCAGCTTCTCTTGGCGCAGGGCCAGGAATGTTTCTGGCAAAAGGCTGTTAAAGATGGGTTGAAAGATGCCTCGATTGCGCGACTTGCGGCGAAGGTGTCGGATTATTATGGGGATGCTGGTGACTCGGCTGTCAAGTCTAATGCGATTAGTACAGAGTGGATTCATCATATGACCGCGAAAAACCATCATTTCGCGGCCGCCGCGCAATACAGACAGTCGTTGGATTGTCTGGACAAGCGCAAGTACGGGGAGGAGGTTGCACGGTTACGTGATAGCTTGAACTGTGTTAATGAGGGTCTCAAGGAGTCTCGTTGGATCAACCGAACTGTTCTTGGTGACTTGAATGGACTGAAGAGTCGTGTCACGGATGATCTTAAGCGTGCCGAGAAAGATAATGATGTCATCTATCTCAGCCCTATACCGCCAAAATCGGAGCTGAAGACGCTGGATAGGGCCAGTATGGTTGCTGCGAAGGCTCCGTCACAAGTCACTGATGCTATTACTATGCTCGGTGATAAAGGTCCACTGGGTCAGCCTTTATTTGCGAAATTGGTTCCTTATGCTGTGCATATTGCTGCAAGTATCTACTCTGATCGCCGAGACCGGTTGGTGAATGAATCACTTATCGGAGAGCTGGAGTCCATGACTGACAAGTTGCGAGAGTACGTCTCTCATAATCTACCCAACTCAGGAATTCGATGGCTAACCTTTACCAGTCTTTTGTCCTCTCTGAATCTGCCAGGATCCCTACAGGCGCTTGAAAAGCCCCTAGGTCTCCCACCAACCTTAGTTTCGCATGCTGAAGAGATGCGCCAGCAAGATGGATTGAATCGCATTCGTCGTTCTGTTCAGGATACAGCGAAGGTCAAGGGAAACGACCATGCGATCTATAACGAGGGAGTCGAACTCTTGGCCACTGAGAAAGCCGAAGACGACGCGGCTCGTCGCAAATATGGTACAGACCGATGGGCACGCGAGACTTCTGAAGCAGCTGCACCGAAGATCTACAACAGTCAAAAGGAGATCAGCGGCTACTTCACATCGGCACAGAGTAGTGATGATCTTGTGGAGCGGAAGCTCCGCGATTCCGAATCGGTTTTCCTTGTTCTGACTGGTTCCAATCGTGATCTGGAATCTTATGTGCCTAGTAGTCGGAGAGCTGCCATTCCCCCAGAGGTGGAGCGTGAGACTGCGAAGTTGCGCAGTTGCCTGAGCGAAGTGAGTCGGCTGGAGAATCGGCGCAAACGACGAATTCTGGCATGGAAGGAAAAAGCTCGCGTAGATGATATTCGTAAGTGTGCGAGGAGTGGGAGATGCGCTTGTCCAACTTTATATCGCTGCCATTTCCTTACTGACGATTCCCTTTAGACCCTGCTCTACTCAGAGAAACAGCTCGTCTGGAGCGAGAGTTTCCCATGCAGGCTATTCAAGCCAGCCAGTTCGAGGATCTATTCGAAGAGCAATTGCGTCTATATGATTCGGATTTGGATATGCTCAATCAAGAACGGAATGACCAGGATCAGCTTGCCGATCAGGTTCGCGAGGCGAACAAAGCGTTCACGCGGGCACACAAGGGTGATGCATCCACGAAGGAGCGTGAGACAGCACTGCAGGACCTGGAAAATGGATACTTGAAATATAAGGAGATTTTGTCCAATCTGGAGGTTGGGCGGAAATTCTACAATGACCTTGCTAAAATTGTTGGTCGATTTCGAGATGATGCAAAGGCCTTCGTGCACCAGCGACGAATGGAGGCGAGTCAATTGGAAGCGTACGTCCCTCGCGTCGATCATCCACCAACTGCCGGAGTCGCCTTACAGAGTACTGACAGGTCGTTTGCCAGGGATATCTCGAATGTAACGGCGATGTCTTCACTGCACATTTCTCAGCCGCACTTACGCCAGCAACCTCACCCACCTGCTCGTCAGGTTCAATCACCAACTTACTCGGCCGCTCCCTCGCAGCCTCCCTCGCAGCCTCTTCCTCCTATCCAGCCTCAGCCTCGAGCTCCGGAGGTCACAGCACCTCTGACAGCACCACAGCCGATGCGTGCCGCGGTTCCTCCAGCTGTACAGTCTCCCGGCATGTGGTCACCGGAGATGGGCATTCGTTTCAACTCGGCGGCTACTGTGCCTCCAGGAGCAAATCCAGGACAGAATCATACGGCATCAAACCCGCAAACTCGCGGACAGACCAATACGTGGGATCCTAGTCAAGGAGTGCGCTTTTCCTAGAATATTCACCTGCGGATTTATCTGCACTTTTTCTTTTGGGCACGTTCATCGGCATCAAGAGGAAACGAAGATACTACATACATCCATACATAGCAACAGCATATAACAGCAACAACCATGTTTGCAATTCAATCACTCTATTCCAATCTTCAACCCAGATATTCTCTAATAAAACAGCTCCATGATAAATGTTCGCAATAAAGCGATCAGATTGGGGGGTTTTTTTTTTTTCCTACACAGCCATGCCCCCACATCAAACCATCGCCTCCCCAGGGGGAGGGACACGTCTGGTCCTCCAGACTTTGGCTTACCGGAGGATTTGACACCTCTACCCCATTAATAGAAGAGAGTGCGATCCATGGCCCCCTCGCGCCCCCAAATCTCCCGAACCACTTTAAAGTACAAATGCAAGTCTGCATTCGACAAAAGCCAAGAGAAGGAAGAGGGAGAGAAAAAGGTGTCCCTGGATTGGGTGGAACCGCTGAGCTCAGGAACTCCACTTAAGTCCCGCATTGATCCACCATTTGACCACTAATCAGCCATTCAAGATGCAGTCCATCAATCACGAAATCACTGGCCTCGTCAGCGGGGAGGGTCCGGTTGCGCCGGACCCTGAGCGTATCCGTATTTTTATTTTTCTCAGTGGTGCAGTTCACTACGAAGACACCATGCCTGTTTGAAGTACAGTGTGCACCGTAGGCTACTTCTTTTTTCTACAGTGCGTGTCTGGCCAGGCTAAGGTTCATCTTGGCGCTTGATGTTTTACAATTGGCGCTGCATGAATGGGACTTTGATGCGACTGGGTTGTTCTTTTTGAGTGGAGAATCAGGATGGACTCTCAGGATGCAAATGGATATGCCGCGCGGTGGTTCGCTCCAGAAGCTGCGTCATTGACCCTCTAGTACCAGCACCCATTATCTTCTTCTGAAGGATGGCAAATCGCAAATCACTTTGGATTGCGTATTGGTTCACATAGAGAGGCATGATTTTCCTTCCTCGGCCGTGTCTAAAGGCTGGGCATGACACCCAGTACAAATGACGGTATAGATGGAGAAGGGTATTCCGTGAACGGAATATACAGTTGTAGTGGTGACCAAATTAATTGGGAGAGAATAGTCTCCTCATGATCATCAGGATGTTTGAAGTTTGTACTGTACAGGTGGGCGTGGATGACTTTTATACCATCGCCATGTCGGTCATCTGCCATCCCCATGCCCTAAGTGCCGGAGTACAGTACGGAGTACATACAACACCTCTAGAATTGCAATGTACACTTCTCCATCCGGAGACATATGAGTGGATGGATACCAACTGTGCTATTTTAACTCTGGCGAACCACGAAATGTAATTATGGCCGCGAACGGAGGCTCCACTATGAAATGATAGGATCGTACATTTGAAACAAGGCACAGTGGCAGTGTCAAGACTGGACCATGCGGAGGGACACGCCCTGATCGACTACGACCCCATTTTTCTCGTTAAAATCTGACTGCCTGAGGTGCGCTGCGGATCCCCCTGGCTCGATCATGCTTGAATCTCGACCTCCCTGAGAGTCTTCTTTTCTGTCTTAGTCCCATCCAAGCCTCGCTCGACCTTTGACCTCGACTTTCTCGTCCCCTGTCTTCACAACCTCGTCTCTCCGTCTTTCGATCCAACGTTCCTTTCTCTAAATCGCCATTTCTTTTGGCTGCCACTCGTTTTCACAACCCTCCCCACACGATGAGATTCGTGCCAGGCCTGCTGGCTGGCCTCTTTGCTATCTTCCATCTCGCCCCCTCAGTCTACGCGGAGAAGTTACTACAAGCGAACTATGTCACCTCCTGTTCTAATGACAATGCTATCAAAACCAACGAGATCAAGGTCAAACTATTACCCGATGATGGAGAGGCCTGGTTAGAGTACGACGGAATTCTCGGCTACAATGGCAAGGTTATGTTCAACATTGATATCTTCGCCTATGGGTATAATATTACTCGAAAGAGTCTTGACCCTTGCGACTTGAAGATCGCAAATCTCTGCCCTATGCAGGCTACCAAAATGACCGTCCCTTGGAATAGGATGTCTGTTTCAAAGTCTTCCATTACAGATCTCATTCCTAGTGAGTTTTCTCCCACGGTCGCTTGTCGCAGATGATATACTTTAAATATACCCATCTGGAATGCTAGTTGGCCCCCCCCCCTCCCCCTGGCAAAACCGCTAACTTTAAATCCAGCTATTGCCTACTATATCCCCGATATCGACCTTCTTCTCCGCGTGACGGTGGTCAACAAGGATACACAAGACACCGTTTCTTGTATCGAAGCCCCTGTCACTAACGGCTACTCTGTCTATGTATCAGGGGTTGGTTGGGCTTTGGGAGTTATCACCGGATTAGGTCTCCTTGTCACGGTCATATTGTCGATTCTGGGCTATTCGAATATAGCTACTCATGTCGGGTTCCGGACTATGCTTTTGTTGGGTTTCATGCAAAGTCAAGCTATGTATGGAATGCTTGCGCTACACTTCCGACCTCTCGCACGCAATTGGCTTCAGGATTTCCAATGGACAGTTGGTATTGTGCATGCTGGATTCCTTCAAACGATTGCTACTTGGTTCCAGCGCGCGACTGGAGGTACGCCTTCGGAAATTTTCTCTCAAGAGAGCGATGTCTCGATTGCAGTTTTGAAACGATCTGTTGGAAATATCGCCAAAAGAACTCTCCCATCAACTGGTGGAGGTAAGGAACTTCTCGTCAAGGGTGTCGAGCGAATGGGCTACCGGGCTGGAATTGAGCCGAGCAATATCTTCATGACCTCCTATTTGGTTTTCTACTTCGTCACCATTCTCATGATGTTCACTCTGGTACTGCTCAAATTCCTTCTGCCTGCCATCTCGAAGAAGGCGAATAGCGCCAAGTTGAACAACGCTCTCAGCGGTGCGACTGAATGGAAGGGTTTCCTGCGTGGTAGTATCTACCGTCTGGCTGCCCTGTCCTTCCCTCAATGGTGCTCTCTCGGTCTTTGGGAATTGTACCAACATGACTCTGCCGCGGAGGTTATTCTTGCAGTGGTCATGTTCGTGACGACCGCTGCAGCTCTTGGTTTCGCTACTTTCAAGGTCTTCCAGCGCGCCCATGCATCCAAGGCATTGAACGAGAACCCGACTTACACCCTCTACTCCGATCCGGCATGTTTGACGAAATGGGGTTTCCTCTACGTACACTACAAGGCTCAGTGTTACTACTTTATTGCACCCGCACTGGTCTACGTCCTGATCAAGGGAATCATTGTCGCCTTCGTTCAAACCAGTGCCGTCGCCCAGGCCGTCATGGTCCTAATCGTCGAAATAGCCTTTATGATCGCCACCTGCGTGATTCGACCATACATGGACAAGAAAGCCAACAGTTTCAGCATCGCCACGTCCGTCATCAACTTCGTCAGTTCAATCTGTCTCCTCATTTTCTCCGACATCTTCAATCAACCCGAGATCGTCTCCGGCGTAGTCTCCGTCATATTCTTTTTCATGAACGCAATCTTCACCCTAACCCTCGTCATCTTCCTCCTAATCTCCTTCTACTACGCAATCCGTCTCAGAGAACCAACGGCAAAATACCACCGTCTGTCCGATAACCGCGATTCCTTCCGCATGTCCCAAACAGACAACCGTCTCAATACTGAGCTCCTCCCGCTCGAAAAAGCTATTCGTCCCATGGGCGAAGAACCACGTCCTTCTTCCCCCTGGGCCCCAAGTAACAACGGCAGTGTCCGTTCCCGTTGGGATCCAGGCCACGCCGGCGTTGGCTATAACCATCACGACGAACAACCACCTCGATCCCCATTCGCGGATCAACCGCCTAGATCGCCATTCGCTGACCCAGTCGAGCCAACTCTACCCTTAATACCAAGCGGAGATCATGTCGGTCGACGGGTATAAGCCAGGGAAGCCACGACACCAGCATCCCCTCGAATCGATTTTCTTTTTTTCCTCACCTCTCTTTTTTTTTTTAAACTCTCGGTGGTTTCGTCCGGACCGATCCTCCTGCCATGAACATATGTCCTTCCTTGCTATTTTCATTCGTACATTTTTTTTTTTCCATTTGCGCCCCATGATGACTTGTTTGAAAATTCCCTTTGAAGGGCCTTTTTCAAAGTAACCTACAAATTTCTTTCTCTTTTACTTTACCTTACCCCCTCTACCGATTTCTTTGCCTTTTGTTGGATTAAAGAGGCTGTTTGTTTGGCTTCGGCGTCTTGCAAAATCGGCGTTTCCTTAGCAAGATTTGGAGAATTCTTTGTATATATTTATTTTTCTCTTTTAGTCTTGAGCCAGTGTGCTGAACACTGATCTTGATGGGTCAATTTTTTTGTTCGTTCTAGTAAGGGATGTTTATAGTAATTGCCCAAGTGCTTGGTTGTTTACTGTAGGTGCTAATAGTAGAGAACATGCTCTTAGCATTTTTGGGAATATCAGTCCCATGCAAATAATGTGAATGATATGATACATTCCGTTCTATTAACGGAATTAGGTGTTATATTTGATAATATACAATATAGCGGCTGCTGTGCAACCATATCAAAGCCATTAAGCATCGAGTATATACTAGTCGAACTGTATGCGACTAGTAGTATCGATATTGATGTCCGAATCCCGGATATAGTGGACACTGTACATCAAGCTGTCCACTACAATCCATTGATGCTCCCCTACCTACCATATCTCAAAGCTGCTTCATGTCTTTCCCATCATATTGTTGATCCGCAGGCACTTCAAGCTCAGACTCCTCGGACCGATCATCTTTCTTTTCACCATAGGCAATGAACTTCCATGCACTTCGCATGAGACAGTATAGCCAGAAAAGATTGAGACTCTGCAGCATAGCCAATAGCGCGAACGTGATCACATTAGAAATCCAGCATTTATACTGCTGTGTTTCCCAGTTCAATTCGTAGGGTCCGACGGTCTGGAACTCGGTCAAGAGAGACCAGAGAATGCGAAGGTTCAGGTAGTGACGGAGGTAAATCCAGGTGAAGACGTTCAGGGCGTAGAAAGGCACGACTAATTCGGAGTTTATATAGTGGAATGTTTTCGAGATCTGTATCAGCGGGAAACATATTAGAAATGATCTGTCCCAAACCAGCTACTACAACACTCGTAGTGTAATAGCAGGAAAGGAAGCAAACTCACCGCAAGGAAGAAATCGCTAACATCATGCGTGATATAAACAGCAATCCCAATATAAGTAAAATGAAACCGATAACTCAACCCAATCAAAGCAAGAGTCACAATATGATGCGCAACAAGCTCCCTAAAGTCCTTCCTAGGTTTCTCAAGACCCAACAACATGACCAATGCCTGTTGCGCCCAATACGCCGCCTCAAAAAGATAATAAAACTTGAACTCCCCGAAATGCGTCTTATGCGGGAAAAGTTCATACATCCCCCTTGTCCGAAAATACCAAACTGGCGTCTGTCGCATCACATATAGACCCGCTGGACCGGTAACACCGAAGTAAATGGCCGTGTACATCTGCTCCATACAACGCTGTTGTTTACCGCGGGATTTGATGCCCGCGAAACGTGAGCGCGCGAAGGGAGCGAGGATTTGTTGCATGATGAACTCGCGTGTGAATGTTAGTACGAGGGCGTAAAATGCGACGAATGCGATGTCCCATGGTCCCTTTCCGTATTGTGTGCGTTCGATGTTGAGGGTGGAGGATGGGTCCGGTTCTTGCGCGTAGGAGAGGAATATGAATTTATGGAGAATATTTGATTCGGTTGGGTTAATGGCGTATAGGGAGAGGAGGGTTATGATGAGGGCTAATGGGATTGACCAGGTATATTTTAATGCGCGTCGTTTAAGACGGCGGAGGAGAGAGCGCTGTTTGCGCTTTGGTGTGGAGGATTGGATTTGTTTATTGGTGATTGCGTGTCCATTGCTGTTTGATTTTCCATTTGCCTTTGCATTACCATTTGTATGGGGTTCGACTTTTCTTTGACGAGTATTCATCGCCGGTGTCGAAGCTGTATTTGTACTCGATAAATGATCTGCCGAGGTATTGACGGGCGCCATGACCAGGTGGAATGGAAGTTGGGGCGAGTTTGGATGCTTTCTAGATTGATTGTGGCTAGTTTATGCGAGCTAGCTTGCTGGAATGAAACTAGGAGCAAGGGGTAGTGGCGTAGCAGGCGAAGAAAAAAAGCACCACTTTGTCTGACCTTGTTGCGATGGGTTCAACCCCCCTTTTACCGATAATCAATGGGTTTATGGGGGTTTCATAAGGCTCGGCGAAAGACGACGAATAGCTCCGATTCTGCCTGTTTTGGTTAGCTTTGGGGGCTGAACTACGAATGAGAGACCGGCGTCGGGGGAATCGGATCGGAGATCAAGGACCGGGTACGGACACTAGCGGATAATCCGCCGTTGTTGAATGCTAGAATGAGGTTTATACTGTGAGCAATGAGGTTGAGACCGAATACTTACTGAAGAAAACCCGTTAATCGAGAGACGTTGCCATATAAAACACCCCATGTTGACGTCCAGTGCGAAGAATGCCCATTCAATAGAAGCAGCAATCGTCTGATTGGGATTGTATAGGATCTTCGCACGCTGAAGAGTCTACAGACCCATTTAAAGCCTAGCTCAGGTACTAGTGAGCTAATGTGGATAACACTGATGTTGAAAATGGACATGTCAATCGTAGCTTTTTCGAATTTTTGTTTTGAATGTCAGCAGAATTTGTGATTTGAAGATATTTTTGGAATTTTTACTTAGGGAATGATTGGATTCGAAGATGGTTTATATTTCTTTTTCACATTTCCTAATGAACACGCTTGCTAGACGAATTTTAGCACGGTGATATGAAGAAACAATCAACCCACGTTCGAAGCTACATGCTACTACTTTTCGCATCCACACCGACTTGAAGCCCATTCAGCCCTGCTCTCTATAGTAAGACGAGTGATGTAGATTGCCTACAATTCGCAGCGTTGGGCAGATAGGCAACAGCTCTGTTGCTTCTATGTTTAGTATTGGACTCGGTAGAGGCAATACTTAAGCTAAAAAGTACTAGCCGAGAACCCAAGCACCATGATCCTGAAGCCTGGTAGGAGCACATTCATGCCCAATAATAGCCCAAAAACTCTGGAAATCAAGGATGAAATGATCTGTTCTTGAGGCGTAAGTGGAAAATTCACGACGTTGACTGGGTACATTTGTTAGCTAGAACTAGTTAGTACTTTTGCTAGGTTACTTATTTTGAGACATCTGGTGCTTTTGTCTACGCGATCTATACTAAACATCATTGTATTCTTGGTTTATCGAATTCAGGTTTCAGGTGGCTTTCGATGTATCTATTCAAAGTAATAACCTTCACCGATATTTGATTGGAGCCAACATGCTGTTTGCTGTCCAATTGCGGGGACTCGTCACGCGTAAATTGCTTCTTCAGCCTTCAGCTGGTATTTCAGATTTTGAACATTCCAACTCTTCATCTTTGCAACAGCGAGAAGAACAATTTCAAGTATGGCCGACGCACACCAGAGACAAAGTAACCCAAGCCATTCTTCACAAAATATGCGATACTCAGCACAAGAGTGCCCTTTGACGAGTCCGACTTGGCAGTGCGGAGAGATGACCAGCTCGAAAAGCTCGTTCTTTACAAAGCTACCCGGAGAAATAAGAAATCAAATCTACGAGAAAGCATTTGGAGGTCGTGTTATTCATATCAACTTATACGCGGATCTCTGCATATCCGACTATTGGCCCAAAAATGGAGCATACGATGCAACCAAAACTCGCACAAGACAACCTTTGCCAGACACTGTGAGATACCGTGATCCGCAATTCTGGGGTAATAGCGGTAATCCACCAAGGCTGGGCCACTGGGAAAGAGAAAAATCTACAACTGGAGATGGCGCCCATATCATTTTCGATCAGATCATTCCTTCAAGATGGACAACGATAGGTGTAATGGGCTGGCTATTGAGTTGTCAACAAGCGTGAGTGATCCCGAACTAAGATGAAATGAATGAAATGGTCTAATTTTAACGGATTCTTCAACCTCATAGGTATGCCGAAACGATCAATATCATCTATTCGAATACCTTCTACTTTGCCGGAAACGCCTCTTTGCAAGACTTTATCAAGATATCTCCCCAAAAGAATCTTGCTTGTATGAAGGGGCTGATTGTCGAGCCCGTAGGCTTGAAATCTAACATCGATTACGAAGTTGGTAACATGGCATACAGCACTTCCGGTATCAGTGAAGTCGAACTCACAGTCTCAATACTTGGTCGGGAATATTTCAAAATCTGCATGAGCTGGACGTGAAAATCATTGATCTATCGCGAGCACAGTTCATGTTTGCCAGACATGCGGACAACCAGGTGCAACGAGCACTGGCAGTACTCGATGATCTCATACCGAAAATGGGACCCCGATTCCAACGTCTTCATATTTATCTCGAGGACTTTCTATTCGAAACTGCGATAAAAATGAACGAGGGCAGCAAGAAAGATTCAAGGGAGCAACATGGCACTCTTCAGATCCATGGGAAGCAGAAGTTCTGGCGATCGACGATGAATCCTTCTACTCGCCCGTCGGGATATTGGATTGCACAAGACAATTGGCGAAGCCATTACCTTAGTTTGATTGCGAATTACTCGTCAGGTTCGGTTTCCCAAGGATTAAGGAGACTGATTAAATTTTGATTGGGCGAGGCCATATTGATTTATAGACTGCGACATTATTTGTGTATAAGAACTTGAATTATTGGGAATTTAATTTGTTAGTGATTTTGTGTTACTTCTTGGATATTATCATTCGATGCTTCGTTTGATAAAATCAACGTAAGCCAATGCTTTCGTCCTTTGTATGGAGACTATCACTGCTGTCTGTTGGGGTCCACTATGTTTCACCATAGCAATAATGATAACAACTCGCCATCCTCTACGCTACCCAATGCAAGCGATAGTGTCAGCTGGTCAGCTATATGGCGAAGTTATTTATTGCGGAACGTCTCTTTCTGATCGTTATATGTTTGATTTCTCCTACTCGAGACCAGAGCCCATAATTTTCTGGGGCCTGTTTGTGTTTCTTAATGCATTCTGGAGCATAATCCCCCTGGGTGAGTAGCACAAGATTCAATTTCCATATTCGAGTACTGATATCAATTAGCTCTCATCTCGACTAGCTTTTCAGCAAGCAAGCGTGCCTCCGCAGCGCTCTCTCGCAAGTCGCTGCCAAAAATCTCAGGAAAGACCAATGAAGATGCGATATGATGAAGTTGAAGGGCGCAAATTCGGGAATAAAAATGGCCATGGAATAGCTTAAAGGATGTTCTTATAATTCGAGGTCTAGATCTTATTGTTCTACGTATAGTGTAAGGCGAGTTCAAGCTTCCATATAAAAGACCGGTCCCAATTTATATGATGCCAATGGTCACCGCAGTTGGTGGCCTGATGTATACTCTACTGGCTGTGAATATTGCACCGTACACCACTTCTTGAAGAAGATCGTAACAGGGGCGCTCTTTTTTCTTTGCGTATTGAATAGCGAACATCATTTCGCGCCAGAGATATATAATATAGTAGAGTACTATTTTACTGGGACTTTTGTGGCTTTGGCTACTTTCATAATCGACATGGTTCTCTTCTCAAAGCTATCTATTGTCTACGAAAGGAGAATTTAGCAGATATGCGTGATAAAAAAAACCCCGGTGAGATCGGCGAGTTGATATATCTAGTTAATACCTTTTCCGACCCTACGGATTGAAAGATCTCGTCCGGGAACGATTCTGCGCTCTACAAGATCCAAGAAAAACATCAACGTCGACCAACCGTTTCGAAGCGGCCGGTTCAATCATTCCAAATCATAATAGCATTCATCAAAAATCTTCAAGCAATCATTAATGATATCCCAGGCAAGTTAGTCTCTGAAGTATATTGACTTGTTGGCATACGTTGGGTCTCATCAAACGCCGGCGAACTATCACTTTCCATTCTCTCTCCAGTCGACACCGGCAACTCAAAGTGCTTGGTGACATCCAGATAATCTTTAAGGTCCTGCCCATAAGGCTCATTTAATATATTGACCGTTGCACGTCGGCCACTAGTATAAGTAGTAGCAGGCTGAGCGATCGACTGATCTATGAATAAGGTCAGCCTCAATCCTGGCAAGGCGATCATTTCAACACACTAGTAAAAATTTACCTGGAACGAAAGTCGATGCAAGAAGAAGATCTGGTTGGCCTTGGCGATCACCTTCCGCTCCATTTTCTCCCTTGCCGCGAAGATCCCATCGTCGTTTCGAAGGGGGTGGAATGAACTCCTTTACAGGCTTCTCAGCTCCATTATACCGTCCCCTAGAAGCGATCCCAGCACCCCAGCGAAGTCGAATCTCATAGCCTTCGCATGTGATTCCTCTTTTAATACATCTTTGACAACCGGGCCGTCCTTCATCGCATTGGATGCGTTTCTTCTTGCATGTCCAACAACCCCTATGAGAACGGTGACGGGTATTGGCCGTATCTTTTCTCTTATTATCGGAGGACCCCATCGTTAGAAGATGCAGGAAATGGAATAAATGGAATTCTGGTGCGACCGAATGCTCGATCGCTCATGCTGTTCATATAGGCCTTTGTCGAGTATAGCACCATGAGATAGACGGGCGCTGATTGGTGAATCAATCTTCTCAAATTGTAACAAATAGCTCGCTCTAGTCCGTCTTAAGTAGGGCGTCCCGGGTTGAGATGCAACTGAGGACTTTATATTTGGCCCTCAAATTCCCTCGCAATCATGCGAATATCTTAAGTTGTCCTTCATCCCCCCTCCCTCCTCGTCCCTCGTCACGGGATAACTCCATGCCCTAAATCGGACCGACTTGAGCTTCGGACTTCCCCAGAGTGGAGAACTTCGGCATTATTATCGCCTCCACCCATTTCGGGCAGGTACAAGCAGGCGCTTATCGGTCGCCAAAACGGCCCACCGTTGATATGCAGCATTAGGCAGATGTTTCTTGTCATATTCAATCGGGTGTACCTTGATAGTCCGTGCTAATTTGAATGGGGTAGGTCAAAACGCGTGCTAGTCTCCCGACCCGAAGCGCAAACTTTCTTCTTCGCTGCAGAGCAGCTAGTACTCCGTACTATGCAACATACACTCTGCGGGACTCGCCACATCGGATACCCGAGTCAACCATGGATTCGCCGGTGTGTCAAGGATTCGGGGAAAGCAGCCATTTGCACTCCGCGGGGTTTCTCCACGGGGCACCAGTCTTTCTGATGAGATCCATCAGAACTCGAGATCGTCATTCTGGATGATTTCATTAGATAGACTGCACCGCCAGGAGCCCGCCTGTACCTTCTACACTAGGAAGATCCAGCCTGCGTCCAGCATCGGTGGAGATAGTTCTCGTGGATGTGCTGAAGAAGGTCGATGCTGTTTCGCCTACTCTCCAGGCCGTAACCAAGTTCTAGCAGCGCCAAGTGGGCCACTCTCGGTGAAGACAGGACCAACTTCGAGGGGTAGGGCCACACAACCCGAAACCCGTGGGGTTCCCCAGAAAAAAGAAGAGAAAACCCCGGGTGGTTGGGGAATGGGGTTGAATATCTTGGTTCTCTATATCCTATATCCTTCTTCAAGAACCTCGATCGTGAACGTTCAATCAAGCACAGGCATATTCTGGCCGAAGTCTTTCTCGACGAAAGTCTCAATCACATAACTATACATCGGCATACGGAAATGATCCTCATCTATTTATCTTGAGACGCTTAACACCACCGCCACATTCGACCTAGTTCACAAGTTATGGACGTGGAATCCGAAACCTGGAAACCGACTGAGCAACAAATCCAAGATGCACAGGACTTGGCAGAATTTGGCCATGGCCAGACTCTTGAGCGGAAGTTCAATCTATGGAGTATGTTAGCCCTTGCATTCTGCGTGTTGGGAACTTGGTCAACCTTTGCACAAGATCTGTCAGATGGTCTCATCCATGGCGGACCGGTATCTATACTTTGGGGTCTTGCCCTCGTGACATTTTGCAATTCATGCGTGGCAATCTCCCTAGGAGAGATTTGCAGCAGTATGCCAACAGCATTGGGCCAGGCGTATTGGATTTATCGTCTATGGAGCACCCCTTTGGGCCGGTTCGCTTCCTATATTTGTGCTTGGATCAACGTCTTTGGTTGGTGGACACTGGCCGCATCCCAAGTTGCGTTCATGACGAACTTCATCCTGGGAATGAAGGTCATGTTCGATGAAGACTGGACCGGTGCATCCCAAGGCTGGCTGGAGTTTGTTGTATACATTGGCTGTGTCTTCGTCCTTACTTTGATTAATGTTCTGGGATGCCGGCGAGACAAGTTCCTCCCATGGCTCAATAACTTCGTTGGAGTGTGGTTCTTTGGTCTGTTTTTTGTCTTCTGCCTTGCGCTTCTTATTTCAGTCGGCATCAAATCAGGCCTCTCTTACCAGCCCGCTTCATTTACTTTCGGAAAGTGGATTAATGAGACAGGCTGGTCGGATGGGGTTGTGTGGTTTATGGGCCTAGTCCAAGCAGCGTGAGTAAAGTGTCTTGTCTTTCTCTGGAAGTTGTAAAACTAACATTACTTAGCTATGGTCTCACTGCCTTCGATGCGGTCATTCATATGGTCGAGGAGATACCAGCACCCCGAAAGAATGCACCCAAGGTCATCTACTTTGCAGTCATATCCGGCGCAATCAGCGGTTTCATCCTGATGGTTGTCTGTCTTTTCTGCATCCAAGAAGTGAGAAGTGTGATCGATGCGCCCAGTGGTCTTCCGTTCATGTCATTGGTGCAAGAAACTGTGGGTCTGAACGGGGCTGCTGTTCTCATTGCCCTCTTCATCATGAACGGTCTCGGCCAGAGTGTCAGTATTGTAACCACTGCCTCTCGCCTTACTTGGGGCTTTGCGCGCGATGGTGGCTTGCCATTCAGTCGCTATCTTTGCCACGTTGATCCGATATGGAAAGCCCCTGTTCGTGCTCTGTGGTTCCAAGGCGTCTTGATCGCCTTAGTCGGGATTCTTTTCCTTTTCGCGGAAACTGTTCTGAACGCCATTCTGAGTGTCAGCACCATCGCCTTGACGATCTCCTACGGACTGCCCATCCTTACCGTGCTTGTTGTCGGGCGTGATCAGCTTCCACCTGGAGGCGAATTCCGCCTTGGAAAGATTGGAGTCCCAGCCTATTGTGTTAGTCTGGTTTACTGCATCATTACTTCAATATTTTTCTTCTTCCCAACCGCGCCTAATCCAGCTGGTGGAGATATGAACTACGCCATTGCCGTTTTTGGCGTCATGTTGGTCATTGCAATCTCTTTCTGGTTTATCCAGGGCAATCGCACCTATCTGAACACCGAGGAGTCTGATATCGCGATGGTGATTCAGGCACAAGAGGCAGTGAATAGCGAGGTAACGGCTACTGACTCAAAGAAGAGAGATCAATGAATGTTGCGGCGACAACTCAAAAGCCAAATCTTACGATTTGAAGGCGCTAGGGAGAGGAATCTTCGCTCCATAGATGAATTTTTGATCCACTGGTTCAAAATGGGAAGTGTACAAACAATAGAATACTGTTGTAAATAAGATAGAAAGAGTGCGAGTCTCGTGTTTTGTAAATAGAATGGGCATAGAGCAGATGGATAGATGGTATGGCCTACAAATCGCATCTTGTGCAATACTGGATTGGTTTTTTATTTCTGTCAATTACCGGTGGTCTTGGAAATGGATCCAAGGATATCAAGGTAGCATAAGGCCTTGAAGCCTCAGAGAGCCAGAATCCATGGCCGTGTATATACACGGCCCCTCTACTGACCTTACTTCGCAGATCGCGAATTTATATCAAATTTTCCCAGGGAATCACGGAGTGGGCCATCCGCCAGGAGTTTAAGTTCGAAATCGATAATATACTATACGATTAATCCTAAGTAGTAGTTAGGTATTTGAAGTTTCTTCTTTACACCTGGGCACTTTTCATAAGTTCAGGTCCGGCATCGCTTTATCAGATGTATGCAACAGAGCCAATTTAGCTGCTACCGATGAAGATATATGATTTGGTCTGACTACAAATCTACTCGATTGACACTGGCCACATCTTTATCATAAATCCCTCGGAACTTTCCTATCGTTTCGCTCGACAAGCGTTCGGGGGCTGAGTGTACAATTATATATCATAAACGTGGAAGCTATTGTAACCTTACAATAGCTTTTATACTGTATCTCAAATAGGATTTAACCACAATTGAAAAATATCTAGCAACCATACAAACACAAAACTGCGTTTGAAGAAGATGTATATTTTCACGTGACTTAATAAGGGTTTTATAATTGCCTGACCAAGCTTGAACAAAGCACAACTCTGCGCGCTATCACGTTTTTTTTTAGCACTGTGCTACTAGCACAGCGTGATGATGTAGTACATCATCACACATGATGGCGGATACATTTCCCAATTTCACTCTTCTACCTTCTGAGTTGCGACTCTATATCTGGGAGTTCGCGTTCCAAGCTGACTGGTCTTGTACCAATTTCCACCGCGTGAAACGGCGCATCAAAATCAGCGGCGACGAGCGCCACAAATCACTCAGTCAAGTCTGTCGGGAGGCTCGTCATGTTATGGAGAGTAAGTTGAAAAAAGTTGAGGGATTAGGTTGGTTTGATTTCGAACGGCGTCTTTTTTTCTTTCGGGATATTGGATACAGCTTGGGCCTGAGGAGTTATATTTTTGACCATTTTGAGTTGAGACACCACATTCAACATATTCTATTGAACCCGCGGTGCGAAAACGTACTACTTAGCCGGAAAATGCAGATTTTGACCAAAGCATGCCCCTCGATTCGAAATATAATCATCGTCGCGCCATGGTCCACAACTTTCAGAACCGTTCCTCTCGATATGAACAAAGAATTCATAGCTTCTCACGAGGACTGGTCGCAAGTAATTTCAAAGTCCCCGACGGAGCTGAACTTGGAACCTCTGTTGGAATCTTCGCAGTATGGCGGAGAAAAGAATGATGCTTGTATTGCTGAATACAGGATGAGATTAAGCCAAGATGTGAATAGGCTGCCATATCCTCTTCCACGTCCCCTGCATTTCGACAGACACGAGTCCTGGCGTAACTTAACAAGACTGGAGTCGATACGTGATATTTCTCATGATTTCGTTGGATTGATTAAGCCTAGGCTATTCCTGAGAACCCGCGAAGAGATTCGCAATCCTCAATCCGTTGATTCTATATGGGCCGGTCGTGCAAACGCCCCAACGGATCACACTGCTTCGTGAGCTACCCAGATGGATATTTTCTGTTAGCAGAATTTGCTAATTGAATAAATTGAATGTCTCGAACTCTCAACACAGAAATCACGGTACCAACATCATAAAGATTCAATATACGTTGTAAGGTGATGAAAGACGGAATAATTTGAATAATCGTAATTGAAAACCTAATATACTACAAACGCATCCAGCTCAAAGCTTGGACTTCATATTGACATGGACAGCCTTTACGGAGGAATAAGCATCCAAGCCAGCTTCACCCAATTCCCGACCGATACCACTCTGCTTGACACCTCCAAAGGGAATTCGCCAGTCACTGTCATTGCTGGAGTTAATCCAGACCATACCAGACTGGATCTGTTTTGCGACGCGGTGAGCACGGGTCAGATTGGTGGTAAAAACAGCACTACCAAGGCCGTATTCAGTATCGTTAGCCATTTGCACGGCTTCTTCTTCAGTGTTGAAGCGGGCAATGACACAGAAAGGACCGAAAACTTCCTCCTGATAAATGCGCATCTTAGGTGTGACGTCTGTGAAGACAGTAGGCTCAAAGAAGAAACCCTGATCGTTACCCACGCCCTTGTAAGGCTTACCACCAACCGCAAGAGTAGCCTTCTCAGACTTGCCAATATCAACGTAAGACATGATGCGGTCGTATTGAGCCTGGGTCACCTGAGGTCCCTGGAAAGTGGATTCATCAAAGGGATCTCCGACCTTGGAGACATTCTTGATTTGAGCCTTGAATGCCTCGAGGAACTTATCGTAAATCTTATCCTGGACAAGGATACGGGAGGTGGCAGTACAAATCTGGCCTTGATTGTACATAATACCAATATGTGCCCACTCAACGGCCTGTTCGAGGTCGGCATCGTTGAAAACAACCAAGGGACTCTTGCCACCGGTTTCGAGAGTGATGTTCTTTAGGTTGGAGCTGGCCATTTTCATGATGTGCTTGGCAGTAGCCGTGCTACCAGTGAATGCGATCTTGTCAACATCCATATGCGAAGCAAGAGCCGCACCGGCAACGGCACCATGGCCATTGACAATGTTCACGACACCAGGGGGGAAGCCTGCTTCCACGATAAGATTGGCGAGGAACAAGATCGAGAGCGGAGTCTGTTCGGCGGGCTTGAGAACGACAGTGTTACCACAAGCAAGGGCAGGGCCGAGCTTCCAAGCAGCCATGGAAAGAGGGAAGTTCCAACTAAGTCCATATGTTAGCGCGCACGGAGAATGAAAAGGCATGACTGTGAATCGATGTCACTCACGGAATGATCTGTCCACAAACACCAACTGGCTCTCGCATGGTATAGGCGAACTTGTCCGGGGTAGTACCAATAACCTGACCAAAGATCTTGTCGGCATATCCGCTATAGTAGCGAATAGTCTCAGCAGTCTCAGTCAAGTCATCATCACGCGAAACAGTATAAGGCTTTCCGTTGTCACAAGTCTCGATAGTCGCGAGGGTTTCACGGTTGTCCTCAATGAGCTGTGCTAGTCGGTTCATCAACTTGCCGCGGTCGACGCCAGGAAGATCTCTCCAGCTTGGGTCATTAAGCGCAGCACGGGCAGCTTTCACGGCAGTATCGACATCCTTCTCAGAAGCTGCGTAGACAGATGTGATCTCTTGAGCGGTTCTACAAAGAATGCATGTTAGTAACTTCGAGATTGAATGATTTAATCTTTGATTGAAGGTTGACATTCACATACGCAGGGTTAATGCTGGCAATCTTGTCGCCGGTAGATGATTTCACCCATTGATTGTTGATGAACAAGCCAGTGGGCTGCGACCAGGCGCGGCCGTTAGGGGCCTTACACTGCACAGATAATGAAGCCATTGTGATGTAGTGAATGCTCAAAGAATGAATTTTTTACTCGAGAGGAAAGAACAGGCGATCAAACACAGCTGGAGTTAGCTCTTAAAATCCACCTCTGGTGGCCACCTGCTGCAGCTACATCACTGATAGATACCATTGATAAGTGGATTCGGCACGACATGCCCAAAGGAGAAGGTCAAGGAGCCCCGCTGTCGCAATGTCTGGAGAAGAAGACCCACACGGCATCTCCAGACGATCGAATTCGATCCCGAGTCGGAAACGGGGACGCTAGCCCTAACTGAGCAGGTCCACGCAACCTCGCCGCGGGACACCGAGGGGTCTGCAAAACGGCAAGTCAAACATAGATTGTTAAAGGGAATGAAACTAATTCAAAATCGATTTTTTGAAGAAATATATTATAGATGACCTAGCTTCTAAATAAAGATATATACCAAGTGACACAAGATAGTCGATATTGTACAATACTGTATATTCTACTTCACGTGCTTGGCCATGTGGCACAGCGTTATCATCACGTGCCTTCTCCGCGAAAAGATAAGCTTGATATGACTTGGCAAGATGCACACACAACACACGGACATAATTGTAGTATGTACATAGTATTCAGGCACACCGATTGGCGTGTGCTGCATGAAGTTAGAACGCTTTCTCCTTCTTCCTTTGGCTGCGGTGCCTGTTGGCGAAAGTCACCTGTTCCTCCCCGCAGATTCGGAGCACATAGTCTTCAATTGCTAATTGGTTCAATCCTCCGTCACAATGCGAGTTTACGCAAAAGATATTACTTGACAGGAGGATGGGAACTAAGCATGCAACAAAAACAGTAGATCGCCTTCTCCAGGCTTTCGCCTAACTGAGCCAGATCCACCCATCTACCATCGGGGAGAGTCGCGCGTATCTCGCGACCCAGCCAGACACTGCCGGACTGCCTGATCGGGCAGGTACATGCGGATATCTATGGATCTGTTACGAAGTGCCACCGACTATATAAGATCCTGCCATGGACAAGATTGGATTCTTTTCCAGCTTCACAAGTTCTTCACATACATCAAAATTCACAATGGCTTCTGCCCCTGATACCACCTCCATCCCGGGATACACCATTTTCCGGGAGGGAGATTATGACAGTGTTGCTGCCACTGCTATGCTTCCCCAGGGCACTCCCCACCCTCTCGGTATGTGATAAGATGAAGAAAAAAAAGTTGATTAATAGCTAACACTGCCTACAGACCAGCTGTCCATTAAGGAAATCCCCCAGGTCGCGAAGATCGTTCGTGAATATTGCAGCCCCAAGACTGTCAAGTTCAACTGCATCACTCTGCGCGAGCCCCCCAAGGCCGAATATGCTGCTTTCAAGGCTGGCAAGATCCCTACTCCGGATCGCAAGGGTTTCGCTATCATCATCATTCGCGAAACCGAGCAAGTCGCCGAGGTCGTCGTCAATCTGAGCAAGAACAAGGTTGAGCTATACAAGGAGATCCAGAACGCCATGCCTACCCTCACTCTGGAAGATCTGGATGTTATGGAGCGCATTGCCCGCAAGGATGCCCGTGTTATCCGTGCCTGTAACGAGATTGGCATCACTGATATGTCCAAGGTTTTCTTGGATGCCTGGGCCATTGGTATCGACGAGCGTTGGGGATTCGATCGCCGTCTCCAGCAAGGTCTGGTCTACTACCGCAACTCCGAATTTGACAACCAATATGCCCACCCTCTGGACTTCAGCGTTGTCGCTGATACCGAGAAGGAGGAGATTCTCAGCGTCGATGTCCGTCTTGTTAATGGCGAGCGCACTGCCCCTCCTCTGCAGGAGCACAACTATCTTCCTGATTTTGTTGGCGACAAGTACAACCATGATCGCCTCAAGCCCATCGATATCACCCAACCTGAGGGCGTCTCCTTCAAGGTCCGCGGCAATGAGCTGTCCTGGGCCAACTTTAAGATGCACATTGGCTTCAACTACCGCGAGGGTATCGTTATCTCTGACGTTCGCTCCCACGACATGTACGAGGATCGCGAGCGTACCCTGTTCAACCGTATCTCCGTCGTTGAGATGGTTGTCCCCTACGGCTGCCCCGAGAAGCCTCACCACAAGAAGCACGCTTTCGATGTCGGTGAATACGGTACCGGTCTCATGACCAACTCCCTTAAGCTGGGTTGTGATTGCAAGGGTGCCATCCACTACATGGATGGAGTCATGTCCACAGGAAACGGCGAGGCGGCCGTAATCAAGAACGCCATCTGCATTCACGAGGAGGATAACGGCCTTCTTTACAAGCACACTGACTACCGTGACGGTACTGTCATTTCTGCCCGTGACCGCAAGCTCATCATCTCTCAAATCATCACAGCCGCCAACTACGAATACGGCTTCTATCACACTTTCACCCTGGACGGTACTTACAAGCTTGAGATGAAGCTTACTGGTATGCTGAACACTTACTGCATGCACCCCACCGAGACCGCCGCTCCCTACGGTACCCAAGTCGCTCCCGATATCAACGCCCACAACCACCAGCACATCTTCTCCCTCCGTGTTGACCCCGAGATTGACGGTGTCAACAATTCCGTTGTCCAAAGCGACGCCGTCTCCGCCGATGCTGCCGTTGGCTCCCCCGAGAACCCATACGGTAACGCCTTCCTCGCCAAGAAGACTACCCTCCGCACATCACTTGAAGGTGCCGCCGACTACTGCTACGAAACTCAACGTGCATGGGATATCATCAACCCTAATCGCATGAACGAGGTCGCAAAGAAGCCCATCGGCTACAAGATCCTCAACAACAACTGCCCTCCCCTGCTGGCCAAGCCCGGCAGCACTGTCTACAACCGCGCTGCCTTCGCTCGCAAGCCACTCTGGGTCACTCCATACAAGGATTACGAGCTGTTCCCTGCCGGTGACTACGTTTGCCAATCTACCGGTGAAGAGAACCACCCATTCAATTCGACCATCTTGGACTGGGCTAAGCGCAATGAGAACATCGAGAACACCGATATTGTCTGCTACATCCAGTTTGGCCTGACTCACTTCCCTCGCACAGAGGACTTCCCCATCATGCCCGCGGAGCCTGTCAGTGTTATGCTGCGTGCCTCCAATTTCCACGTTAAGAACCCTGGTCTCTGGGTTCCTCCCAGTGCTATCTGTGTTGATACCATGTCAACGAATGCTTTCCAGTCTTCTTGCTGTGCGGCTAATGCCCCCACTAGCTCGTCTAGACTGTAAGTATTGACATTGGGCATTGGTGTTATGGGAAAAAATTAGGCTCAAGTTTGGGCTTGTGATGATACACTGTAAATAGGCATTTTATATTTCTCGTTCATATGAAGCAATTTATCTCTTTTTTTCATTGCGTCCTCCCCTTTCGTTGAGGGTACTCTGCTACACTAGTACTCGTAGCTGTGATGCTGAGTCACATACAGTGCGATCCATGTAGAATCCATTCGAAAGTTGAATACCTATTCAACTTTCAATAGGTATAGAAGTCTATTTGTATTAATTAATGAATCCTGAGTTCTATTTTTTTGATGAAGTTTGTCCATGCTCTAGCAGTCAGAGTACCTACATAGATATGTAAGGTAGTATGGCAAAAGTATTTTGACTGTTATGATAGGTATCAACCTGGATTTCAGGATCTCACGCAGTTCAAAAGTCAGGATTGCCACGAGAACAAATGAGAACTTAAAATTGTTTCATTCAAACTGGTAGCACTTCATAATCTCGTGGAGTTTCTAAGTATTTGTATTCATGTATACTACCAAAGCCAGAATTATGAGTAGAGATGCGTAGCGACATAATCGCGTAGTAGTGGCATATTGCTATTTATTAATTTAAGCTTTTATCAGCGCTAATCAACCCCAAGAGCTCCAATTCAAATGGTATCAATCGCTCGAATAATCAAGTAATCACACAACCTAAAAGTCCAAGAAGAAATGCGAAGTAGCAAAAAGAATATTTACAGGTGTCCTGAATCAAGACAGTCCCAACTATAATTCAACCTCTTTCTCACCAGCATCATCAACACCCAAAAAGAAGTCAAGCTCACTAGGTCCACCCTGTGAATGTTCGTTCTCAGCCAACTGCTCCAGAAGAGACAAGAATGGATCCTTCTCCGTTGTCCCAGTCTCACTGCCTCCCGTGTGAGATCCGGAGGTCTGCGACTGTGCACCAGGTGTCACGACGGGTCCGCCATTGCTGTTGGAATTGGCATTGGCGTCGAAGGGGAATGTTGCGTATTGAGGATTTGCAGGGGGTGTTGGGGCTATGAAGCCTTCGGATAGGAATGCCGGTGGGGATAGACCAAATGCCGAGGGAGAAAATGATGTTGGGAGGGCGAGGTGCTCTGGGGATAGTTGGGATTGGGATTGAGATGGGGCTTGGGCTGCAGATTCATGGCTTAGATGTACTGGGAAGAGATTGGGCAGGGAGGGAGAAGCGTTGAAATTCAGGGATGGAGAGAGATCTTTTTGAGAGAGTTGAGGTTTGCCTTGACGATCTGATTCGGCTGGGCTTTGGGTTTGAGTTTTTAAGGTTGGTGGTCGTGGTTGATAGAATGGAGATGGATTGAATGGTGGTGCCATAGGACGCTGGTAGTAGTCTTGTCCGAAGAAGTTTGAGCTAGAGACCCATGTTAATCTTCTTTGGCAAGACAAGGATGGGGAGGAAGGGGACATGAATACGTACAATGAGAGTATTTCGTCACCCGTATCTAGTAATCGAACATGGGCACCGTCAACTGACAAACCTGGATATCGGTCGAGGAAATCCTCAAGATGGAAGACTGGAGAGAAACGCATTGGGCTGCTAGCCAAGTTACGCACTAGCTCCGAGTGTGATGTGTAAATTGCTTGAAGAAGCTCTCTTTGATGTTGAACGCCAGCCCACGAATTGCGTAGCCATGCCAGCTGGTGCATCTCACGAGTCAGGAACTCTGCGCTTGAAGAGAAGACCTCGCCTTCTTGTCCCTTGTAATGTACACCATGGACATGCACAGTACCAGCTGTACACACGCAGTAACCGACAAAGGCGGGCCATTCTATCAATGGTGAGTTGCGGCCCAGCTCAACTAGTTCTGCAATGGCATTAGAGTGTGAAAAGCATAAATTGGTAGCTTCAATTTGCCATGACTGGTGTTGGCCCGTTCCACGTAGCTCTACCAAGTCGATTGGCAAGAATGGACGATATATCAAACAGTGAACGAGATGATATATAAGTTTACTCAAGAGCAGCGTCGTACTCTCTGGGTGACCAAAGAGCGCTTCAATAGATGCAAAGACGTCCTGCGTCCCAGCAGCCCATATGTCAAGCTCTTGGCGAATCTTGGATAAATTCGACAACGCATGCCAAGGGAAATGTGAATCGCCTTTGACGCCACCCGCTGCCAAGTAGCGGTTTGTGACACCTAGAATACGAGTAATATCTATTAACAGAGATGCCGCACTTGGTGTTTTTCGTCGAGAATCAGCCGAGTATTGGATATTCGGGCCGACATGAAAGAGCTCCCCGTCCACACTGAGACCAGCAGAATGAGGAGACCAGGCGGGGAGACGAAGGACGATAGAGTGGTCGGCGATTAGACAGGGACGAGGAGAGCCACAAGTAATGAAGCGATCCATGATATAAACAGACCAAAATAATCGACGTCGGATTTCCTTTTCCGAGTTTGCTAAGTTACTCTTGGAGGGTGCCTCGCGGAGAAGATCTAACGCGACTGCCATAGCGGCGCAGTTTGCTACTCTTGTTAGAAATGTTTCACATCGGAGATAGAGATTAGTTTAGAACGAGTTGGAAGGAGAGCCATACAGAATGTCATATACGCCTTTTTTCCTAGTCCATATGCGAAAAATGCCTGTGAGAGAAGCAATAAAGCCTGCAAGCCCTCAATCGTCGGATCATCGACATCGATCATTCGTCTCGCTTGCAAGGCAGCTTCTAATCCAATCCGAATAGACTGCTCCGGCTGGCCAACTGTGTATACGTATCTGGCGATATATTAGCGGATTGGCTCATCGGTCTGGGCCAAGAGAGTCTACCTCGAAGTCATGGCCGATATTGCCATAGATAAAGGGACGGATAATTGCTTCATATTATGAAGCCTCCGAGTTTGGGCTTCATCGAGAATAAAGAAAGGTTTGCCGTGCAATCGTGTAAAAAATGTATCGAGCAGGATATCTGACAGGATGGCATTGTGGGGCTGAGACTGCGACTGCGACTGCGGATGCGGATGCGCCGACTGGGGTTGTGAAATAGCAGGAGATGGTGGATGTCCGGTTGATCTGGTCAAAGACTCAGACTTTACAGGGATCGGAGTCGATAAAATTGGTTGATGATCGTTTGATGGGTAGGCATGGAATGAGGCATCAATTGTGTTGCGCCGAATAGGAGGGGCGAGCGGCAGATCCTCGGCGCAATCCGGGGAAGTGGGTGAGATGGGATTCTTCTCATCTTGCAGTCTTTTCTCCAGTCCATCAACGCGTTTGAGTAAGGCTTCGAGCACGTCTGTCTTCGGACCGCGTTTCTTTGGGATCGCATCTAGTACGAGTCAGCCCGGTGATCGGCGTTGGAGACAGCTGCGGGTAGATTTACCATAGATGCAGGGACATTGAAAGACCTTGCAGGCTTCACAGCTAGGTCGTAGGCGATTGCATTTAATCTAGATAATATTCAGATAATCAGTGTCCGACTAGAGGAGATACTGCCATTGACATGACATGACCTGATATGTTATGGCACTTGATGGCATGTTTATGGGACCAGAGCGACCGACCTTTCTTTTGCGACAAGACTTGCAGTTCATCGCCTCGCGTGGTTCTACTGTCGCACGACGAGGCGTCAGACGGTCAATACTGACCTGAGGACGAGACATGGTGATCATCGAAAGGCATGGGGAGGTTTGAAGGGTGGAAAGGGAAGAGATGAAGATGAATGGGAAGTTGGAAAAAAGAGCGGAGGAGGAAATGACGGGGAAAATCCCAAAAAAGTGGAGGAAAATGCGGAGAAGCCGAGAAGCCCACCGGAGTTTGGTTTGATTTGGTGAAAGTGTGCGTATTTAACAGGTGAACAGAATTCATTATTAATGATCATTGGATTACTGATTTATCGAGCTAGATGCTCTAGATTTAATTCTATTTTTTTCTTCAATGTTTATTCACTGTTTCTTCCCCAGTTTCACCCCAACATTGCCCCCCGTTGTCCCCCCAAGTTAGGGCTGTGGCTATCCACTCCGAGCCAAACAGACTTAACAAGACTAACCAGACTAACAAAACTAGTCTGATCAGGCTAAATTTCGGCAAATGTCCAACTTTAGTCTTGCCCCGAGCGCCTAGTTGCTTTTAGTACCTTTAGTACTGTATAGTCCATCACATGCCAGTCAAGATGTTGCAGACACCTGCAGGTCATCCCCACCTCGCGCCATTCAGCTATTCACCTGAAACATCCATGGATATAAGAGGAGTGCCTAGTGGTTAAGGGTCCGTAGCGACTCCCATTGTCTCCAGAACAGCGAGCATTATAATAATATCAAGCTATCTTGCGACTGGGCTTAGGAATATTTCTACAGTATGGCACTATACAACTGGCCGTTGCCCTAATATTGGCATATTGATCTATGTATATGAATGCCCTCCTCCATCCACGTCGAAAGAGACAAAGAGAAAATGATTGAAAAGCCCCTTTTGCATCCAGACGACTAGCATTCTATGCTACTTCATACTACTGCACTCTCGCACAAAATCAGCCATCTGTCTCGCCTTGACACCCCCCATTTCCTCCAATCCACCAATCACCCCCCTTCGATCCTCAAGCCCCTTCTCTTGACTTCCTTTAAACCGACCCTCAACCCTGCTGATCTCCACCTCCATCCCCACGATCCCCTTCTTCAACATCGAAATATACTCCACCGGCGCATCGACCATTCTCCACGGAGATTTCCCCTGCCCAGATTCATCCACCTCGCTTCCACCACGACTTGTTCCATACCCCATAATCCCCTCCTCCCCCAACCTAGCCAAATTCCCCCAACTGTTTCGTCAGAAACTCCCCCGTACTTTCTGTCTTCATATCGTGGTAGACCTTCATGCGCCCATAAACCTGCACCGCAGCATAATTCCATGTGGGCGCCACTTTCCGACTACCCACTGAAGCACCGTAGAATTGTGGCGTGATATAGTGATCCACAGGACTGGTAAATACAATCAAGACTTCTTCAGGAAGTATATGTGCCTGCGCTTGGTTATCAACCGACGGTTCCTGGCCTCGTAACCTTCCCTGTCCCTGTCCCTGTCCCTGTCCCTGTCCCTGTCCCTGTCCCTGTCCCTGTCCTTGTCCATCACCATCACCATCAGCCGAATTGGGACCGGTCACCGGGCCCGCCTGCTCCGCCCCCCTAACGGCTTCGATCAGTGCCTTTGTATGCGGGTTCGCGCGGGCAATATGTCCCCGCAGCGTCCCCAGCCTGGATCTTTCTTTTGTCCCTTCAGTCCGGCCATTACCATTGCAAGTCACGCTGTTTCCACCATTGCTAGCTGCATCTTTCGAACTTAAACCAGGATGTGCTTCTGAGGTCTCGGCATCATTCTCCACTCCATCCAACACCCAAGGAATATGACTACACTGCAATGTAGGGAAATTATCCGAGGGTAGCGAGGTAGTCAATACTCCGAGGGGGTGGGATCGGATAAACGCATGGAGGGTGGGGAGGTCGGTTACAGCGTGGTCGGGACGAAGATGCATGCTGCGACTGACAATGCGTGGGATTGTAATTCTTGGACTCTTCAAGTTGATCCTGTATAAGCGACTGATCATTTGAAATGGTGACTGTTATACTTTCCTCGTTGTTGTAGATGCAATGCCGGAATCTCCCCGCGGGGTCCCATACAATCCCCGGATTCTGATAAGCTTATCGAGCGGGGAAACTCCCGATTGCCCTGAATAGTATGTATACTAGTAAATTCAATTGCCATGGAGTGATTCAAGATCTCTCTATCTAATTCTGTGTTAACATTCAGGTGGAAAATACATGGAGGGTAGTTATTTGTGGACGCGTGGCGTCCCCCGATCTCATACGTCTACTAGTATATTGTCGTAACTAATTGAAGTTACCCGAGTCTAGTCTATGCGAGAGCATGGTAGACTCATGTCAGTGGATCGTATCATGAATGTATCCAGTCACTTGACAAAAATGAGAAACAAGACCTTCTCAGTCTTGTTTCGGTAGTCTTCAAATCCATTTGGAAGGCTAAGCATCTCTTGCAGATAGTAAAGAGTCCCACTTGTATAATCAAATGCCAGGTGAGTATTATGCACTGGAACTGGCCGATGGACACTATCATCTTTCGTATATAATCTTCTTCCCATTGCGGGCTTATTTTCAGGGCGTTCCCAGGCTTTAGTTGAAAAAGATTGTTACACAGAGCTGCACGCGTGAAACATGGAAATTATGTAATGTGATGTACATATATGCAACGCATATAGTACTAGCTTTGAAGTTGTGGAGAACATCGGGATCTATTTGTAAACGGGAGTTGTGAGCCGGGAATGATCCATGGATACCTCCCGAAGTGTGCATGAGATATCAAATACCGGTGTTGTACAGTGGCTAATGAGTCTTGGCTTGAATTAGATTACACCGTAATTATTTAGCTTTCCTTTTGAATTTCTTTTTCCGATACAATATTCGATTCAATTGCAGCGAAAACCTGATCTTGAGCTGGGGCTTGGATGATCTGTCGCGATTATGACCAGCACATCCATGATACTGTTGTTTAAGAAGCACTAATTTCCGATGATAATAGAAGATCCTGTTGCAAGCTCTGTGCTCAAAATGGATCTATTATTTCCGACTTACTGACCTAGTGGCGTTGATCGGGACTTGCTGATCTTTTCATGCAAGGGATAGCTTATCTATCACCAAGGCCGAGATTTAAAAGACTCGTGACTTTATCAAGTTTCCGTGGAAAATTTGTATTGGAGTGGGTTTTTCTTTTAAGCCAACACCGTGTCTTTTTAAGTGGCATTATTTCGCTTCAGACTTGGAATTCTTACCAACTGGATTTGTTTCCAATACTCGTCCCACAAAATTGGTTTCCCAGTATATACGAGACACTCTTTGTTCAGCATGGGCGAAGACTTCCCTCGGATGGGGTGCAATTCACACCAAAGACCACGACCAGGATTCCCTGATAACGCCCCGATGTTATCATCGTTCCTCCGACTCTGTGACGTGGTCGACAAACGCGAAACTGTCATTCTTGATGGGGAATCTCTGGATATTAACAGCGTTGTTGCTGTCTCTCGGTAAATATACCCGTGAAAATCTTTTCCATATTATCACTACCTTTGCACTGCAAATATGAAGAGCACCGACCATACTGGTGGCACTAACTCCAGTGACCAAATTGCTGAGATTTCTCCAAACTAGGTATAAAGCCCCGACAATGGCTACCAGCAAGGATTATGTTCGTAATCGTGTCAAAGCAAGCGTCGAAACACTTAGCCAAAAACTAGACCGGAATGAAATTATATACGGCGTCAACACCGGATTTGGGGGCAGTGCAGATACCCACACCAATAACCATGTTTCCCTTCAGAAAGCATTGCTCCAGACCTTGAACTCGGCTATTCTGCTACCCCAAGACCGAGGAATGATGAGAAGCGATTCAGGAACGCAAATGGATTTCTCAGAAATCCGAAGTCACTCGATGCCAACTTCATGGGTCAGAGCCGCCATGATCATAAGATGTAATTCTCTTCTGCGCGGCCATTCTGGAGTCAGATTCGTTCTTATTGATCATATCATTGAACTGTTGAAGAATGGTATGATTCCTGTCATCCCGCTCCGCGGAAGCATTTCAGCGTCTGGGGACCTAACACCCCTTTCCTATATTGCGGGTGCGTTGGAGGGCAACCCGGATATATCAGTAATGAATGAAAATACTGGTGAAGTCATTGCAGCTGATGAGGCTCTTGACAAGCTTGGTCTCTTACCAATTCAGTTCGGACCGAAGGAAGGTCTGGGCTTGCTGAACGGCACGGCTTTCAGTGCTGGTGCAGGCGCGCTGGTCCTCTTTGACGTTAGTCAACTACTCTTGTTATCACACGTTCTTACAGCAATGGGAACTGAAGCTCTCGGCGCTGGACGAGAAAATTACCATCCATTTATATCTGATGTCAGACCTCACGACGGTCAACGAGAAACTGCACACTCTCTCTTTAATTTTCTCCGGGACTCCAAATTGGCCACAACCATTTCCGAACAGAACGACCAATTTCAAGGAACCCATACTCACAAACTAGCCCAGACAAGATACGCATTGCGCACATCTCCTCAGTGGATTGGCCCTCAAATTGAAAATCTGACTTTGGCTTTACAACAAGTACAATGCGAATTAAATTCAACAACAGACAATCCTGTGATAGACTCGAATAACAGCAAAATTTACCATGGAGGTAATTTCCAAGCTGTATCAATCACAACCGCGATGGAGAAAGCACAAAATGCCATGCAAATGCTCGGAAAAATGATTTTTGCACAATGCTCGGAAATAATCAATCCAGATACAAGCAACGGTCTACCACCTAATCTGAGCATAGATGATCCAAGTCTATCTTTCACCTGCAAAGGTCTTGATATCAATATGGCCGCGTATATGAGCGAGCTAGCATACCTTAATCATCCCGTCAGCAATCACATCCAATCTGCAGAAATGCACAATCAATCTCTCAACTCCTTGGCTTTTATTTCTAGCCGGTATGCGAATGATGCTGTCGAGATACTATCCATGATGGCAGCGACCTATTTATATGTCCTATGCCAAGCACTCGATCTACGCGCATTTCATCTTGAATTCGTCCGCAATACACGGGGTTCAATTGGCAGTATTACGAGAGAGGTCGTCTTTCCCACCGAAAATTCCTTGAAGAACTCGGATCAAAGGATACTTAAGATCCAGGAAACTCTATGGAACGAGTTGATGCATCACTGGGGAAGTCATAGAATGTGCGATCTCCGCCAGCGGTGCCATCTATCTGTGAAATACTCTGTCGGAGCTCTCCTCGAACATTGCTCACTTGGAGAGAATGCGATTGAGGAATGGAAAAAATCTGTCTCGAATGCGCTAGAAAAGAGCTACCAAGATACCAGAGTACTCTTCATTCGCGAGCCGTCGACAAAGAAGTATCTTTGTCATGCATCTCGCACATTCTACACTGATGTCAGAGAACACCTTTGCGTGCCGTTGAACGAAGGTATTATAGACCATCCAACATACGATGCGGATATAAGAGAACGAAGCTCGCAATCTAAGCGAACTATTGGGTCGCAAGTAAGTAAGATATACGGGGCGCTGCGACATGGAGAGTTCCGAGAATTGCTAGAAAGTTGCTGGCAGGAAAACAACACAGAATAAACTATATGAGGATGATAGCCCACTTTAAATACCAAGTGAGTCATTCACAGAAAATATACACGAATTCACAAACTGTGCGGTCTTCAAATGAAGCGGAGATTTGAAGGATTGATTTCAATTTGGGCCTCCGATGAGGTTGAGGAATATGTTCTTTTTGGGGCGTGAAGCTCCCCTCGGCCCAAATGAAGAAAAAAATCGGTGGAGTGGTCTATGTAGTGGTGATTGGATTTTGCTTATTTGATGTTTCGACAGCTGAGGCTCAGCTGAATGCCTGGCGTGGCTGGCGGGGCGGTGTTGGCAACACGACCTAGTAGTAGAAAATATAGTAGGTTGAATTACTTCTACAGTTACTTTGAGCTTGCGGAGATAATTTTCCTACTCGATATTTAGAGAAATCCTCATTATTAGAGATTTGATGTCATGCTGCCCCAAAAAGCTGCGTTAACTGGGGCGCGCCTCGCTTGGCGGCTTATAATTCAACCACTTGTCCCACCGATAGATGCATCGTTATAATTTTCCTGATTTCAAAGGTGCTCTGTCGCATGTGGGCCTTAAAAAATTGAACAATAATACCGTGAAGAAGAAATGGTGACATTGCAGACGCATTTCCTGCGTCTCGGTAAGGGATACATTCATTTCAGACGTACCATCGAATTAAGGTGATACAAACTGCAAGACGCACTATTTGGGACCACCGCCCTTGTCGATCAATGACAAGCCATGGCTGGCTACTAAAATTCATCGAACTGCAATTTTCTTTCAAATTTTTCTCTTGAAATTATATGTAGTCTTACCGATTCACGCCGGTTTACTGACTTAACTTCTATTCAAGGGGCTGATATTGGTCAATTTCTTATTCAATCCGACCAGTATCGGCACACCCCTTCCCAGCACTTAGTCTTTCTAGACCCTAAGTCTCTTGCTTGAGTACAGGCCTTTGGAAGGAGATAAAGCGCAGTTATGGCTTCGGTATATGCCGTCTTGTCCCTCGCTGTCATTGCTGGCTTGGTCAGATTATGGTGGTCTCACTCGCGCCGCGTAAGTTCAAGCTGTTTTGAATGAGCCTGACTACCATCAATTCGCAATGATACTTACACAGGATAGTTTAAACTCCCCATTATTGGAGATGCGAGCCCATTGGCACCTTGGAAAGCCGCTTTAGGAATCATCACCCCTCCAGCCGACTTATCGCAGGAAGATTTCGAAAAGGTTGGTATATGCTGGAGTTCAACCCTTTTTTCGATAATGAGTAATCTTTTAATATTTTCTTCACACATTTAGCACCGAAATGGCGCGTTTCAAGTCGCCACGGCGAAGGGCTGGGAAATTTATGCCTGTGATAATGCGATGGCCAAGGAGCTCTTCAACCTTCCTGAGGATGTCATGTCTATGTATGCTTTGAATGAGGAGGTGAGTATATCGATTTCATAGCTGGTTCTTGGCATCAAGTTTCATCTCAAATATCTGACACCAATAGATCTTCCAAACCGTACATACCGCGCCCGGAATGGCCGACAGTGTGAAAAGCATTCCCATCCCAATTCTGAACAAAGCCCTCATCTGGGCGAGAGCTCATGGCTCTGCGGGCAAGAATGGCTATTTTACGAGCCTCGTGGAAGATCTTACGTTTGGAATGAGCCACGACATAAATCCTAGAGAAGAAGGTGTGTGATCACACAGTCGATTTATTGCTGGGCCATCTCTAATCAATTGTGGATTTAGGCTGGGTACGAAAGAGTTGCATGGAAATTGCCTCCCACGTTATGCTGCTAAATGTTACTCGTGTTCTTTTCGGACCGGAACTGTGTCGTGACCCTGAACTGAATGATCTCTTTGCACAATACGGGATAGCAGTGGTAACGAGCGGGATGTATATCAGTCGTTTCCCACGCTTGCTGAGACCGTGAGTTCTTTTTTTTTCCTTTGCCACCTGAAAAATCGCCCATCTAACCAATAAACTGGAAAGTTTGGTGGCCCCTTACTGCAAAGGTCCAATGCTGTCAAAGGAGCTTGAGAGGAGACTGTTGAGGGTGATTGCTGAGCGTCAGGCAATGGACCTCAAGGCCCCCGAGGTAAGTAAAGGCAAGATAAACAAATGAGTTTGGACGTAAACTAATCTATGAATATCAGACAGTTATGGACTGGCTTAGTTCATGGGTAAAGACAGAGCCATCCGGCGAGTATAATGATCTTCATGTCGTCCAAATATTGATCTCCGTGGTCTTCGGATCAGTGCATTCAGCCTCAGCGGTATAGTACCCCCCAATTCAGATATGCAAGACTTGAATTTCTGACATCGTTTAGGTCCTCGCAAGCTGTTTCTACGAAGTCAGTCGTCGCCCAGAATATTTGGATCCAATGCGCAACGAAATTCAACGCTCTGTAGATGAGCAAAACGGATGGTGCAAAGAAGCCATTGAGAAAATGCTACAGGTGGATAGTTTCATTCAGGAGTGTATTAGTCGTTATCCCATTTCAGCCGGTACCTGCATCTCCCCAAACGCCGTTCTACAAACGAAGCTAATTCAATGACACTTGTCCAGCCGTGGGAAATCGATTGACAAAGAAAAGTCACACCTTCTCCAATGGTCTTCATGTTCCTCGCGGTACTATTCTACATGTACCAAATACCCGACAACTCCCCGATGGCAACCTATATCAGCTCCATACAGACTTCGACGGTATGCGTTTCTATCGAGAAGGTCAGCGAACTGGTCAACCCGAGGAGCACAAACTTCTGGGATCAGTCCCGCAGAATCGCCAGTTCGGTTCCGGACGTCATCTTTGGTAAGCTTTTTCCAAGAAGAAAGATTGCATTCCATCAAGTAAATTCCGACTAACGATCCATTGAATGAAGCCCTGGAAAACCGGTTGCGATCGATTTCCTTCGCTTGAGCATGGCATTTGTCTTACTCAATTTCGATCTCGCCAATGATGAATCGGCATCCACGAAGGAATTCACCCAGGCTGCGTTTATGAAGATGAAGCGACATGGGGTGAAGAAGGAACAGGAGAAGATGTACCGGAAATAGTGGTCTTCTTTGCTAGGGCCCTATGCACTGCCCACTCGTCCTTGGGGAGCGTGGATTGGGTGGGTGATGATTATGCGAATGATAGTACTCTTTGAATGAGAAAATGTCGAATATAAGCTCGGGTACAAGATAGTGAAATCGGTGTTTTTATGTGCATACTGGTACTAACACACTAAGTAACAGTGTGGGCAATAGTAGGTACTATCTAGTAGATGCTTAATATATCACAGTATCACTATCACTACCTAGTGATTACTAGTGAGTAGTCATACGTAAACATAGATCTAGTAGATCGATGGATTAGGGTAAATTCAACCTTTTAGGTCACAAGCACACAGCAATACCTACCAGTGAATTCTACAAAACCAACTAACGAACTAACGAACTAACCATTTCATCAAACAAAAGGCTAAAAATGCATTTCATTCAAGATGCCCGATAATACACGCCCAACACCATCGCAATATCTACCACAGTAGCGTATATCTCACCACAAAACCAAACTTGACAAAAGTCGCCAATGAAAAAATCTCAACCACCACCTAAAACAAAGACCTCCCAGAAGCCATCCTAACAAAATCAAACGGCACATTCTGACCAACCAATAACCTCAACGTCTCAACCGTCGTCCAAGCCGTAACATCTTCCGCCCCATACGCCGTCCACCCCGCACTCCTCGCTACACCGAGAGGATCACCTTTTCTCGCGCCGGAGGTAAGATCCAAGTAAACTTTACCTCGGGTAGAATGAGGCGAGGCACGACCGTTAGAACGATAATGACGAAGTAAAGGTTGGACGAGGAGGGATTTCTCCGGTGGAAGAGCGGAGACAATTACAAAGGGTGACTCGACTAATTTCACGGATTGGATGGAAGTAAACGGTTCCAGACCCACAGCTAAGGGTCCATACGCTTTGAAACCGACCGTATATATAGATCCTACGCCTAGACTTCGTAATGCGAAGATCGTGGCTGAGGCATCGGATTCACTGCTTGAAAGGATAATTGCAGCTCGACCTTTATATGCTGATGGAACGTAGTCTCTTGTCAGTGTAGCGCGAATACCCTTCCAAGCGGCATTTTCGCCGATGAATCGAGTGGAATTTGTCCCTGCGGCTGGGGGTGATGTTGCGGCAATAGTATCTATAAGACCGATTGCGCGAGCTGCGTCGCTTAGGGGGGGAATGTGTGAGGTTGAGGTTGCGACGGGGGGATTTAGTGATGCGCCACCGAATTGTGGTTGTGAGAGGATAGATTCCATTGATCCTTTTGGACCGCGGTCAATGCATGTTATTGAGTGTGGGAGACCGAGTTCGTTCAAGCATTTTTCCATGAACATTGATTGGGGTGTTGATCTAAAGGATCCGATGGCGTATAGATCGCGTTTTGGAAGTTGACCCATTATGTGCAGGGCTTCGTTGATTTCCGCGGCGGTTAATTGGCCTGGTGCGGCGATCATGGGTAGGAGTGGATGTGTGATTGGAGAGAAAACTGTATTCAAAGCTCGAGAGAGTTGTCCCATTTGGCCCATATTCACGGCTGATAGAGGTGGACCAGAGCCACGGCTTTTGATGGTTGAGCGGAAATATTCCAGCTCGTAGTTCTCTTCTATGGTCGAGACCATGGCAATCATTTTGACGATGTCACCGTACTTAGCACTCTCGTTGAATATCCGCGAAGCATCGGATGAGGTCCATTTCCATGTTCCGGAAAAATCATGGAAAGCAGACATAATGACACTATTCCCTTTCACTTCTGCAAGACGTTGTCGAATATCCTCAGGAAGCCATAATTCCACATCAACATATTCCACACCCCACTGAATAGCTCGTCGAAGATATTTGAAGAACAAGGAAGGATCATCCATCGGAAATTTCCCATTCTCCCTCGTACAGCGCGTCGTAAAAATGATTGGCAATTCCGTATGTTGTCGAAGAAGCATCAATTGTTGACCAACATACTTCAAACTAGGTACTTTACCCTCACACTGAGGTTCAACCAACAAATCAACACGAATCTCAACGGCATCTGAACCGACAGATAAAATATCCAAATTTGGCAATGCAGCATGTACATCTGGGAAAGTCGTCGAAATAAAATTCGTTCGAGTCTTCGTCCGCAAGTCCTCATGCGGTCTCGTCTGTCCAAGAATCAACGATAAAAAGCGCGTCAGATCTCGGCGCAGAAACGGGGTTCGCGAATAAAGAAATTCATAGTCGCATCGTTCACTTAGTGTATCGTCTGGCGCAGATCCATCTTCCACACTATGTGTGTTAACCAGTATAATTGACGCTCTGTCACAATCTTGCAGACTACGCTCCAAATTATCCGTCACAACACCCGCAACAACCACATCTGTCTTGGATAGGGTTGATATGGCAGTTTCTGTCGTCCACGGTTTCCCCAGGACCTCCGCCACCATGTGCACTATATGTTCCTGACCAGGCTGGAAGACAATAACAACTGTCCCGGAAGGAGTCTCCGATGAGTTCGTGACATGGACACCATTTCTACCAGTCGATGACGCAGACACCTGGTCCGGATTCGAGACTATTGATGCAATATTGAGAGCAGAGGAGGAATTTGGAGTGGATGTGGTGGTGGAGGAATTGGCGGGCATAGCAGTAGGTGGATCACAGAGAACGTTAGAGACAGCAGTCTCATCAAGTAGAGGCGCCATGGGCGGAAGAGCAGTTGGGATCATCGCATAGCAATATCTACCAGTAGTATTTTCATACTTGGGTGATAGCTGATAATCGTAAGTCACGCGAGTGGTAAGAATCACCTCGTGAAGCAGACGCAATGGTGAGAATTGAAGGAACGGAAAAGTAAAAATGAATTCAGCAGGTCGAGATCAAGTGGAAAAGCAGCGGTATATCCGTGCATCAACCGAACGGGCTTTGACCGAGGCGTAGGCGCAAAGTATGGGGCGGAGTTTCGGAAATTGGAGTAGGTGGGACACAAGCACTTGTGTACTTGGTAATTGGAGGGACGTAGAAGAGGGGAGAAGGGGGTCAGGAGGATTAGACTCAGGATATGCTGGAAGTGAGAGATTCAAGATTCAAAGAAGTAGCATAGAGTTTAAGGGGGTGGACAGAAGAGCAGGAAAAAAAAGTTGAGGTGGAAAGTGGAATGAAGCGAAACTCCAGAATATCCGGGGGCGCGGGGGAGTTGGACGGGGATGCATTCTTCCGCCAATCAGAAGAAGAGGAAAAGTGGATGATAGTAGATCGGATATTGCAGTTTCCAGTTATCAGTAGAATATTCATTGATTATATTATTAAGTATTCATTAATGATATTTTAAATATTGAAAGTAATGTACTTGTAAAATGTTGAAGTAGTATGTAAGTAGACAGGCTAAATGTCGACGTTGCACTGGATATCTACTAGTCTACTGTATACAGCCACCATTTACTATACAACCACACTGGTGCATCTGATACGGGGAAAATCTAAAGCAGAACAGACACGGCCGGGTATCCAATCCAAACATTACTAGTGTAGTCGGGGTAATCTACGACTGGTCCATTGGTGCCCGGTTGATAGGCACTTCCGCCGTATTCCATGTCAGTCTCAGCCCTGGAGATGCAGGGTTTAGATAGATTGGGTCTATAAGCTATTAGTAGAAGAGGCTAGAAGCTTCAATCTTCTCGTACTAGATATATAGTATATATCTAGGTAGTAACAGGCTGAATAGGCTGAATAAAGACCATTTCTATTAATCAATCGATGGTCTAATTTGTACTTCTTCTAAAAGGGTAACATTGCATGGTATATGTAGTCACAGTGAATTACATACGGTCTGGTTCTTTCATTTCCCACCTGTTTATTGAAAAACCCACAAGTGAAACGATATGTACCAGTAAATGCTGCAAAAAAAAGGAGGGGGGGATGGGGGGTATTGGGTAGAATAGATTGTGAGAGGTGAAGGGTAAATCAATGAGGCTTCTCATGTCACATTACACAGTAAGATGGAGGCCATAGCCAACACCGCAAAAGCTGCAAAAGAAAAAGCGCACACAAAAACAAAACGAGAGAAATACCAGCCAGTTCAAATAAAGGGGGTATTGGATAAATCAGAAAAAAAAGAGTAATTTATCAAAACATCACAATGCAGAAAAAGGGATTTCAATCAGGCTGGGAAGCATAAATCTGGCAAATTTTGTTCGAATATGGGGAATATCCATGCCATACAATCCTGGGCGTTGCGCACTTTTTTTTCTTTTGTTTGTTCATTCTGCCAGCTTCAAGCTGGGCAATATAAACACTATGTACGAGAAGATAGTCAAACAAGATACATCCCATGAAGAGATATCAGGTTGACTGGAGTGAGAGATCAAAGTTAGGGAGAGGAGGGGGTGAGAGAATTTCAAGATACTGGCGTTTTTGCACAAGCAGAAAGTACCACCATGCACTGGAACGCGATGAGAGATACATTGGTAGTGATGGTTGACAAGAAAATAGCTTGCAAC
>Ga0209673_1000533_pt1 | contig 62334 bp, 9 predicted proteins | sample AraplaCol_mMS_r2_2_FD_184274 | JGI IMG/M metagenome (GOLD analysis project Ga0209673, IMG submission 184274) | Arabidopsis root microbial communities from North Carolina, USA - plate scrape MF_Col_mMS_r2 (SPAdes) (version 3) | ecosystem: Host-associated > Plants > Roots > Endosphere | place: USA... | reverse complement strand
AATAAATTATATAAACCAACCAATCTACCTGGCAAATCTGGTATTAAATATTATAAAAATATAACACAGGCCAGTAATATTGATATTAAAAACTATCAAAAACAAATTGGTTCACTACTATATTTGGCATTAAAAACTAGGCCTGATATAACATTTGCTGTTATAAATTGTGCCCGTTTTATGTCAAATCCTGATTTACATCATTTTGATACTTTAGCCAATATTTGGTGCTATCTTCTGCACCACAACAATTATGGTATTATCTATAATTGCAATGGCAATAATTTATATATAAAAGACTATTGTGATACTGATTGGGGCAATAATCTCAATAACAGAAGATCTACTACTGGCTATCTTTTCAGTCTATCAAATGATCTAGAAATAACAAATCCTATATCATAGAATAGCCAATTACAAACAACAGTTGCTCTCTCAACATATGAATCAGAATATATGGCATTAAAAGAAGCTACCAAAGAAACTATCTATTTGAACAATATACTAAATTATTTTAATAATATATTAAAATTAGACTATACTACTGATAGTATACCTATTATATTAGTGGATAATAAAAACGCCAAAAAACTGGCTGAAAATCCTGAATTCCACAAACGATCTAAGTATATTGATATTATATATCATTATACCAGAGATACTATACAAAACAATATGATTAAAATTGTGCCAATACCAACAAAAGATAATATTGCCGATATTATAACAAAAAACACTACTAAAAATATATTTAATTTATTATACCCTAAAATAATATAGCAGATATAATATTCATTTATAATCTTTATATTATATCAAAGAAATACAATAAAGATTAAGAGGGACTCTGAATATTATACTATACTATACTATACTCTACTATAGTATATTATACTATAGTAATATCGGCTATAATAATCAATACAATTACCGATAGTGGTGATATCACTAATCGCCATATGGAATCTAATAGAATTGACTATATAGCAATTCTTTCAGAATTGATCAGATAACTGATCAGATAACTGATTCTATTTACTATTGTCAAATTAATATAAATAGGGCCGTTACCCCCCGGCCTAGATAATAGAAATCATCTTCTCTATTTTATTTTAATCTGAACAATTCAAAAATTTCCTATTTGGGACTACTCCCCTCTGCTACTAAGACTATTAGTCATCCCTACTACTAGTCTTCACATGCTGGATTTTTCAAATCAGATAAATTTTGCTGTATCTGTATATTTTTATATATATTAATCAGTTCAGCAGTTTTTTTCAATCAAATTTTATTATTTTTTGTCAGAATTTGTATTATTTCAGATAAAGATTTTCTATTTTTTTGATATTTATTATTTTTTTAAAATAGATAAATTTGTATTCAATCTAATATAATATTTCAGTACTAACAGTTTTCAATCAGTATTTTCTATTTCGAAACAATTATAGTCTGATCAGATTCCGATTTTACAGTCAATAATAAATTTCTGTAGATTGATAATTTCTGTTTACTGTATAATAGTACTGTTTTCAGTCAGTTATTAAACAACTGAATATAAATTTCTACAATTTTTTTTTATACTAATATCTGGCTATAGATATAAATTTGGATATTTTATACAATTCTGTAATTTCTATTTTTTTGACTGAATTGGACTACAATCTACTAACTATAGATTTTTTTCGGATAACCGATTGATATTCGGATCCAAAAAATTGCAGAAAATTTCAATAACTATATACAGTTTTTGTACAATATATTGGAATAGTAGTTTTTTCCGAATATATTTATATATTTTGTAACAATAGTTACAGTTTTTTCGGTAGTTGTATTGTAATAATAATAAATAGAAATATTTTTTTTTGGAAATTTCTGTTTTAACTATATATTCAATATCGGATCAATTTATTGCAGTTTTCGGATAAATTTTTTCGATTTTCTGCTAATTCAGTTCAGAAAAATTAATTCAGATTATTTTTTGTTTAGTTTTTCTATATATATTTCAGTTTGATATCAATCAATAATACAGAAATCCAAAAAAAAAACTGACAATCGACTGAAATTTTTTTATTCGGATTTTCTGATTTTTTTTTGATAGATTCTAGAATCTGATCTAATATAGATTAATCGGCTATTTGTTCTATTTTAGTATATATTTCAGATATAATTGTCTATTTGGAAATCGAATAAATCCGGTTAAAAAATTTTTTTGAGAAAAATAATCAATTGGAATCGGATAAAAATATTGAAATAGAAAAAAAGAATTTTTTTTTCAAATAATTGTTTTGATTTTTTTTTGTTTGTATTTATTTTTATTTTGAATTGTATTCTAATATTTGCTGATTCAATTTATTCTATCTATTATTTTTATTTTTTGTATCAGTAATATCGGTTGAAATTATTTTTTGTTTGAAAATCTCAAAAATATTTGTATTTTACTGTTTTCTGTTTTGATTTTTCGATAAAATTGTCTGTATTTTTTTTTGTTTTTTTTTTGTCTAATATCGGATACAGTTATTTACAATCAAATACAAAATTGTTATATAATATTTATTGATAGTTTTATATTTTCAATCGGAAAAAAATACAGTAATATTGTAAATAAAAAAGATACAATAGATCTGTATATTTTTATCTATTTATATTTTTTTTGTTATAATTTTTTTTATCTATTTCAACTGTTTGTATACTGTTTTTTTATTAGTTTTATTTTTTCTATTATTATTATCTGTTTTCTGTTTTATCAGTTCCGGTTTATCCAAATATATCAACTATAGATAAATTCTTTTCTGTTTTTTTTTAGAATAACTGATTGATTTTCTATATTAGAATTCAAATCCAAGATTTCTATTTCTGTTCAATACAGTTATCTATATAAATATATTTTCAATTGTAAATTTATCAATATCTGTCTATAATTTTATATTAACCAACTGTTTCTATATAGCCGAAAACAGTAATAATAATATATATTTTTTTTTCTCCAAATATTTCTGTATTTCTGTTCAGTTTGTAGCTATTTTTTTTACCAGAAAATATTATTTATTTAGTTTACTGTTTTTATCTGTATCCAAAAATATTTTTTGTAAAATTTTTTCGGTTCTGTATATTTCTGTATATAAAACAATATCCGAATCTGTAGAAAATAACAATAAAAAAAAACAATATAAATTTTTTTCTGTTCTGTTCTAATATATTCGACTAATTTTTACAATCCAGTTTTAGCTGATCTGAATATCAATAATAATTCTATTCTATTTTTGACAGATACCAAAATAAATCAGAATATATATATTCAGCCGGTTTTTTGCGATATTGACTGATATACCGATCCGAAATCTTGTTCTGATTCTATTCAGTTTTGTTCAGTTTATATTCAATATACTAATATTGTAATTCTATCTAACTATATTTATTGTAAATATAGTCTCTGTCAGAAAATTTTCTATTTCTGTTGTTTTATAGTATTGCTGTCTGGATTTATTTTCAAAGAATTATATATCAATTGTAATTTTCAGAACAATAATTGTAATTGTTTATTCTGTAAATTCTGTTTAATTTTCTATCGGTTCCGGTACTGACTGTTTATAGATTTTAAAAATAATAATTATTCCGATTTTGTTTTGAATATTTTTTACCGAATAAATTCCGAATATTCTGTTTTATATAATTTTGATTGTTTTAATATTTCTGAAAAAATATTTTTAACAGAAATTGTTTTCTGTTACTATTTATTATTGTTTTACAACTATTATTTCAGTTTGTTCTGTTTTAACTGATTCTAATTTTCAGAAACTGATTTTTTTTCGAATTTATATCTATAGTTGTTTTTTATAGATAATTGTTTCAGTATTTGTTTTTCCGATTGTAGAAACAATTTTTGGAAATTCTATTATAATATTTGAAATTATATTTCCGAGATAATTCAGTAACTGAAATTCGAAAATAATCGACTGTATTAGTTTTTGGAATAATATAATCAATTTAATCTATCTGTAAAAAAATCGGTTTCTGATAATCTATTTTTCAATTTTTTTATATAAAATTGGAATTTTTGTTTTTTCTCCGGAATTTTGGTATTTCCAGAAATATTGTTTTGTTATTGGATTTTTGTATTTTTTTGTTTCAATAGTATTTTTTCTATAATCGATCGGTTGTAGTATATAGTTTTTTTCCAGCTGTAATTTTTTGTTTTATAGCTGAAAAAACTATAACAGTAATTGATTTTTCAAATAATATATATTTGTAAATATTAGTATTCCGATTATTTTGAATATTTTCCGAAAAAATATTTTTTCTATTCAATATATTTTTATATTCGAATTTATATTTAGTATTATTTTCAAAAATCTTAAATAGTAATTTATTTCAATCTATTTCTGTTCGATTTTTTTTAATAATATATTTTACAATTGTTTTTTTCTCTATTTATTTGTAGTATATATTGTTGTATCTAAATTTATTTTATTCTGTCCGGATAAATATAAATAAATTCAAATATCGAAATAATAAATTATCTGTATTAAAATTTTTTTTAATTTTTTCGGAATATTTTAAATTGATTTCCAATTGTTTCAATATATTCTATATTACAGAGAATATTTATAACTGTTCCGGATTTTTTATTTTTATTTTCAGAAATCTAGATCTATTAATAAAATTTTGTAGTATACAGTTGTTTGATTTTTCTAAAATATATATTCTAAATAAATAGAATTCCAGAATTCGGTACAGTCCAAACTATTTATATTCAAATTTTTTTCTATTTTTGTTCTGTATTAATATTCAGATATTTTTCTGAAAACTAATTTTTGTAACTAGATTGTTATATATATAATTTATTCTGATTGTATAGTTAAACAATAGTTTATTGATTTTGATTTATATATTCAACAGAATTTTCAGTTTTTCGATCTAGTCTGTAGTCGGATTGAATATTATCAAATTATTATTATCTAATATACAAAAATATATTCTATATATTAGATAGTAAAAACTATATTCTGTATTTATATATTATCGGATCTGTACAGTAAATATTGCTGTATCCAAATATAAATTCTATAATTTAATAAATTTATTTATTAACAGTTTTGTAAAAATATTATCGATCAGACTATTGAAATTTTCGATTTTTCTATTGATTTATAAATAAAAAAAATTGTTGTACAATATTTTATATTTAAATATTTGAAATAGTAATCGACAATTTCCGATATAAAACTGATATTTCGATCTGAAATTAATTTAATTAATATACTGTAATTTATAAATAAATATTTATATAGAAAATAGTCAACAGTTTTTTTATCTATTTTTTCTACAATTTTGGTAATAGATCAACCGGTAATATAGTTGATAGTTGTAAAAATCTATCTGTTACTATTTAATATAGTTGATAACTGTCCGATAAAATCTATATTCTATTATTGAAAAAATTGTATATCTGTAGTAACTATATATTGTATCTTTTTTTTCGAATAATTTCCAGAAATTCTGCAATATCTGACAAACCGGATACAAATATACTATTTATTCTATATTTTGTCTCAACTATAGTTATTATATATATAGTCGAATAATATCCAATAAATCTGAAAAATCCAGATATCTATATTTTCTATATAAATAATACAAAAGATTTCTACGGAAAACAATTTCTAAAAATAGAACAGAGATTCTATTATTATAGATAAAAATTAGTTAACAATTTTCTGTTTTAGTATTCGGTTTTGTCTAGAAATTTAAATTTACAATAAATTGAAATACTATCTGAACAGTAAATTTATTAACTGATATTTTTTTTTCAAAAAAAAAGAATTCAGTAACTGTTAATCAATTTTTTTCGAAGATTTTTATTACAGTTTATAAAAATTAGAAACTATCTATATAGTAGTAAAAACAATATTCTATATCAATTAGAATTTCGATATATCTACAGAACTGTTTTCGACAAAATCAAATCTATAGTTTAATATATCAGAAATTACTGTATTCAATTTTTTACAGTACTGAATAATTAGATTATATTTTTGAAATTTGTAGATTTATTGTACTAATTGTTTACTATAAATTTTTGTTGTTTGTAAATATTTTAGTTTTTTGTAGTTGATTACAATAGTAATTTGAATACTATTTTCGATATACTAATTCTATTTGTACAATATTTTTTTAATAACCAGAAATTTTTTTTTATATATAGAATAATTCAGTTCAATATTTTGAAATTTTTTTCTGTCAAATATAACTAAATATAGTTATCTATTTTTTTTTGTAATAATACTATTCCGATAATCTATTCGAATATATCTGTTTCGATAGTAAACAATTTAAAACAATCTATCTGAACAAAAATTGAAATTTCGATAAATTTCTTTTTTAGAATACAGAAAATATTTTTATATATAACTGTTTAATTAACTAAATAAAATTTTTGGTACTGTAATATTCTATCAGATTTTTTAAATAAATTATATAATAGTATACAAATATATACAAAATTACAAATAAAATATTGATAGTAAATCGCAAAATCTATAACTAATAAATTTTATATATATTAGTCAGTTTCGGTTATAATTTTACAATCTCGATTTTGACAGAAATAGAATATATTTTTCTGTTGTCAATAATATAATTACAGAATTTCAATTTATATATAGTAATCGAATATTTATATAATTAAATAATCAGCTAATTTTTCTGTAATATATTTAATACTATTTATAAATATTTTCAATATTTTTCAAAATTCCGGAAATAAATAAATATATTGTCCAGATATACAATTACAAACTGATTCAAATAAAATCAGAATATTTTATTTATAGTTATCTGAAAAATTGCAGAAATATTGTACAGTCCAAACAGTATTATAAACTATTTATATTTATTTCAAATAGTATTGAATACAGTTTTGGAAATCGAATTTTGATCTATATAAATTTATTAGTATTCTGATATAAAATCGATTTTTGATAATATTTTGAATATATTTATATAATTCAATAATTTCTGAATTTTCGGTAGAAAATATCTGTTTTTTTCTAGACAAACAATTCAATATTCGATAATCAATATATATATATTATAATTTATTAGATTTACAAACAAAAATAACCGGAAAATTTCAAATATTTAAAAATAATTGAATTAGATTTTTACAGAACAGATTTTCGATTTAATATTTCTATTTACAGAATTTTTTATCTGATAAAAAATATATATTGATATTGACTGAAAAAATATTTTCTGTATTGATTTTGTAAAAAATAAATCAATCTGAAAAAAAATTAAATAACAATTTTTGAAATATATCTGGATAAAAATATATAATTTTCTGGATATTCGGATCTGTATATTGAAACAATTTGTTATTTATAATTGATTTATTTTTTTTCGATTATTTGTATAACAAAAAATATAAATTTATACAGTTTCTTCAATAAAATTTTTACAGTTTGTTTAGTATTTATAAAATTGAAAACAAAATTATCCAGAAAAATAGAATTATAACTAGAAATAGTATCAATTATATAAATTCGGCAACAATTTTGTAATTTTATTTTGAAAATTGTTCAATCGATCTACAGATTCTAATATTTGAAAAAATCTTTTTTCAGTACAAACTAATAATCCAGAAAATCTAGAATCTATATTTTCAGATAATTTTACTATATTTCTAAAACTATAAATATATATACTGTAGTTATAATATACAGAATTCGACTGTCTAATATACAAATTTGGAAAACTGTTCCGAAAAATTCAGATATATTATACAGTATCTGTTTCAATATTTTCGAAAAAATAAAAATATATAAAATTCTACTGTTCAATAATATACAAATAGTTACAGTATTTTTCGGCGGTTCAATTATAGTACAGTAGAACAACAACAAATTTTCTATAATTAACAGCAAAATCTGAATTCAAAATCCGGAAATATACAAATCCAGAAATTCCAGAAATTCCGGAACAGCAGAAATCTTTTTTAGACAGCTAATAAATATTTCAATATTGTTAAATTTTTTTAATTTTCCGATTTTTTTCCGGTTGTATTCAATTGATTAAACTATATTTTTTGTATCTGATATTTACAATATATATATCTATATTGTTTACAGTAAAAATATACAATATTTATACAAAATTGTTTTAATCGAAAATTTTCTGAAACTGCAAATATAATATTTAGATCTATAGAATTGTTACTATCTGTAGTTGATTTATAACTAATATAATTGATAAATATTGTACTATATTTCTAGATAATAAACTGTTCAATAATTCTATTCAGTATAATCAATTATTTATATTTTTTTTTCTAATTCTGTTATAAATTTGTTTTTATATCTATAAAAAAAAAATTGGATAAAAATATTGTTTGTAATTGTAATATTTTTATAATCGGTAATAATATTCTGTTTATTAATAGTATATTCTGTAAATAATTAATTATTTTTCTATAATATCCGGATAAAATTTTTCTATTTTTCTATTTTTTCTAAATATTTATCAAATTTTTGTATTAATCAGTATTTGAAATTTTTCCAAATTACAATCAGATTTTTAAAAACTAGATTTTGTTATTTTTTATATACAATCTATATATTATTTATATATTTGATAAATATTCTACAGATATATATAATTTTATTTTTGTTTTTCAATATAATTATCGCAAAATATTCGGTTTCAGTAAAAAATTGTTTATAGTTATATAAAAACTAATATACAGTATTATAAAAAACTATACTGTTATAATTACAAATAGATTTGATTTTTTTCAATAAAAATTTTTTGATTTTGTTCTATATCGATCAATTTAACAGATACAAAATCGAAAATTTCTATTCTAATACAGTTATTTTTACAATAATCAGATTTATATTTTTGATAAACTGTATAGACTATTTTATTATCTAAATATATTCAATTATATAATTTCCAGAATTATCGAAAAATATTCGGTAATTTTGAATTATATCGAAAAAAAAACAATAGAATCTATTCAGTATCAGAACTAAAAAAACAGAAAATTTAGATATTTTGTTGAAATATTGTAAACAGTTAATAGTATCTAATATAAATAATTTTTTAGATTGGAAATACAATATTGACTGGAAATATTTGAATCCGGTCGGCTATATTTTTCTTTTTTATTTATTTTCAGACCGATATTATCCGTTTTATTTTCTGATATCTGTAATAAAGAATTCTGATTTTTTCTCTATTTTTAGTCGGAAAAATATATTTATATTATATTATTCCAAATATTTCGATCAATTATATTTATTGGTATTGTTGTCGATTATTATACTGCTGATATAAAATAATACAATTGTACAATTTATTCGAAATTCGGAATATCAAATCGATCCGGTTCTGCAATTGTATCTGTTGTATTCCGATAATATCGTATCTGGTACAATATAGATATTGATAAAAAAAATAACAACAATATCTGTTTGTGGATTTTCTCAATCAGAATCTCGACGTTCTGGTAAAAGATAGAACAGATCTTTTCGTTTATAGTTGCAGCGACAAAATTCTTCTCGGACCAACTGTAGAAGATTGATCTCAGACAGATATACTACTATATAAGATCTGAAGAATAAAGTTGTATATTTTGATATTGTACTCGACTAGCAGTATTATATACGAATGGATAAACACGTATCCGTTCGGTTATATACGGATATTCTGGTACTCAGAATATCTGTATGGTAGCCGTAATCTACCAAGATAGTAGTTCCGGGATCTTATAGTATTACTAATCTGAAACTATAGAAAATTATTAGAATAATCAGAAAAACAAATAGAAAATAAATCGATTTTGGTATTGAATTTTAATATTCGATAATAAATACAGTATAATTAATTGTAGTATTAGGAATATTTTTAGTATCGAAATACAGATTATATACAGAAAAATAAATCAAAATTATTTTATAAAACAATATTAGAAAATAAAAAAATTCTAGTACAACTATATTTTTATTTTCTATATTCTATACAGAAACAATATTTTGTTACAGACTATACGATATAAGAGGCCGCAGAAACCGCAATCTACAGATAGATCACCGAAAACCAACCGTTTCTAGAAGAGAAATACAAAATCGAGCTATATAACCAACGGCCGGAATCAGTCTCTGATTCGCTGTAACAAACAATACCGCACTAATCTATACAACAGCTAGTACAATATAAGAACAGATATTCTTTATTCAGTTTCAACTTTTGTAACAAATATACTACAAATAGATAAATTTTTAGGACTGATTTATTTGGTGTTCTATCTGGTATATTCTTCGAAGTTACTCAACAGGATCCGAGTCCGTATAAAATTTAGTACAGCAACAGTATAATTGCGAGTCGATATTTTATTTAAGAATTATCTAGTAGTACTTGAACGATACCGATTCCAGCTGTCTTTCAGCAGTTCGCAATTCTATTATCTGAAAATAAAATAACGTTTACCAACTGTCTAACCACTAGCCGTTACCAGTTAGCAACGCGTAATATATTTTCAAAAACTATAATAATAGTACTGCTAATTTTAATTTTATAAATCTAAATAAAAATAACTAAAACTGATAGAAATTATTATAGATTTTATAGAATAATTAAAATATATCAGTATTGAATTGATTATAAATGAAAAAATATTATATCTAAAAATAAATTTTATTATTTTTTTACAGAAAAAGCAAATAACCGAATTTATACAGTTTTAATTATATTTAATAACTGAAACAGTATCTATAAAAATACAAAATACAGTTTCAGCAATATATTTTATATAGAATGCAAAAAAAAAAAAAATTCGATTACAAAAAAAAAACTAAAACTAAAAACAGTACTGATAATATTTCCAGAACCAGAATTTCTACTAGATTCTGTATTACTATTATCTGTCCTATTACTGTTTCTGATTCAATCTCTAATACAATTTCGGTCTCTTATACAATTTATAGTATTTATAGTATTTCTAGTACTACTAGAGAAACCAGCAGCAGCTGGAACAGCAGCTGAAATACAGTAGTACTAGAAACCGGAATAGCAGTCGATATAATCAAGATATCAGAGAAAAGACAATAAAAAAACCAGCAAGAAAAATAGAACTGAAGAAAATAAAGATTATAGATAAAGATTTTATAGAGAAAAAATATCAAAAAAGATCTATTTATTTGAATTTTTGTACAAATCTTACTAGAATCGGAAAAAGATTCCAGAAATTTTTGATCAAGATAATACTATCGAATTTGAATTGTTTGATTAAATTCTTATTTTATTGAATAGTCGAATCGACTATCTCTAGAAAAAAAAATTGTTACAAGATTCGAAATATACAATATTCCCAAATATTTGTTATTGATCCGATATCTAAATCTCCTCGGATTATCTGTATATAGAGATCTATCCGAATTCTAATATATATAAGATTATATGTATATTCAGGATTCTTGAGTTTTCAAGAGTCAGTCCGTATATCAATTTATTCTATCTGATTTCTACTATCCGATATTCTTGTCTAGTCACAGATCTCTAGTCTGATAATTTAGTAATTATTATATATTTATACAATACAACAATAATAGACTGTTAGGAATACTGTAGATTTAAATCTAAACAAAGATAGATATTAAAATAATATATCAATAATCAAAATATTTCGATTATAGAACTAAAAATCAAATACAATAAATTCAATATCAGTTATTATTGATAACAATTATAAATTATATATTATTTTTGAAAATTTTCGGTCTGTATAAAAAATAACTGTATTTCTATTTTTATTATATAAACAAAAATATCAAATTTTTAACAATTATATTATTTATAATAAAAATTTTACTGATAAACAAAATATTCTTTAATATATTGTTCAAATATATAAAAAGAATTTTACAGTTTCAATTATCTATCAATTTTTCAGAAATTATACTCATAGACCCCACATTTATTTTTCGAATAAAATGGGACCCTTCTAATATCACTTTTTCAACCGTCTAGTTTGAAATCAATCTAATACAATATTATAGTAGATTTACCATATAGAAATAATGTATTAACAATTCCGAAATGGATACTTCTTCTACCAATACAGATTTTGGTCTGTGAATGGTAGTATACAATATTTGCGAAATTTTCTTATTTTATATATTATCTGTTTCTATTTCGAATATTTCTTTTTCAAAATCTGCAGATTATTCAGTTGTTGTTTATTTTGGTTAATGCAAACAGTAGGTAAGAAAATAATATTTTTTGATTTGATACCATTCTTTGAAAAATTATAACAAATACTGTATACATCAAATAGCTGCTGAAATATTGTTGATTTTTCATAAATAAATATCTGAGTATTTCTAGTAAATTTTTCGAGAACAGATTATATTCCGGTAAGGAATGATAGAAATTTCTGTTCCAATTGTTTAAAAAAATTTTGGTTGCAAAAGTATTGAACCGTAATTCAGGAAAACTGAATAATAATAATAATAATATTCGAATTATATCGGATCAAATTATTATATACAATACTGGGATTAAATTTCTGTTAAATAGAAATCCAGTTTGATAAACTCTTTACAATTGACAAAATATACAGTTTCAATAGTTTTACTGTAATAATATTTGAATATTCAATATCAAAAATTTGAAAAATATCACTAGTATATAGAAACAGAAATTTTTTTTTTGTAATTCTCACAATATTTAATTGTTTCAAATTTTATATATTGACCAAATCCATCGCAAAAAAATAAATATCACAGATGTTTGCTGTATAAGTATATATATTTCTCGAAAAATTGGGCCCACTGGTATATATAAAAATTGTTGATATATTCTGATTCGTTTGCAGTCAGTTGTATATTTTCCAGATTGTCAAACCAACAATACTGAATAATACTGCAGACAAAATAATAAACAATAAAGAGCTATAGTTGCTGACGGATACTGTTTCAACAACAGTGATCAATTTACAACTAATAGTAAATAATACCAATAAGAAGTTTGTATCGAAATTTATATATAACAATCCACTGATTTTTTTTTTCCAATTTGGAACCCAGTTTTATCAAAATTATAGATATTATTATGTTATAATACTATATCGTTCAATAATTTTATATAGTTGTGTAAACCAATATTCAACAACTGTTTTGTCTATAATATATAGTTTTTCAATCTCAGTTTTTTTTTTGCAAATTCGATATTCGGAATATTGTTGAAAAATTCGTTTAAGCCATTTTTCGCCGGAAAAAAATTATTCTGATTGTTCTGTTTAAAAATTGTAGACAGGACTGATGATTTCTCTATATTTCAGAAAATTATTGAAACTATTATAAAAATCAATTCAGTTTATCAAACTTTTTTTCTGTATATTGTTCAATTTTCGACTGGTGAATGGATATTGAAATACAGATCCGTTGTTCTTGATACGTCGGCGACATCTGCTGTAAAGAATGTGGAATCTATAATTCAATTTGTTTGTTGATAGTAGCCATATTGGTGGAGTTATTAGACATAGATTAAAGAGAATACAAGTTGGAGAGTAACAATATTAGAAGGGGACTGTATACTAGAGCGTCGAATCCTCCGTTAGGAGAATCCTATTTTATTCAAAAAATAAATGTGGGGTCTGTTTTCTGATTTTTCGATTTCGGAAAAATGATTTCAAAATTTAAAATTATTTCAAAATTTAGATCTAATTCAATCCGGTTTCTGATCTGAAAATTTATACAGAAATATTTTATTTTTTTTCTAATCAAAATTTTCGGTTTTTTTTGTTTTATTATTGCAGATTTTTTGTAGTATTCAAAAATATTAACGAAATATATATACAAGAAATAAAAAACAATTATTCCGGATTTTGAATATCAAATCAGACAGATTTTGATTCGAAATATTACCATCTCAAATTTTGTATCTGTATTTAAAAAAGATTGACTATAATAGTTGATTTCAAATTGATTGACCAAAAATCCAAAACAAAATATCAATTCCGGAATAATAATATATTAACAGTCCGGAATATATTCAAACCGAAAAAAATACAATAATTTGATCCAATATAATACTTAAAGACAACAATTATTGTTGTCTAATTTAAGTATTTCAAATACTTCAAATATTCTCATGTGTCTCGATTTAGAAAATTGGAAAAATATATACTGAAGATTTTTTCCAATATCGTAAAATTCATTGGATTATTTCAACAAATATTCAGATTATATTGTAATGTTTGAATTAACAAAATTATTGTATACATTACAAATTTTGTAAATATTGATATATATATTAGTATTATTGATTTTATGATAATAAAACATATTGTCCAATTTAAAAATAAGCTGAATACAAATTTTTTTTGGTAGAAATACAGTATAAATAGAAATATTTTATATCCGAACAGAAAAAAAACTTTTAAATTTTCGAATTGTATTGTTTTATATATTGAAAAATATTTTCTTATTGTTTTGATATTGTTTATTTTGATATGTAGTTGATAAAATACAAAATAGATTTCTGGACATTATTATATATAATTTTTTTCTGTAGAAGAATCGAAATAGATTGATAAAATTCATTGTGAAACCGGTTACTGATACAAAATCCAATCATAAATTATATACAAAATCAGTTTTATATATATATATATATGTTGATATAAGAAATGAAAACTATATATAAACTCAATTCAACTATATTCTCTATATATTTAATGTATAAATACGAATATAATATCAGAAAATTTGTTTGGCGGTAACAGAGAAAAGAATAGTTATTATAGTAATTTAAATAGTAATTTATTATAAAATATTGACGTAGATATTATTGTTGACAAACTGGATATAAATTTTTTGATAATATTGATTTTGCTATTCGAATCGATTGAGTAAATATATTTACTATTAAATCAGTTTCTATTTCGATTCCGAGAAATTCACGAATAAAAAGAATCAACCAAAATATATTATTGGATTTAGTCGATACCAACAATACAAATAGATTTACTAATAAATACAAATATTGGAACAAGAACCATAAATTGGAATACTATTAGAGAAATAGTAAACCGAAAAGAATTAATATATAAGAAACAAAAATATATCGAAAGGAGACCAAAGAAATAAAAGAAATTGTCATAATTATTCAAATCCTAAATATTGACAATATTAATAATATCTCCATTGTAAAAATATATTACAATAGTTATTATAAACTGAAAAAAAATATTATTTTACTATATTAATAGAGAATAAAATTTTGATTTATTAAAACAGTATTTATAAAACCATATTAGTTTTTCTACATGGATAGAACAATTTAAAATAAGCAAAATAATTTCAATGGCTGTAATCGAAATATATTATATATTTAGTAAGTATAGAATTGTATTTATAGTCATAATTGCGAAATTGTAAAGATATATATAGGAAATATAGTTTTGGAACTTTTGATATATTCAAACTATATAGTTATATTCCCAATGGTTAAGGCATTATTGAACAGAGTATAAATTATCAGAATATTTATAATCGTAAAAATAGTTGTATAAAAAAACTTTCGGAATTGTTTTATATATAATTTAGATAATGTCAAATTTGACAATGAATTTTCCCATCTACGAAATTTTTTTTTTTTAATTTTAGATTTATATAGTAATTATTCTATATAGATACAGGATATCTAATAATCTGATATCCTATTATTTCATTTTCAATACTATCAGTCTTTTTTCCGAAGAAGAAATTATAGGAATATCATAAATAATGATTATATAAATCGGATTGTGGAATTAAATATCGATATCACAAATATAATACTATTCTTAATAATATTACCGGTATTACTGGCAGCGATATTATAGTTAAGACTAGATTTTTTTATATTTTCTAGATTATTATGCTGAAATTTAATATTGTCATAAAGAATCGATCAATAAAAATCAAGATATTGTTGAAAATAGAAAATATTACAATAGAAATATTGATCTGTTTAATAATTCTATAGTTATTGTGAAAATATCGAAAGATATGTATAATATTATTATCTAGAAAATAAATATCTTTTTCATAATATCGATATCGGTTGTTGCTGTTATATATACTATCTGGTGATATTAATATATTATTCACTCAAATCTTCTTTAGTAAATGAGAAACTAATCAAATTTGATAAATTAAAATAGATATATCATTACAATACTATATATAAAATGTTGCAATAGAAAAAATAGAAAATACCATAGATAGCAAAAATAGTAATAGAAAATCATATTGTATAACAATTTGGATTTTTCGAACTGTTTCAATATATTAGTTATTCAACGAAAACAAGAATCTAGATTTATTGAGATTCAGTCAATAGTTCGCTAGTTTTTATTGTCGATATAGAAATAATTCCAGTATTGGAAAAAGAAATCAACAAAATAATCGATTATGAAAATAATTTAGTTGTGTATTTAATTCAATTAGATAAAAATAGTAATATAGGAACATTTCGATGCAACTGGAATATCGCGAATGTAATCGATACGAAACACTGGCCAGAGAATCCCTGATATTTTTTATTGTCTTTTCGCGATACTATAGCGGTATCACGGATTGGAAGAAAAAGAGCATAAATCAATTCGCTGCGATAAAAAAAATAAACAAAACAGTAGATTTTGTATTGTAAATCGAAATCCAGAACAATAACATATGTTCGTCAGGAAGAGTTATAGATATCTACACAGAAAAAATAGATTTGCTCAAAACAGTAGTTGACAGATTCAAAAATATTATAGTATATTGATAGTATTTTCAATATAGAACATATGAATAATACAAATTATATAGTGTTAATCTAATAGATGTGTATATAAATTGAATTATTTGGGTAACAAAATCAAAGTATATAAACTATTTAGTCTAAAAATATTGGTCTATAATAAAAGTAAAAAAATAAAATAAAACGGAACTATAGTATAGATAATAGAATGAAATAATTTGTATACTTTACATATATTGTAAAAATAAAAAACTGGATTTTTATCGGAATATTCATTTTGGATTAAGTATATCAGCAGAGAATTAGAAATATACTAATTTTTTTACACCAGATTTTATTGATTTCAATCGGTAATATTTGTTATCTAGCTAGTCTGAAAATTTTACTCTATAAATTCAAATCTATTCAATTTATTATTTTCCTAATAATAGTAGTGGAATCAATCGCGATTATTATATTCTCACCTAGATTTCAAAAGTCCTCAAAATTCTCTATATTCCAAAAAGGACAATATTCTTATAGTCGATCTTCAAGGTTTCGAAAGGAATATTTTACAAAACAAATTATAATACAATTATTCCAAATCGAATATAACAAATGAAAATTGGCTCTATTGTTCTATGATATAGATATTATACAAAATTATTATACTATATTAGTATTCTCTATTAAAGATAAACAATAGAAAAAAATAGTATTAATTGAACTGATATATACTGAGTATAAATTGGAAAATGATTGATTGATTGATTGATTGAATATTTATATACATATTTCCCAGGACTAATCCCCGATTTGATGGCAGAAATTGTGGAATTGTTTATTATATATATACCAAGAGATATTATATAATCCAGTATCTTCTTTCTCCGCTTCAAATTATGTGATTCCCAATATCCGTTATATAACAGCTATTCTGGTATTATCTATATATATTATTGCAATTTAAAGTTATATCAATCTATTTTATGTACTGTTTCCACTGAAAATAGCAGCAGAACCAGTTTGGTCGATAGATATTTATATTCTAGATTATAATTCGTTCAAGACTTTCCGTTTTGCGAGTTATACTGTGGTTATTCTGCGGCAAACCGACCGATCTGTATCCGAAACAAATTTGCAAACAAACAATATAATATATTGATCTTCAGTTTATAGATATTTATACAGAAAGAAAAATAATTGCAAAATAAATAATTCGGAAATTTTACAAAAAGATTATATTGTACCAACAGTATTTTCTGTAAAATTAGTAAAGATATAAATAATAGAAAAAGAATATTGAATTAATAGATATATATTCGACATGAATTGAATTAATTGCCTTGAAAATAAACCAGATTGTGTTAGACATTTGAGAAATATTGATTTCGGATAGAATCTAGAATACCAAAAAAATTCAAATTATAACAGAAACAAAATAGAAATATACAATACATAGTCTGAATATTTTTGTTATATATACCATAAATAAACTTTGTATTTGAATTAATATTAATATTGAAATTTTTAGGTACTATTAAATAGAAATAATAACATAAACAATAAAAATGATGTTATTTGACTATATTTATATATATATATTATTGTCCGAACAATATAAATAAATATATAGATCAGATTTTATTTTATGGATTCTGTATAGAAAATATGTATCTAAATATTGTGGAAACTATTGATTGAATATTATTTCTATTTTTTGCAAACAGTTTTGCAAAAAATTGTCAAAATTCTTGCCGGCAGAAAATTATTGTTTTGAACAATTTGTTTAATTATTTTAATGATATATTTATTGTAAAATATATCAACATGATTGAAAATTCAATAGAATTGGATTTTGATTTTTCTGATGTCTAGGAAATCGATTAGAAAAATAATACTTTGAAAACTTCTCTGATTGAAAATTTGTTGTCAAGTGTATGTAAAATAAATTTAATAGTCGTTTGATTATCTTCACAAAAAGTAAAATAATCTTCAAAATTGGGTTTTGTATAATATTAACAGTTTTTGAAATAGATATTTGTATATGGAAAGATTGATTGTATATTATATAATTGGGTTGCTGCTATACAGTATAATCTGTCAGAATTGCTAAATATATATTGATAATATTGCAATTGATCAATATTGAATTATTTATATCAGTTTTGGAATTAGTATTGTCGATATACATTATTGTAATACCGATATTGTTATAATAATTATCAATGAACAGATTATATCTCAATATATTTTTGATTTTATTTGAAAAAATATAATATTACAGAGAAACTGCAAAAAATTCGATATATTCGATATTGAAATATTGATATTTTAAATTTACTATATAAATAGATTGTGAGAAATTATAACAGAAAGATAATTCTAATAAAATTGCAGAATTTTCGATTAGAAATATAGATATTGATATCTGATTTGATTTAGCATATATTTTTTGTCAATTCATTCAATAGATAAATGAAAATACAAAAATATTTTTTTTTTCAAATATATAAAAATATTAAGACTTTGAACAAATACTAAATTTTGAAAACAATTTTGAAAATAGTACAAAAAATATCTATAATATAGTAAAAAATCCGATATTGTATAAAACAGAAAATATTGTTATATCGATTTGGAATAATTTTCAAATACAGTATGTCAATGATATAGTATATTGAATAATCTATAATTAATTCAAAAAATGAGACAATTATTTATATTTATCGTTTATAATATTTAGATATTTGAGAGCAGAATTAAACTAAATTACTTTTTTGATTTTGCAGTCGGCTTCAGATATTGCAGACAAAATAAATGGATATTCAGAAAAGATTTTAAATCGATATCGCAATTGAAATCGGTCGACAATATTTTTCTGTAATATATATAGCAGTCTAGATTTATCTGGCACAAAACAAAAAATACACTGATTAGTCTATCTATTGCAGATAATATAGAGACAATTCAACAAAATACAGTTGCGCAATGGAGAATCTTGCTATATCAGAATGAAAATAATATCAATAATAATAATAAAGTTATATTTGTATTTGTCAGACTACATCTGATTTGACAACAGACTCCATAGAATGGTTGAGAGATCTACTGTTATTATATATATACCAAAAAATATTATATAAATCGATATTGCGTTTGCAAACTCTACTATCTTCAATATCTGTTACAACAAAAACTATTCTATTGTTTTATCTGAATTGAAACAAAAGTTTTTATCTATTTTACTTCCTGCTTTTATTGACAATAATAGCTGAACGGATTTGATCAATAATATTTATATTGTAGGTGATAATATTTTTCGACGTTTTCTGTCCTGTAAAAAGATTTTCTGTAGTAAATTGATCGATTTGTATTTTGTAATAATAAATTGATTGTACTCTTTTACAATATAGATATTCATATAGAAAAAATTAGTAACTGAAGAAATACTAATTCAGAAATACAGAAAATATTATATTATATCGGTATTTTTTTAGAGAATATATAGATAATAGAAAAAGAAATACTAATTAAATAGATATATATTTAATATAAATTGATTTCTTTCGATAATAAAATCTCATTGTATAAATTATATGATTTAAAAATATGGGTTCTGAATTGGATTTACAATACAAAAATAATTGAATTATATATTGAATTATATTGATATCAAATAGGATTTTGATTAGAATTTATGTTTAATAGTATTGTTTTATAAATAAAGTAATGAAATAAATTCCAACCTAATTTAATTTGATTGTATATATTAAAATATATCGTTGTCAAAATATCGTAGATAAAAATACAATTCAAAATATTTTTTTTTGTAGATTTTAGTCATAAATATTGTTGACATTATTGACTCCATACTGGTTCTATTTTGTAGAAATTGTCTTGTAAATATAAATCTGATAAAGAATTATTAGAATTTTCATGGAAAAGAAAATTGGATTGAATTATTTATTTGATTATTTTACCAGTACCTTGTTGGAACAGCGGAGCCGGGAAAAGACCCCAGTATAGCAGCCACAACTAGATAGAGAGCTAGGCACTGGATAATTGATGTATTGATTGATTGATTATATTATCAGTATATTTATCCTTAGAGATATTGAAATAATCATCAAAGAAATTCGGATTTCAATATTTTGATTTCATAAAATATCAATATAACAGATATTAATTGAAAAAACTTTTTGGTCAAAAAGTCGACTAACAAATATATGAACTATTTTCTAAATTATTATTCAATCATTTATAAAAACAATAAAATAAATATTTTTAATATAATAATATCGATATTTGAAATAATTATATATTTTGTGATTTGATTGTATAAACTAAATAATCTGTTAGAATTTTCAATTATTAATTAACAATATCAAAACTAACAAAAAAGAAATATCTATACTAATTTCAAATTGTTATTCTTACTATACATTATTACTATATTTATAAATGATCGAATTATATTTCAATACTGTTTTGATTTTATTCAGAACAATATTGTTAATATTTATAATTATGAATTTCTAATTCTAATTTACTGTAAATTTGTAATTTGAAATATTGCGATAGAAGATTGATAAAATTACAGAAATTTCGGTTATTTTATAAATATCAACATCCGATTCAATTCAAATTTTTATATAACAATACTATCAATCTAATAGATAATAAAATTTCGAAAACGATCCGGAAAACAGTACAGAAAATATCTATTATATATTACAAGATCTGGTACTGTGTAGAACAGAAAATACTATTATAACAGTATTGGAACAAAATAGAAAATGTTTTCAATATAATCAACAGTATATTTAAAAATAAAATAGATATTTTATAAATCCGTAATATAATTAAAATAATCTATTATCGTTTCTAGGTTTTTACTAATAATTTCTCAACTGATTAATACAATATTATTTACCCCGATTTTGAAATTATTACTATCGATAGAGGTTATTACAATATTTATAATACTATAATAGTTACCAAAAAATTGATTGTATTCTAGTATAACAAAATTTTTTACAACAATATGAATAGTAAAATACATCTACTATAGAAATATTTTAACAAAATTCGAATATATTCTAAATATATTATCTGAAACTTTAGTTTACAACAGATATAAATTCAAGATATTGTAATAATAAATACAAGTACTAAAATTACAGAATTTTCTATCAGATATATGGATATTATCAGTGTCAGATTTTATTTAATGTATTTTGAGAATAGATTTATCTAAAAAATAGACACAAATCCGAAAAAAGAAATTTTTAGCAAATCGATATATTGCAAGACTAATAGATTATATAAACAACAATATTTTCCGAATGACTCAGAAGTAGTCCGAAAATATCTATAATTGAATTCAAATCTAAAACTGTATAAAATAGAAAAAAGTATTCTCTCTACCAATAATTTTTCGATAGAATATATTGCTAATATATACTATCGAATACTTTATAGTCGAAATATTACTATCTATATTTGCTAGAAATATGATATAGTAATGTTCCAATATTAATATAATATATTAACCAATAAAGTATTTTTAATGGAAAGGATCGATATAGAATTTTTTTCAATTAGATATTTTTCTGTTATTCTAACTAGATATTCAATAGATGAATAAAATAGCCTTGATTGATTTATTTATACAATAGTTGAAATTTAAGGAAAATATAAAAATTAAACAATATTCAGAAAAAAATTCCAATTTTTTCAGAAACTGAAACTGGTTCAAGATATTTGATAATATATATATATATATATATATAGTAATCTATATTTGTCTAGTTCAAATTGAAAAATATCTGAACTAGTTTAAATATCACAAAAACTTTAAAAATGATTCAATAAAAAACGAATCCAATTTTTTATACCGTGATTACTATATTGTTGTATAGATATTGATATGAAAAATGATCAGAAATATCTATGATACTTTAGTATAAATACTATCAATAATATCCGTTTGTCGCTCTATATTCTTCCGGGTGTTGGTGCTCCCAACTTCAATGTACAATCCAATTTCAATACAATATTCTCTCTACTACTAGCTACTACCAGCAATCAATATGTCTAAATTACATATAAATATACTATATCTAAGCAGGCCTTGAAATACTGCTAAATGGCAAAGAAATGTTTCAATTTTGGTAAATTGTTTGAAATTTCGATATATTTGGATATTGGCTATGTATTTGTGTTTAGAGTCTCAATTTTGTTGAATAATTCAAAAATAAGAAATTGAAATATATTTAAGAGATTTTGAATAATAATTTGATATATATAGAATAGGTGTACAAATAGTTTTCGGAATTCTGATAGAGATATTGATATTATTAAAGTAAGATCTGATATAGAAATTAAAAAACTTTCGTACAGAAAAATATTTCTTTAGTAGAAACAGTATATCAACGGCTATTGCTGTATAGAAATGATATAAAAAGTATATTATCTTGTTCATAAATAACTTTAATAAATTTTAGAAATTCTTGATATCAGATAAAAAGTTTTGGGATATGTTGGTATTCGAAATTTGATCGATATTCTGTACTAATATAATTCAAGTAATATTATAGTATATGGAAATATTTTCTCGTTTTTTCGTTCTATTGATAGACTAACTATATTCTATATTAAAATTCTCTTAAAAAAATTGTATATACAGATTTCGTATAGGCAATAAATTTGAATTTGAAAAAATATATTTTTCGGCCATATCATAAAAAACTGAATAATCGTATTAATAATAATATCGATTTGCGCCAGAATATAAAATCCAGAGAGAGAGCTAGAAAATTTACAAAATCCGAAATGAAAACTAGAATCGATTGTCAAGTTGTATAGTAAATCGAAAGAATTTTAATTAATTTTTAAGTTGATCTAATTTTATTTACAAACAATACAAAATAATATTTATTATTACTAAATAAAATTGGATAGTATTTTGTAAATATTGATTTTTCAGCCAAAAAAATATTTAAAGGAAATCGAACCCCAAATTATCTGACAACTATCTAATTACTAAATATAAGTACTATTTTTTGTTATTAAATCAAATCTGTAATTGTCTATTTAACTAAATAGATTATTGATATTTTTATCATATGCTATATACAGCTAATATTTTTGAGAATAATAAGAACTATTCTAGCTATAATTCTATATTATTGTATCGAAAATTGTATTTTTTGGAAATAACAGTAAATTTATTCTATATGTATTATCGATATTAAAAATATATAAATCTATCTAGAGAAAAGAAATACTAAATTTTTGAGAATACTATCGATAAATTAAATAGCCAGATTAACTATCTTCTTAAACTGTTTATTAACAAAAAATTGATATAGAATATTATTACTCCTACTGTGACAAAATTCTATAGGAAAAATAGTTTTTGGAATTGTATAATTTATTTTCCGATATAGTAGATCATGTGTTTACAAATTTAATCTAGTAATAGATCTGAGATTTTTCGATAGCTAAAATTTCTATTTTTTGTATCTTTTTTATCGAATAAATGTATTATTATTCTACTGCAACTGTTTCTACAAATAATTTATAGAATATAGAAGAATCGATCTAATTATTATATTGATATATAAAATTGGATTAAATATTATAGAATATATTTAAAACGGATAGAGTAGAATTTTGATCTATGGATTCCTTTACCGATTGGCTAAATTAATTCTCAAAAAAATATTATTTTATCTGTTTCAATTATAGTATTGTATATATATATATATATATTATAGATCTAAGAAGAGAGATTTTATAGTGAATTTGGAAATTGGATAGTAATAATAATAATAATCACAACAATAATAAAGTTTCGATAGTAATAGAGAGTAGAACAGCTATATAAATAATGTAAATAGCAATCTGTTTTTAATTATGGAAATAATGATATAAACATTATTTCTGGCTATTCTAATACAAAAGATTTCTCTGGATTATCGATTTTGTCATTTGAATCGGTTAAAGAGATAATTTTACTATTGTAACAATTTCTATTCTGATTCTAGAAAATACAAAAACAAAAATAGTTAACAGAGATATTTTACTGAATTCTACTAGTACTAACAATATCAATTGATATTAATAGATATTATAGCAAAAAAAGTAAGTTAAAAAAGAAAATTATAGTAGAGACAATAGATATGAAAAATTAAGAAATTGTCGGAAATATAAAGACTACTATTCAGATCCAAAAAGTCGATAAAATTGATTGTATTTACTTTATCCGGATAGGTAGTATTGTAAGAGTTATTATAAATAAAATCTGACTAGTTTTACTATATCGATTATAAACTTCTCTTTGCAAAATATATATTTAGATTTTGGATTTTTATATATATTGCAGTTCTACTATTTTGTTTATTATTTCGCAGCAAATCGATTGATACTAATTTTATTCTTTTCCGATTTGTTATATTACTATATTGTTGCAAAAAACCAAAAGAATATATCCGAGATGCTTTGATCGATATTCTGTATCAATGACAATCTCAATATTACAATTGGATCGAAAAATCTCTATACTATTGTTTCTATCTGATTCAAACAAATAAACAACTGAAATACTCTATAAAGCAATTGCTTTGTCGATCCTCTTAATACTGTAACTATTTTTACATTAAAAATAAAAAAGAGTAAATTGGCAATTGAATTTCAACTGATCCAGATTCTAATTTTCTACTCGAGTAATCAGTATACAAATAGATATATTTCGAAAAAAATCAATTTGTTGCTTTAATTTAATTCTTATTTTTTTACTATTTATTGTATTCTCTTATTGCCAAGTCTTGTATACAGTATTGAAAATTATACCTGTATCAATAAATCAATTTTTATTGGGTTCTGGTTTATTGTGAAAATTTAAACCAAGAATAGTTCAATAAGAACAATTTTTTTAACAGTAATAAATTGATACTGATTTTATCGAAAATTCTAATCATTATTTGTTTTATATATAGTATTGTGATGATTTTTTTGGAATATTTTGATAGCAAATACAAAATTATTGAGTAGATCCATATCTCTATTGCAGCTTTTATTTCGCAATATTGATATTTCAATTGATCGGATTCTTTTTTCTTTCATAATAATCAAATTTCTGATTGTAAATCTGGAGAACATAAAATAAATTTATAACTTATATCAATGATAAAAATTCCAAAATCGAAATAGATACTATTTTATCAGTTTACCAATAATCAATAAATAATTAAAAATAATACCAAATTATTATTTTCTCTGTGTTTCTGAGTTATGAAATAACTATTTTGTTTCTAAATAGATAGATGTAGATATATATATATATGTGTGTGTGTGTGTGTAGAAAAGATATTGATTCTATACAACTAGGATAAGAATATCAATACTATTCATTATTCTTCAAAAAAAATTATAAAACAATATTTTATCAATTATGGATAAAATATTTATAAATCAATTTTCTAAAATTGTGAACTAAATATAGTTAATAATAATTACAGTTCAAAGATTATGAAACACAAATAAATCAATCTAGATAAAGTATTTTAATCTATTGAATTAAAATTAGAATATAGTTGAATTTATAATATATTCATTTTCAGAAACTATCAAGAAACTCGACTAGATATATATACAATATTATATAATAATAGTATCTATATAATATACTATTTAAGTCGATATAGTAATTGAATTACTATTTATTTAATATTCTATATCGAACTAATAATTTTTCCGAATTTTAAATTGTCAATAATATACAATTTCTATTACTAGAAATCAACAAAAATATAGAATGTAAGATCGAAACAATTCTATATCGACGAAGGATATATCGATAGAGATATATAGAACAAAATTCTGATATAATGGATTGTTTACACAATAGAAATATTGAAATTAGAGAGAGAAATGAAGAACTATATATGGTATACAAAATATTTGAGAGATAATTCTGTCAAATAATAGATTGTTTGGAATAAAAACTATTTTTTTAGCAAAATACTGATATTGGAAAAAAACCCGTATCTGGTAAATAGATAATAATGGTCTATATCCTGATTTTGAAAAGATAAATGGTAATATATATATATATAGATAATTCTCTTCCAAAATTGTCGTATACACTACCCTGGTCTAGTTTGGATTTAATTAATTCTGTTACAGTTTTTATACAAATAGTATATTTGGTAGAAGTAAAATTCTATTTCTATTACGAAAAGATCTTTAGTACTATTATTTTATGGATAGTACTGTAGTGGATTATTTTTCGATATTTTGGTAACGAATACAGGATTGTGAAACAAATTAATATTTCTAGTGTAGTTTTCTCTATTTTTGGTAATACAAATATATTTACTGGTCAAAAAAAATTTCTTGGCGATACTTTATTTTATATTATTACTATAAAAATATATAATATCTGATTTTGACTGTATATATTATTACTATAGCTAGAAGTAGTATTGGTCAAATTATTAATACCAGCAAACTGATAGTATTAGTATTATTAGTAGATAGTATTATATTTTTAGTATCGATATTCGATATCAAATACCGATTTATATAGTTCTTGTCTATAGTATCTATATTATTTTTTCTCTCAGAAATCTTACAGTATTCAAATACAGAATACGAAATATTAGATCTACTGGATGTTGATCTATACTGGATATTTGCTGTCTCGATATAAAATCAAACAAAAGTTTGTAGACAGCGAAATTAGTTATCGAATTCAAATAAAATTTATACTATATATAAAGCAATTTTGTTCTATATAATTGTGTTGACAACTATAAATATTTTGACAGTTTGTAGTGTTTCTATTGGTATTTTGATTACTAAAATTATAGTTATATGGTTCAAGTATATAGAAAATCCCGAAACTGTATCTCTTATATACAATCTTTCAATTCTAGTGATTGTTACTACAAATATGATTCTATATTTATTCAATATATAATTTATTTCGACTATAACTGCGAAAAGTTTTTGGCTGTTTTGTTTATTTTTGTAATTGTTCTATCTGTAAAAATATTCATATAGGTTTATAATTATTGTTTTAACAAATCGAAAAATTTTATTTATATCAATATAGTAGACTAGTAAGTCGTTTTTGGTCTACACCAATTACTGTAATATAGTTTTCCAAAATTACCAATACTACTGGTTCTTCGGATCTGGATAGTAGTATATATTATTTTTTCTGTTACAGTTTTTCTCTTAGTTTACTACTTCTATTGCAATATCTGTATCTGTCAGCAGATCTATCTGTATTATTATTAGTATTAGCTGAATTTTTAATCAGAGTATTTTTGGTAGCTATTTTTGTCTTTGTAGTCTCCGGAATAAAGATGGAAATCGATCCAATAGCAGATATATCTATTTAGCTGATTTGGATAATAAAACCGATATTATGGACAGACTTTTTCGTATCACAACCACCGAAACTAATAGCTATAATATGATATTTTATAAAAGATTACTATTTAGATTATTGTAATGGTTTTCTATTTTCTACTATTGTCCAAAAAATACCATTGTTATTATCCAGTTCCGAATTTTTTTTATCTAGATTTACAACAAATAGATATATAGTATCGCAATCGAAATATATATAACAATTTTCTCGAAAATAAATTTAGTGAATCGATAAAGATTAAAAAAACTAAAATTCTATTCTATCTAATATAATCTGTAGTATCTAGATTAAAGTTTGATATGTCGATATTAGATCGATTATTCTATATCTCTAGATTAATATTACAAATAATCGCAATAGAATAATACTATATTTTTCTGATAAAAATATAAAAAATACAAATTTTAGCTATCCAAAAATTCTATATTTATTACTGGACTGAATCTATAAATATATATTTAATTAGATTTGGAAAGAAATTCCTTATGGTTCTGGAATCCATTCTTTTAAACTTTTCTATAGTAAAAAACAGTATTGTATATCCATTTTCTTTATAAATATATTAATTTGATTATCTTATTCTTTAAATACTGCAGACAAATTTTTCCTATATTTTCTATGGATAGATTTATATATTTTTTATATCTACAATATATATATCAAATTCATTCTTGTTTTAGAGAATACAGTTTCCAAGATAATATGCTATAAAATTATAATTAGAACAATTTTGTTAGTATTCAAGAAAATATTAGTTATATATATTACTATATACAATATCTATAGTATTAGTAAATAGATTGCTGTAGATAATTTCAATTTGAATTATCTATTGTAATCTAAATATAATTCTATCAGTCTGGTAGATAAAAATATCAATATTCTAATTATATAGATAGAAAATTATAGATTCTTTTAATTATTAAAAATAATATATAATACAATAATATTAATTTATGACACAATATGACCGAATACATTCAACTGTGACTAGACCAATATATAGTTTACTACGATCTTTAAAATTAAAGATTATTTCTATATATCTATCTCTATCTGTTTTTGCGGAGTGTTATATAACGTGGTTGGTAAACGAGCTGCATATATAAGCGAGCTGCGCAGCTGTCTATTTCTTCTATCTATGTATTTATATATATCAACCAAAACGTCTTTATATTTATTATTCTCTATTAGAACAAGAATTCTTTTTATATTCTATTTTACTACAATTGCCATATTTAGATAAGACCCGCGTCTTTGGTATTTGGATATTCTGGCTGGTGGTATACGTGGGTCTGGTATTGTCTGAAAAAATATATAAGTTTTTTCGAGCTCTAGTATTTCTTGAACAGATACCTTATTTTTGTAAACTATCTATCTGGTCGCACGAGTATTTTTTTTGTACAATATTTCTATTATATAGCTGTTTATTTTCTGTTTCAAATAAGATACTGTTTTGTATCGCAATTTGACGGTTTTTAGTAAACTGGTTTAGTACAGTCTGTAAAGATAATAGAGAATTTTTTGAATATTGGTTTAGATAAGTTTTTTATCGAGAATATTTGTTTATAAAATTTATTGATATTTGCAGATATACATAGACAAATATATTTGTTTGATTTCTACGGTTTCCAGAAAATATAGATATATAGAGTTGAATATTGAATTCTGATAGAACTGATTTCAAATTGTATTTTCTGACTGATCAAATTGTTATATATCTGTTTTTAAAACAGTAAAATATCCAATATCAAATAGTTGTAAAAGATATAAAGAACAAACAGATATATAAATCGGTATGATATTATAATCTGTAAAGATTTGATCGAGTTCTGATATATAATAATTTCTGTATCTGTCAAAAATTAAAAATTGATGTTGTCTGTATATATAATTATTTATTGATAGAATAAATTGTTTTTGAAACCAGCGAAAAACTATTTTGTCGGAGATCTATTTATTTATACTAATTTTAAAATATCAGTTATACAGAAATTTTTTAAACTATATTTGATTATATTATAAATAGAAATTATAGTTTATACAGCTAGATATATCTGTATCAATAGTCCAAAAAAATAGAAACCATAACCAATTTTCTATATTATATATATAATTGATAAAAACAATCCGATATTGTTTTTCGGTAATACTGTTATCGAATTGATACCGAACAGTTTGATTTGCGACTATCAATTATTTTATCGATTTATTCCAGATTGTATAGAAATTCTATTCGGAATAAAGATTATTATCTATAGCAATTACTGTATCAAAATCAGTAGTATTTTAAATAGAACTATCTGAAAAAGTTTTTATATAGATTCGGCAGTAGTTGTAACAAATTTTATAGTTTATAATATATTTTCTATTGTCTATTTTTGCTACAGTTGCTATTCCGGATTGATCGAATTTGTTGAAACTAACAATATCGCTGATCGGATTACTTCAGATATTATTTCTATTTTCCGAAATAATATAAATCAGTATCTGACTATATTTTTGATAATTATATTTATCCGAAAAAATCGCAATCAACCGGTTTTGATTATCCAATTAAATAAACAGTTTCCAGATTCCGTTTTGATTTGTATTATATTGCTATATTTTCAATAAATTCCAGATTTTTCTGTAATCTACTGATTGCTATACAAAAAATTCGGTCGAAAATTCCGAATAATTTGCGGAGAACAGATTATCTATTAAAAACAATATATTTTGTAGATATTTTCCGAATTACTACAGATATTCAAAAATATAGAATTAATTACTACAGATATTCAAAAATATAGAATTGGTAGAATACAGAAAACGAATAACTATCGATAGTCTGAATATCGGAAACTGTAGTCAGAATTTTTTATATTGTATCTTGATTATTATTCTGACGGATAATAAAATTTTCTGGAATTCCGTCGGAATTGTTGAATTGTAGTTTTTGTATATAATAATATTTCTATATAGCGAAAAATCTGTTGTTCAATATACCGGTATACTGGAATTCAACTATTCTAATATATATATTGATTTTATTGTATTGAATATATTTTCAGAGATACAATTTTTCTGTATCTGTAGTAGTAGATATAATAAAAACTACTGTAGAAAAAATAAATACAAACAAATATAGAAAATTAAATATAATATTTCCGATAAATTACTGGATTCAGAATATATTTTTTTGATTTTGTAGTATATCGGCGGTATATTTATATTTTATATTTTCCAATATATTCAGTCAATTATCTATATTTGAACTATATTAACAATAGTTGCGATAACTGTTAATAATTTATTGATAAATATTTTATTTTGTTATTACAATATTTGAATATAGTAACAGATAGATAATTCAAATTAGTTTTTTTCTGATAGTCTTTTTATACTACAATCAAAAAATACAGAACAGAAATTCCAATATTTTTCAGTTTCAATAATTTACAACAAAATTGATATTTCCGATATATTTGAAAATATTTTAATCTATTTTCAATTCTGAGAATTGTTTAGAAACTACTAATATATATAAAATATATTATCAGTATTTGTTGTATATAAAACCGGTATAGAATTAGTTATAAATATTTATATCTATATTGTCAATTGTCTAGAAAACAACTATAAATATACTGAATTTCAATTTCTATCAGATCTATCAGATATATATTGTTTACTGAATATAGTATTACTAATTCCAGTTATTCTTAGCGGAATTCTTTAAATTATTGATTATCAAAATCAGTATTTTGTATATTCGATCTACAATTTTGACTGTACTGGAATCTCCGAACCGTTTGTATTTTTTGATAGTATTTTTTGTTCTAGTAAATAAATTTTCCGGAGAATAAAAAATACTACTGATAGTTTCCAGATCTGAATACAAAAATAGATAATAAAAATTCCGATTTCTCTGTTCTGAAAACTATATTATATAGTTCCAGTCCGAAAAAATCAATATAGATCAAAATATACTGCAATATAATATTTAATTTCTACAATAATTACAGAAATAAAAAAAACTGTACAGTAGATATATTTCTGAACAAAAAAAATTTATATACTATCAGTAACAGTCTGAAAATCTCAGCTCCAAATAATAAATTCCAGTTGAATTTCTCGAATATTTTATCTAGCTATATATCGGCTGTAGCAGCAGTTTCAACAGTTTTTTCGGATTTTTCCGGTTTTTCAAATCCGAATATAGATTGTTGAATACAAATTCAAATTTGTAGATCAGTTTCTATTTCTGTAAAATACTGTTTTTATTTTCTGAAATTCAGAATAATATATTGTCTACGGATATATATATTTACAAGAATTGTTTTATATTGTTTTGTATATTTTTGGCAAATTATTACTGATTTTTCGATTGTCAACTGTAATCCAATTTATAATAAAAAAATAGAATCAAATTTATATTTTTAAATTTTTTGTTAGAAAATATAAAATCTATTAATATAGATAAAATAATAAAATTTTATCTAGATATCAAATAAATATTGCTGAAATAACTATTTTTACAGTATCAATATTCTACAAAATTCGGGATTGTATATATAGTATATTTTGTTCAAAATTACTATATAGTAATTATAGTTATTCAATTTACTATAAATTGAATAATAGACCAAAAAATTATTGAAATATTTGAATATACAATAGTATTCCGGTATTCAGCAAATATACGGTTTTTTATCCGAATAGTATATCAGATACTGTTCAAATACCGTTCGATATCTGAATTGACAGTTATATCCAGAATATATATATTTGAACTGCCGCTGGAATATACAATCTGGAGATTTCTGGATAGTCCGGTCTAGATCTGTTTGAAAAATCTCGGAAAAGACAATATAGATAGATCCGAGAAAATCAGAATTTGTTAAAATCTCTGTATCGGAATTCTGTATCTGATTTCTGTATTGTGAGAAACCGATAGACAATATAGAACAGTATTTATAAATCGATACAGTTTTTGTTTTAGATCCACGAATATATAGAGACAAATTCAATACAGATAGAGAATTAGAATTTTGTATATAGTCCAGTCAGCAAATAACAGAAATCAGTTCGCAATAATCAAAAACCGGTTTAGTAAAATAGTCTGGTCGTTGCTGGATTCGTCCGTTTCAATTATTCTGGTTTTGCGGTATAGACGGCTGTCTATAATACAGATCAAGAATACAGAACTGAGAAATTCTGTTGGTCGGATATAAAAAGTAATCAGAATCTGCAATCAAATACTATTTGTATTTTGTATTCTGTAGTACTGGTATTTCAATTATACTGGACCGATACTCCGAATAGAATTCTTAGTATAGCGGTCTCAATAAATAGAGATCTATAAAGAAATTTTTGTATATAGATTGTATATTTATAGTAGTACGATTCTGCTGTCGACTATTTTGAATTGAAAAAAAAACAGTATTACGAAAACAATTATATTATTCAAAGAAAATTCAATACTATCTGGTATTTTGGACTGAAGAAATCATTTATATATAACAGAAATAAATATTTTGTAGTATAATACAAAAAACAGATTGATATAAAAAAAATTTGATCAAATTATATATCGATTATAAAATATACTAGTTACTGTATCTATTTACCGACAATTTTGAAACAAATATTAGTTGAAATAATTCTTGACTGATACTATATATTTATATAATCGCAATCGAGATTCCGAAAACCAATATATTATTACCAAAAAACAGTAATAAATTTATAATAAAATATACAATTGTCTATCTGAACTGTAGATTCTCGATATTGATTTCTTTTCTGAATAGTTGCTGGTCGATTTTTTGTTTGTCTCTGATAAACCGATTATTATCTATTTATTATCAACTGCGGTTTTATCGGTATTTTCAGAATTACAATACTGTAGTACAAAATATTCTCCAGTCAGTCCGGTTGATTTCGTAAATATAAATAAAAAAATTGATTGGCAAAATAGTAAAATATAGTTTTTTTGTTTGTTTTTATTTACTGTATTGTTCTCCAGAATAGATATTACAGCTATATTCTACAATTTTGAAATAGAGAAAAATACCGGAAACAATATAATTCCAATTCAGTATAAAAATTCCGACTGCAATTTCGGAACAGACAATCTTTTTCCGATAAAAACTGTATCTGATATTTTATATTGAATTATATATTCTGATTAATTGAATTATTTTGTCAGTCACAAACCGACAAAAAACAGTCTGAAATTATCAAATTCTTTCAGTCTATATTCAAAATACTGACAGAACTGGAACAAGATAATCCAAAAATTGTTTTTTAAACAGTCCGGATCTTGGAATTCTTCTATCGATTATAAAAATTATATATATCGAAATATAGAAATAATAAAAGATTCGAACAAACCAACAATAGATTGAAAAAGAAAAATATATATTTAGAGAATAAAAAAAACCGGTTTCAGAGATATTACGAAAAACAGAGAATCCGGTTTGATTATCTGAACTATATATTGGAATTATCTCGGATACAGCTGTTCAAAATTCGCAATAATTGAAAATAGTATCTCCGAAATCAAATTGTAGAACTGATAGATTGCAACCGAGAAAAATAACAAATCTTTTGTCAATAGATTTAAATAGATTTGTTATATAATCTAAAATAGATACTATCTATTCAATAAATATTATATTTCAGAAGATTTTTACAGAATCCAGCTGACTATCTGATAAATATTCAACAGTATTCTATTCTGTCTACTATTATAGATATTGTAGAAATTTGAACAACAAAATTGTACAATTCTTTTCCGGAAAACTGGAATTTATTTACAGAGAATTACTGAAAAATTCTATAACTCTTCCAAAAAAAAACAAATTTAGAAAATAAATATAAATAGATATTAAAAACTAATTTGAATTCGGTTTTATATCTATAACTAAATTAATAGCCAGATTTGGAATCAACGGAAGTATATTCTACAAGTAATACAGAATATTTCTAGATTACCGAATACAAATATCAGAAAATATAAATTCTGCGAATATAGATTTGTACTATTAGTTTCGATATTTGATATATTTTGTAAATTTTGTATATAGTTGTATTACTGTCAGAAAATATTTCCGAACAATATAATTCAACTATAGTATTTCTGTATCAGAATATTGCGATAGAAAAATACAGTAGATCGATAATTTGCAGAACCGAAATAATACAGCTATAAAATATTTCCAATATCTATATCCGATTTTTCAATTTTATTGTTTGCTGATTACAATTCTAACAAAAAATATCAAATTTGTTTTCCAGCTATTTATTCGATTTATTTATCTGATATTTTTTGTTCTCGAACCAAATATTTACTGCAGATTCCAGAATATATATTTTCTATAGATACAGATATAAATTCAAAAAATTCAAGATAGATACAGTAAAATCAGTATTGCAGTATAAAATTTTCCGGAGCTGTATTGTAGAAAAATTTGTCGAAACAGAAATCTATATTTTGCTATTAAATCTTTTTTGCCAATATAATAGAAAACAAAACAAACTATATTTTTAGTCGGACAATAGTAGACAAAAAAAAATTGTATTTTTTTTGTATCCGATTTATCAGTAATATTTTCGGAGAATTTTTACTATTTTTTGACCGATCTGCCGACTGATAACGGAAATACAATAGATAAATTTATTGATAGAAAAAGATAATTGAAAAAATCGGAATAAAAATTGTACAGTATTTTTTTTCTATATTTTAAATAGAAATATCTTTTCAGAAATATAGAAATTATTGATTGGTCTGTACTATATATTGGATTTTAAATTAACAATCAGTTAGTACAGATATATAATTTATTTATTGATAAATATTGAATTAGCTATATAAACTGAAAATTTGTCTGAAAAATATACTGATTATAATTATATAGTTTTGTAAAAACAATTATTGTTTTCCGACAGTAATTTTCAATAACAATTATATATCTCCAAATTAATCGATTTGATTTCTGCAATTCGGTAAAAATTTCAAACGGTATTAATTTATCAACTACCGTAATCTATATTGACTATTTCCGGCTACCGAACTGTCAATCTGTTTTGATTTCGAGAGACTACAATCTATTCTGAATAAATTCTGCAATTATCGATTTTATACTGAATAGTTTTTCAGATATTCTTGTTATTTACGGATTACAGTACTGTCCGGAGACTATATATATCTATTCTCTGATCTGCTAAAAATATATCAACAATACAAATATATATATTTTTGACTGTTAATATCAACAGAGATTCCAGTTACCGATTTTCCAAATTAAAATCAATATTCCGATAGATTAATAGAATCCGAATCAGATCCAAATTATTAGTACAGACAGTAATTTCCAAAACTGTATTATATATTGTCAAATTATTTTGATTAATCCGGAATTGTTTTTTTCTATTCTACTATTAGTTTGACAGTTTCAATATAGTTTTTTTTTGCTATTTGATACAATAATAGATCTATCAATTTTCGGCCGGTATTGATTTCTATATTTTTTATATCTAAAAAAATTTTTATAATATTGGTTTTTTTTATAGTAGCAGTAGTCGAAAAAAAATTTGTTTTTCGATACAGATATTAATATCAATTCCGAAAACAGTAAAAAACTGTTTCAAAACTGTAGTATCCAATTGTATTGCAGTATAATACAGCAATATCGATAATATATTCAATCAACTGCAGTTATCAACTAAATTAATATCAATACTATTTACAGTCAGCAATTTTTCGATAATTTTGTTGTAGAATAAATAGATTGATTATCAGAATAGAATATTACTATTATTATCTATATAATTTATATCTATCTATAAATATCAAAAAATCAGATCGACTATATCCAAATATTGGTCGCGGACAGTAAAATAGAATACTGTATAATTATTTCGGTCAATAGTTGTCAAATTATAATTTTTTTATTGTAGTAGCAGTTTTACAGTATTTCTTAATCTATAGAAAACTGTCTGATAAAACAATAGTTTATTGTATTGACTGTTATATAATACAATATATTTTTGCTGTTTTTGAAAAAGAACTATTATAAAAAATCTGTTGATTCGATTTATCCGAATTCCGGACAAAATATCCAAATTATTATTTGTATTTAAATTACTGTTTTTGGCGAATAGTAGTTATACCAATCCAATACAGTTCTACTATACAGCAAAATAAAATACTATTTGATTTTATTGATACCGGAGATCGACTGTACAGTCTATATATTCTAATATATATTACAGAATTGAGAATATTCTATACCGAACAGCAATCTATAGTATATTTTTTTGTTTTTGGTTCTGAAAATTGATATCTAAACTGAAACTGTTCAGCAAAAATAGAAATACTGTAGAAAAAAAATATTTGATAGTTTTTATTATAGAAATTTTTCTACGAAAAAAAATATTGATATTGGTTCTGTAGTCAAACAACTATTTTGTAAATATAATATTGTTATTTCTAGCGGCTATTCCAAAAAAATTGCTGTTTTTCTAGTCAATATTGAATTTGAGAATTATAGACCGTAGTTGGTAATACAGAATTTTGTATAATTTTACAAAAACAAATTTTGTACTATTCTGGAAATACAAAACAATCAGAAATAATATTTCCGTAAATAAATCCCGAATATATAACTGTATTTTTTAGTTAATAGATAATAGTTATTTTGCAGTAGTTTTACTAACTATACTATAATAGAATAGTAATTTTGATTATAAAATCGAAAAAATTTGTAGAAAAATAAATAAATTCAGATACTGTAGATTTTTCAATTTTCTATAAATAATATAGATTATATTCTGTATATAAATTTATTCAATTGAATTTCTATATTGTATTTTCAACTATCAATTGATAATAGTATTATATTTCTGAAATCTATAGTTTTACTGAATATCTATTAAAAATTAGTATCAGTATTAAAAATTTTTTTATTGTTTCTAGATATACAAAAATTGTTTCCAGAATTGTCTCATATTGTATTATAGAATATTACAAATACTATATAGCTGACTAAAACTATTTCTGTTCAGATCAACAGATCAGAATATAGAATATCAAATTTACTGGATTTTTCGACTGTATTTCAGTATTAGACTATAAAATTTTTTATTTATCTATCAAATACTGTTTATTATAATATATAAAAAAAATCTTCGACTGTATTTTTTATATATCCAGTCCGCTACAAAAAATTTTGATAGAATTTGAAAAAAATTATAATCAGAAAACAGTATAGTTACTGTTATTAATATAAATACAGTCGATATAGTATAGTTACTAGCAAATTTTTTTTTACTATATTTTTTTTCCGAGAAAAATAAATTTTCAATCAGTAATCTTTCTGTATTTATAATTTTTAAAAATTTTTTCAAACTGTACAAAAATCAAATTAGATTTTTGATATTATTACTGTAAAATTTTTACTATATCAATTATTGATTTTACAAAATTTTTACAACAGTTTTGTATTCAATACTATATTTGAAAAAAAATATACAATTGTAATTTATTTTTCTATCAGTTTTATTCGGACTGTAGAAAATCTATTCAGTATATATATAAAAAACATATTTTTTCGCAGTTTTATCCAAACAGAAAGATATCGGTAGAATCCGGAAAATCGAAACAAAAAAAAATATTTATAAATACAAACAGATACAGAAAATTCTTCAAGAAAAATATATAACAATTAAAATTTACAATAAATCTGAATAGAATTTCCAAATTCCGTTTTTTTCTGCTGTTTCAGAATTTATTTTCTGTTTAATACAACTATATTATAAAATAATAGTTTCTGTAAAATTATCAATTTTTTTTTGATTTATTCTGAACTAATAGCAGACTAGATATTTTTACTATATCGATTTCAAATTCAAATATCAAAATTTTGTATTTTTTCGGCCGAAAAAATCTATATTTTGTATCAATTTTTGTTGATATTTAACTATTTATTTATCAGTACTATATTTTCTAATAATAAAAAATTTTTATAATTTATTATATACTATTGTATTCAGAACTGAAAACAAAATTTTATTTTGTAGTATAATAAATTGCAATTCTGATTTATTGATATTTGCAATATTTTAACCGATTTTCAGAATTTATATACTGTATTATATAAAAATTTGGAAATACAGATCCGATATATTTTGTTTTTTTTCGGACCATATATATTAAAAAAATCTAGTTTTCTCCAAATATATTTTGAATAATTTTTTGTACTGTATTAATTTTTTGAAATTGGAACTAGTATTGTTCTAATATACTATATATTCAAAAATATTAGTACTAATTATATATAGAACTATAAATCGAAAAAAATCTGGATATACAATAAATTATTTTTTTTTATTATACTGAACCAATTAAAAAAATCGTCAATTTTTTTCTCTGAACTGTCTGTAGAAAAACTGCAGACTATTCTACTGGATTTTCAGAATATATTTTACAACAAAAAAATCCGAATTGTTTCGATATCAGTTCAGAAAATCAATATCTGTAACAGAATAGAAATTATAAATTATTATATTCAGATATTTCAAATATTTGATCTATTTCTTTTTCCAAAAATATTACTGAATATATTAGAAATCAAATTGTTCGAGAACTGTAGTTATTTTTATCTGGCTATTTTTTTGATTACTGTTTTTTATAACAGATATTCGATCCAGAATCTGAATAAAAATTTCAAAAATATCTCCGGTATTATACTGTTAAAATCCGATCGAATTGTAGTAACTGAAATATTTTATATAAAAATATAGTAGAAATATTGATAGAATAGTAGTTCGGATAAATTCTATATAAATATATTTTATATTATTTCCGGATTGGAGATATAGATTCAGTTAGATTAATAGATTCGGTATATTGTATTTTGAGATCTAATTAATTTTCAAAATCAAATTTAATTCAATCTGGAAAAAATAGTTGATAAATAAATTAGTAAATATACAATTATTTCTGAATCAAATTTTTTTTTGGACTGAAAAAAATTTCAATATATACAGTACTAAAATAGAAATAATCGATATTTTGATATTGATCAATATTATACAGATCAATTCAAATTCCAGAAAACTGATTTTCAAAATACTAAAAATCTGTTTTAATATTTATAAATACTATATATCAGATAAAAAAATAGATTGAAAAGAATTTTTGCAGTATCGGTCTATATATAGTTAACAATTCAGTTTATTTAACAGTATTTTTTACAGTCAGTCAAATATTTTAATTTTGCAGTTGAACAGTTTTTGCTAGATAATTTTTTTTGATATTTATTTAAAAAAAATTTTCGTTTACAGTATTCTGAATCGGTAATTTTGTATTTCCAAAACTGTATAAATTATTTTGTTTTACAATTTCTGGAATTCTATTCAACAAATATAGATCAAAATAATAAATATCTATCTAGTTTTCCAAAATCGGATTTTGATTTATTCCGCAAAAAATCTTTTAGTATATACTATATCTAATTTCCAATATTAAAAAACTGACAATAAACCAGACAAATTTTTTCTGGCAGATCTGTATCTCTCGCAACAATCCGTAAATAGATTCTTTTTTCTTTATTCGAAAACTGAGAAATTTATCTGGAAATAGAATCAGTCGAAATTCTGCGGTTAGAATATCAATATTATTTTACAGTCTATCTTTATACTACAGAATTATCTGTACAACAGATCTGATCGGATCTGCGAATCTGTTCTGATCGAAAATAACAATATTATTGTACAGTTTTCAGTATATCTGATATATCTGAAACTGAAGCAGTATCAGATCGGTTTGATTTATACAGACAGTTTGACAAATATAAAAATTATTTTTTTTGGTTTTCCAAAATAGAAAAAATTTTCCAAAATTATAAAAAATATATTTTATTTTAAAAACTATCTGGTCAGAAAAAATTTTCTGTTTTTCTACAACTAGTCTACCGAATACTGGATCTCGGATTCGGTTGTTATTGATTTATAGTCGACAGATAAAATTGAAATAATTGATCGGAAAAAATAAACAGTATACAACTACAATACAAAATATATTTATATCGGTTTTTCAGCAACTACTATAGAATTTTTTTTCAATATATTTATATTATTTTGGAATATCAGTCTGGTCTGTTTTGAATATACAATCAGATTTATTTGGATCTATATATTGATCGATCCGGAGAATTTCTATATAGAATTTAATACAGTTTTAGATTCTGTATACAATTCTATTGTTTCTATACTACAACAAATAAAATTTTTTTTTTGAATAGCTGTAATCAAACTATTTTTTTAGTTTGAAAAATCTAGCAGAATAAAATATTCTATTCTGGTCCAGATTCTGGAAATTTTTCAGATCTATACTATTTCTATATATAAATCAATTATTTATCGATAAAATTGTTTTCAATTGAAATATTTTATTTTTTGCTGAAAAAATTTATATTCAATTATTTCTATATATTGAACTATTGATAATAATTCAATTAGTCAAAATATTTACTAAATATAGTTTTTTTCGATATAGAATTGATCTGATATTGTTTCGAAATCGGAAAAATAATATACAGTTAGTTTTATATTTAGTATCTGATTAAGATTTGAATATTTTGTATAAATTTTATATCTAGATAATAGATAGTTAAATATAGAAAAGAAAATTTTTCCAACAGTTTTGCTACTAAATAATTTTCTGTAAATTAAATTTATTTTATATATCAAAAAACAATTATATTGAAACAAAATACTATTCCAAAATATATATTGTATCTACAAAAAATTCTACTGTATATTGTTCAGAAAAATATAAAAAAATTACAGATCCAAAAATTTTTGAAAATTTAATTTCTAAAAAAACAAATACAATAACTGAAAATATATAGAAAAATATTATTTACAGAATTTTATCTATCAGATATTTTCAGTTTTTTTCTATTCTGTTATATTTCTTTTATTTCTACAAATATCGAATCCGCAATATTTTCTGTTTCTATTTTTCTAGATTGTAAATTGAATTATATTCAAATCTTTTATCTGTTTCCGTTTCAATAGTTTTCTATCGGCGGAAAAAATCTACTAGATATCTACAGATATTTTTGATATTTTTTTTCTGATCCGCTATTGAATTTTCTAAAAATCTGGTTTCCGATTAGTTTTTTGGTCTTTACAGAAAAAAAATTGATACTAATTTTATTCGAATTTCTAGATTTGAAATATTATTCTGATTAGTACAATTTTCCAGTAGAAACCAATAGTACTAATTCTACAATATATTGAAAAACAAATATATTGCTGTTTTTCAAAGACTGGATTCTGTAGTTTTCTAACTGCAGAATCGGTACTGTTTTATTCTGAATATCAATAGACAGATTGTTCTGCTGTAATACTATCTGATAATTGCTGTTTGAATATATCGATTTTTTTTCAATAATATTTCCAGACAGCAATATAGTCGGATTTTAGCTGTATTTAGATCCCGAAAATAATAAAAACAATATATACTGTAATCAGTACCGGAAATCTGATATTTTCTGAGAATATAGAAATTTCTGAATAATTTCTATAGTTGTTTTCTAATTATACAATAATACTATATAGTATATACTGTATATAAAAAAATAAAAATCTATTAAATAATAGATAGCAAAATAAAAATTTGTATATCTGCAAATAGTATCAGTAAAAATTTGTCTGTAATAGAAAATACTGTTATTCTGATTATATATTAGTTATTTTTTATTTTATATTCAATATAGAATAAAAAAATAAACAATAAATATTTTTGATAATTTATAAATTAATAGATTAAATATTGACAGACAATTAATTTTCTACTACTACTAATAATTTATTTTGTCTATTTTATAGTTTATAAAACTGTAGTCTATATTGATCGATTTTTTTGTAAATAATTACTATTTTTTATATACAGACCGGTAATAAAATACAGATTCCAATATTGGATTTATCGGAATTATAGATAATACCGGACTAATTCCAATTGTTTTGTAGAAAAAAATATCCGTAGTCAAAATAGAATCTGTCTATCAGATCTTGATCTACAAATATTTGGTTAAAATCTGTCTATTGTATATATATATAGAAAAAAAACAGATATATATACTATCGGAATAGCTAATACAGTCTAATCTAAAATATTTTATTGAAATCTATATATTTGTTTTGCAGAATCAGTCAGTTTTTATATTTACAAAACAAATTACAAACTGTTTTTTCTGATAAACAATATTAACTAAACAATAATTGATCAAATCTAGATTTTCGACAGCTACAGATTTAGATAGAACAAACAATCTGTTTTCAGATATACTAAAATTTTTTATTTCAATATTAATCAACTATTTCAATATTCAGTATAAAAAATATTTATCTACTATTGAATCTACTACAATATATATATAAATAGTTACTATCGCAATTTCTATACAATTGATATAAAAAAAATTTATTTTCTGTTGAAAAAAAAATCAGATTTTTTTTTTTTATATTTCCGGATTACAAAATCTTGGAATATTTTTTGCAGAAATATCTGTATTATCAAAAATTTCCGCAGAAACAATTACAAAATCAAAAATTTCTGTAGAAATAACTACAAAATCAAAAATCTCTGCAGAAATATCTGCAAAATCAAAAATTTTTGTAGAAACAACTACAAAATCAAATTTTGCAGAAAAATACTGTATTATTAATTGAAATCCGCAGAAAAATATTATATCAACAAATTTTTTTTTGCAATAATAAATTCTGCAATTGTAATATATATTTATTCTGGCAATCTGTAGTACCGCAGTTTTTGTTCTGATTTTCTAGCGATAAACAGATATTTTTTTGTAGTATCAGAGACTAGTATTCGAATTTTTTAGAGAGTTTGAAAAAATCAAAATCTATTTCCAATATTTATAGAAATCAAAAATTTTCAAATAGATTTTGTTTTATATTTTCGATCTGTTCCAGAAATTATTAGAAATCAACAAAATCCAAACAGATTTTTTTCAAATCTTCGATTTTTTTTGATTATAATTCTATTTATATAATATATATAGTTTTCAATTGTTACCAGAATCTATATACAGAATATTTGTTTTATACAATATACTGTAATAAATTGAACTATTGAATTTGCAGATACAGTATATATCAGTATAGTATTACGCGGTACAAACTGGTCACTGTAAACTGATCCTTCGTAGTCCTAATATATATCTCAAATCTACCGTCTCGCAACTGTACCGTCGCTGTTCTGAAGTCTTACACGGACTCGGGTCTGTAAAACAAATTCTGTAGATATATCAGTTGATACGCGTCAAGTAGATCAGTCCGAAGAGCTCCTCTATTTGCAGAATATAGTTGTGGTTATACTGTATAGAAACAAAAATATACTCAAGTAACAATAGTTGGATTGATCGCAAAGAACTAAATACAGATATATAAAACTATTCTTATATATCTAGTTCCTTCTACTTCTCTGATAACTTTCCCCAGTTATCTTCGGGATCACGTATACTCCCCCGTCTATTTTGGTGAGTATATCTCAAAATTACGGTTACGTGGTTATCGTATATTTCTTCTCGTCGTCTGCAAGCGGTGGTTGTACGACGGATCACGGTTTTTCTAGTTCTAGCAGAGAACTCGTGGTTGTTTGTACAATAGTCTTCCTCGTCGGATAGTTAGCATCGGAGAATACGGATCTTTGTATAGAACGCGCCATCGTAGAATAGCGCAGAATACACGATAAACATCTTTTTGTGTTCGATCTTGTACTAGGAATTCTTATAGTTCCCTTACTCGCTCGGGCCAGTTATTACGTATCGTCCTGTTCTGGTGAGACAGCCATAGTTTCCCGTGGTGTTTTGTCACGTGATCTGCGGATGGTCGTAGTGGTTGTAGATTGGTTGGCTCTTGATAACCTATTTGTAGATTGCGGCCCCTTCCGTACAGGGTCCGTAATATATAGTTTGTTATTACTGAATACTACTACTATTTAGAATAATCAATATTTTTGTAAAAATTCTATTTTGACTGAAATAATAATAAATATATAGATTTGATAATTATTGATAACAAAAACTGTAATTTGTAGTTATAATAAATTAATATAAAATATTGAATTGACTGAATAATTGTTGCTGATTATTGCTGACTGTTATTGATTATTGTAATTATTATTTGATTGTTGATAAAACTGATAGTTATTAACAGTTATTAATATACAGTAGACCGGACTGAACAATAAAATATCTACCGGTAATCAATATCTGTTTCAATACAGCTGTTCCAGAATCCGCGAAAACCGATATATAGTAAAAAAATACTGAATTTTCGGTATAAATTTGATAGTATAGATAGAACAGTAACCGAATATTTTTGGTACAATTTAATTTGACAACAATATAGTATATTATTTGATTAAATCAAATTATATATAAATTAAAAAATATAGACTGAAAATATATATAGATAAAAATAGATATATTTATAGAATATATTGTCTGTATTTCATTTATCTAGATCTATATTGCGGAACAATTTTTTCGGATCGAATTTATTTGTATATTTTTTCGATAATAGACTATATACAGACTAAAATATATAACTATATTGCTATCTGTATTCCAATATATAATATATATATTTAGATTATAGCAGTCTTTTACAACTGGAAAGAAAATACAAAAAAAATTACAATACAAAACAAACTATTAATTATTTTTTGAGATACTAGAATTTTATCTGTCTATCGGTCTCTAAATATTATTCCAAATATTATTTTCTTTTGATATAGTCGAATAAACAATACTACTGGAACTGAAAATATCGATTTCGGATATAGCTGCTGCTGTTCTCTACGAGATAGTATAGAAATAAATAAACCAAAATTTTTTCGCCGCGGCTGAAATACATTTGGCCCAGTCGAAATAGTATATATAAAACAATATACAGATTCGATTCCAGTACCGGACGTTCGTTTGGATAGAACAACAGATCTTGTTTATTATCTGTCTTGGCACAGTCAGTACAGCTCTCCAAATCTTTTTCTCGGTTGTTTTTGCAATATATTATACAAGAATTGTCTACAACTTTATTTCGAATAGATAGAGTAAATCTATCCTTTCTATAGTATAGATATATCACCAAAATCAACAGACTAAGATCGAGTAATTATCTGCGGTTTCTTAGAGAACGTATTGCCCCGCACCGTATATATATAATACAATATATCTCTTCCAAATTGCGTTGATATCAGCCGCTATATTTATAGACAACAAAAACGGTTTTTTCTTTTTCTCTATCTGATTGAAAACCGATTTGTATCTTTTGGACTAGTATCGACGAATCACGATTTCGTAATATATACTTCTGCAAATAGTCCGTCGTAATACTGAGAAATATTCGGTATATTTAGTATACTATATATAGAAAGAATCACTATTGAATCGGCGATCTGGCAATACGGTCAGCTGGATTCCGAATTTTCAGAGATAAAATATAATTTACCAGTTTTAGTTCGTTGTTTTGATTTTAGTACAGCCAAAAAATTCCTTCGCTATATTTTCTCGATCAATTATCAATATCCAGTTTAACTTGTACAGTTCGGTATACTTTCGGTCTATTGGGATTCGTAAAGCGGCTATGATACCGTATCTCGATTGGGAATAGGAATTGTCTAATTAAGACTGATATATTCCCTATCTATATTAGCAATATATTCAGTATCAGAAGATAGAATATATTTATTATAGCAGTAGCTTTATATCGACTATGGGTGATCTAGAGATAAGACAAATGTCAGCTCAGTTATACGCAGAAACAGAAGCAGTATTTACTAGAGAAAAAGGCTCCGGTAACGGACGGATTTCTCCAATAGATAGTTGTATACCTTTGCTGTTGGAACGGATACAGCCAGTGGCCAGCGGATATACAGTTGCACCAAGTCAAGGAATACCGATACAGGATTGACAATTGGACTGGGGCAAAAATATTGTCTGAGAGTATTTGCTTTGTGACGAGATCTGGATAGCTTCGGTTGATATTGTTTCGGAGGGAACCGTTATAGTCATTGATAGAAGATTTCTCTTTCTTGTCGAAAGCTGCGATACTCATTCGGTTTTATGGATGGATTATATCTGCGGACAAGGTCTGGATTGGACGTGGACAAGAGAACAGAATCGCGGAATACGGCAATGTTCTATTACAGTGGCAGTTAGCCCTCGATCTGACAGGGTGAAGCAGGAATATGAAAACAATTTGCAAGTTTACCGTGTGGCTGATCGGGAAAGGGAGATTTCCTGGTTCGGAAGCAGAATACATTGAGCGGATTGTCGTTTCAAAACATATCTCGGAGCAGAAGGAGAAAATCGAAATTAACGGCCCGACTCGTCTTGTCACTGCAAGATTGGTAATCGCGCTGCGGGAGAAAGAGACATCAGCAATATTTCATGAAGGACAGAGAGGCCACGTATGAGGCAACTTACTAGAAATGGGCTGGCTCGTGGGACATCTAAAAGAGTTGACTTCTGATCCAGTGAATCATCAGCAAGACTTAGTCTTTTCAACTACCACAATGAGCAGAATTACCTTGCCAGTTGCTGCGGCATGCTACTTCCTCACAGGACCGATCGGCTGCGGAATTCGATCTATAAGAGATCATTAGAAGATGGATTAGATGGGGCCGTCGTAACTTACTATTCTGGCCGCCGGGATACTCCCAAGACGCCTAATGTTCGTCAATCAATTCGCACGCAGGCCGCGGAGACGCGACTGATCTGATCTCTTTCACGTCAGTATAGCTTCGAATGACCGGGCAACTACACTTACCGTTACAGATCTCAGTATCAAGGCTAGACAAGCTAGAAACGATGGAAAAGGTCAGTTCGATCACAAGTGTATGGCACTTTGGAGTAAGTCCGTACCGGGGAGTAGCTGGCGAAGTCGAGGGTATTCTGCACTAAGATGATATGGAGATGCTTGAGGAAGACTGTCCTGTGTGACCAAAGGCCAGATATTTATAGCACTACCACCAGCCTTCCAGCTTAAGTCGGTGAATTGATCGTTGCACATTGTAAAGGGTCAACAGAACTGGCCCTCCAATTTTAGGTGGCTCTTGACCATTGATTATCAGCAATATTCGGAGATACTGCAGTTTCTTACTGTTGGAACCGTTTCAATATATACAAAGATACTTCAGATTGCGCTGATCACGCTGACAGTATATTTCTACGTTCATCAAATACGTCTGTTCTTCATTACTACAGGAAACAGCGGCCACCCTGTTCAAATATTCACTGGTTATGAAGATTTATTTGCTGATCAAACGTTGAATATTGTTTATTTCAGTGCCGTCTCCTTTTCCTTTCTTTTCTACTATTTTCTGGTACATATCGCTACGGAGCAAAATTCTCAGTATTCGTTTTTCTTTGGTGTTGCTATCTATCTATAGCCATTCGCAGAAATATCGGTCTAACTCAGGTATATTGTTGAGCGATAGATAATTCCTTACTGTTACTATCTATTTGAACGCGAGATATACTCATCCTCCGTATTAGTGACAGATAGTCTTTTCAATTGGAGAGTCCATATTTTAAAATATTTATCTCAGTCTTCTGGGAGCGAATTGGATACAAGCTGAGCTAGACCGGCTATAAAAGAATCTCTATACGATTTCACGAAACGGCTGATTCGATGGATAGCTCTGCTGAACTGTAACTTGTGGTATATATACAAACTGCTGTCTCTCAACTGTATAAAGAACTGCAGAATTCTAATATCTTGCTTTTCGAACTGCAATACAACCATATATAAATACAAGGAGTATACGTAGGGTATTCAGCCAACCTGGAATATATTCTACCAAAAACTTTCCAAAGATGCCGAGACTTCTATGTGAGATTCTAGATATAATTATTGACTTCGTGAAATCTGATCTTTTCCGGGCAAAGACAATGGCGAATTCGATATACTTTATTGACGATAGTCCAACGAATCTACTTTGGCGATCTATATTCAAAGATAAGAAATGGTTTCAAAAAGCAACCGAGTTTGAAGCCGAGTCTGTTCTGATTGGGGCTAGCCTAGGTAATATTATCGCCAGTAAACCGGGGAAGAAACAACCGGCCTATATTATTTTGTATCTAAATAATAAAACGGATAATCTGTTTTGGAAAGAAATCGATTTTCTATACCAAAATCTACGTAACGGTCACCGCTATAACAGAGAGCACCATAAGATAATTTTTCCCGCTATGGAATAGAGGAATACAAGCGGAGAGAAAATCAAACTGTCTAAGATTGTTCTGAATATACGGGCGATTGTGCTAGCCGAGGAATTTATATATCTCGAAAATAAAAAAACTCGACGATTGATTGCCAACGGTAATTATCAAACAAGTTTTTGTTTTCTGAGAAATCCAAAAATCCAGAGTTTGAAGAGTTGTAATATTTTTGGTATCGGAGACGCCATATCCAGCAAAAACGGTCTGACACCAGTTTGTATATTGAATCTTCAGGGGACAATCAAGAAATGGCAAATAACAATCTATGATTCTATTTATAAAGATTTTTATCCAGTGTTCGGAAGAGAAAAGTATAGATTAATATTATATACTATAATCAGATGGAAATATTGTTAATTTATATAAAATTATTTGGATTATATAGCTATCCTCAGACTGTATTGAGATATATTCTGGTCTCTTTCAATATTGATGGTGCAATTATCAAAATAAATCGATCGAAGAATCCAGCAAAGTTTCCGAATATCCATCTGCAAAATATATACTGACTTTGCTTAAAACAATTTTGTCTCTATATTATCTATTTTTTCACATCGTTTCTGGCTTTACAGAATACGACTGTGTACGTCCCCGGTTAGTAAGATTCCTGGTTATTTTCTTTTTTCCAATAGAGAATTGTCTATTCTCGTCTCTTTTATCTGTCTCTTGTCTTTTTTCCTGTTTTGCAGGCTTTATATTTGTGTACTCCCTTTCCGTTATTGCAATAATTATACAATTTCCGTGCTGGTTTTCTTATTATGCTATCTGCTCGCTGTACTCTTGCTATTCGCTAGTCATTCTTGTCTACCTATCCTCACTTCGCAGATCTCCGCATATTGTGGCCATCGAGCCCAGCCGCTATAGTTTATAATAAATTTGGACAAAATCGGACAAAAATCGGCTGGGTTGTGTTCGGTAGAGCAAAATTGGCAAATATTATTGATTGATACCAATTTTTTGAACACTACAGTATTCGTTTGGCGCTTGCGCGAAAGCACGCGCTTTCGAAATTTAGTTCGGCCGCAAAAACCGCTCGCAATAAACTAATAAAAACAACCGTCGCAAGGAAATTACCGGATACTGTATTTCACGTGTGATTGTATACTACTCAATGATCTCACCTGGAGAGGGTTTGCCAGCTGAAGTTACATAATTAGCCACTGGTCGCCACCGCATAGAAGAGGCTTCGCCAAGCACGCAGCTGGCCAGCTGGACCACGTCCTCTTTCGATGTCCGACGTAGACCGCACATCGGACAGAACTGCTGCAATATACCCACACTCACCGAAGTAACATATCCTTCTTCTTGGGAGAAAAGTTGCCCTCCGATGATCAGAAGTGGATGCCGAATTTTGAATCAGTACGATGCTCAATACGGTTTGCCATCTCTACGGGCCACCTTGAGGCGACCTAGACTTGTCGACAAACGCAGATATATAGAATACCTCCCCTACTGACCTCAATACCTTGTGATCGACGGGAGATACGCTTCAACTGCCGAAGATAGGATGTTGAACACTTGAAGAAGCGCCTTTTAAGCCAGTCTACTCACCAATACTAAGCCACAGGGACCAACCATAAGATTGAAAACTGAAATGGGAATTACGGAAGAACATACTGTATGGGCTCCAAGGAGACACGGCGTATACCCAAACATACATGTATTGGTAGATTAGTGATAGTTGCCCTCTCGGCTCAGCCGCCGGGCGTTAATGAATTGTGTGTGTGTGTGTATGTGTGTGTAACAGCATCCATTGATGCTTTGATTTGGACAACAAACGAGCTTCTGGGAAGCAATGCCTGCTATTCACCAATAGTTTGACTGAAGACCCCTTTATGTGTGGGCACTGGAATCCATGGCACTAATTAAGTCATAGCTGCTTATTGTAGTACTCACTTTCTCGCATCCACCTCGTTCCCAGGAGATTGATGTGGATGTTACTTTGACAAGATGAGGATGATGGCAGATAATTGTGTCGAAGTCCGGGAGAGAAAGATTACCACATTTCCTAACTTGGATAATAGTGCCTAGGTTCCATATTACTATTTTTATGTAAAGCTGGCATGAAAGCCCATACGACCTAAGTTAGTTGGTTGGTATTTGACAAGCTGTGCAAGCAACTCTCAAAGCAAAGCTAAAACAAGGATGGCCTGGGGACCGTGCGCGGATCGCTTGAAGCAAGTGGACCAGGGGATTAAATTTCGCGCAACCAGCCCCTTGTAGTCTAGTATTCAAGAGAATGATAGGCTGCACCGCATTGTGGCTGATTCTTGCACTGAGTAACTTTTAAACAAAGCCAGGTATACCATAGGATAGGTCACAAGAGCGAAAAATCCTCTGTGTAGTCTCTTCAAGAGCGTAGAGGCATCACACTTCTGGGGTAAAAGAGGTCTCTCCCAGGAGACAGACGACATGGGGGAGATTTATGCAGAACTTCCGTCTCCAGGGCCAAATGCCCTAGATACGTCGGGGGTTCCAGGGACTAGTGGCTTGATTGCGAGGAGCGCTCGCTGCAGTTCGTAGGAGCAGCGTACAACGCGCCCAGGTCCCGTTCGTCCCTAGGAGCAATGCGACGGACCCTGGGCATGACAGCTCACGGAGCCTGATGGAGTTAACCACGGGTCATCCGGGGCTAAAGTCTCAGCCGCAATAGTACCCCGCTCACTCTGACAGCGGAGCCCGCTTTAGTTATTTGTCATTCTGTTTATTTGTCATCAAAGGAACTGGAAAACTGCGGAGGGACTTCAAAGTCCATTAGACGAGATAAATACTACGGTATTTCTGGACCTCTTAATGTGGCCAGGTAAAGTTATCAGTTTCATCAGAACTCCGAAGAGATCCGGACACAGGTTCTTCAAGAAACTTAAAAGATTCCGAATTACAATGTTGACCTTCCCTTTTAAAAACCGCCCCCAATGGTGTTCTTGGCATAGCAAAGCTGCGACCAATAGTTGGAAGCTTTTGTATACCAATGCAAGCGCTATATTAGGTGAAGTAAAATACTCGACAAGAAGACATTGAAGTTGGCGGGTCACTCCCGGCTGTGATCCCTAGATTTTTTTTCCATATAATACCAGGTTTGCCAGTACATGGGCCTTTCGATCACCAACATACAGGTTCCCAAGTTCAAGCTATGTCACATCTGCATCGAGCCGTTGTCGAGGATCCAACCTGTCGTTACAACTACAGTCATGTTACGCGGCATTCGGAACATGCAGAGGCTCAGAAACCTGGATGGCGTCCGTTCTATCTCCAGCGACGGATTGTGATAATATTTGTTTTCGCTTTCTGTGGTGTCATTGCCACACTCGAAACTCTCAATCATCTCTCCAAGGTCAACTACGGCCTTGCTTCTTCCTCGCAAAATCTACATTACACCTGGACATACGGGCCGACTGTGATTTTGACAGTTATTGCTAGCTTCTGGTCTCGAGTGGAATTCCAGGCGAAGCAAAACGCCCCATGGCAAGCGATGAGCGAGAAAGCCACCGAAGCCCAAAAATCCGTGCTATTGGACTATATTACTGTTATGCAACCCTTGGCAGTAATCAATGCTTTGAAGAACAGACATTTCTCGGTAGCATTTGGGGCCACCTGCTCCATGCTCCTAAACCTTCTCATCATCTTCTCGACTGGTCTTTTCTCGCTACAGGGAATCTTGGTGCCCCATGCTGAAATAGTGCTGCTTGAGAACCGGTTTACGGGCGAAGATATGCAATTTTCCTCCGGCCTGGGTCTCAGTCCATATGAAATTATAAATGCCGTGACTTTCAAGAACATCAATTATCCTATTGGGACCACTCAGGATCTAGCGTACCAACACTTTTCTGCCCCAAGCGCGTCTGACGACGCCATTGTTTCTGCTACAATTCAAGGACTGGAGACTAATTTGAACTGCGAGCCTGCCGATCTTCATGTGAATACGTGGGAGACCACTTCAACTTCCGGTGTCCGTGGCTTACACGATTCGAAAACCGAGTCCAAGGACATTGATATCTCCTCATCTTCTTGCAAGATTCTGAATGTGAACCTGGCAGACGAAGGAGCGAGACCCGGCTATCAAAGCACATCTGAGCTTGTAACGACTCGATATGTTTCGAAATTCATGTATGGTCAATGCAACGGCACTTCAGGCACGAATGGTCAACGTATTTTAGCCACTTTGGTCGATGTTAGGCAAGGAAACTCGACGACCGAAAGCTCAATCGATGGCGTGACGAAAGTGGTCACAAAGCTTGTCATAGATCGATCTGTCCAATTAATTTGCAACCCGACATACTCGCTAATGCAACTACGCGCGACCAAGAATACATCTGAGCCATTGACAAGCGTTCATCTAGCAAGAGACTTGTCCTCGATCTCGGAGATATTGGGTGTGACTGCGTGGGATATTGCCGAGCCGATCCTGAATTCTTCTAACGTCGCCAGATATTCCGACGCCCCCATTGGATCTAACAATCCATTCCCGACAAACAACAGTTCGACAGATGGCACACGAGACATTGATTATCATACTCAACTAGCCGCATGGATGATCGGGAAAACAGGAGATATCAATGTTCTCTTTGCGGAAGGGGTATTGAGTAACGCCCTCTCCATCTACTTTCGCGCCATGGCAGCCCAGTATTCACACAGAGGCTTACTGATCTCGAATGTTTCTGAGACATTGGGCTCAACCAATCTCATCGAGAATCGAGTGTTGATTATGCAACTGCCACTCCGAGTCATGGAAGTTTGTTTGTTACTGGGTATTCTGCTCGCTCTCGCAATCATGTTGCTGAATGCACGTCATGCAGCAATTATGACTCCCTGGAACCCGAACTCGATATCGGCCGTCGCTGCGACTCTCTCAAGAAGCAATTCCCTACGCCAATCTCTAGCTGGAACAAGCGGTTCCCAAATATCAGCCCTCCAATCGAAGCTGAGTAGATCGAAGTTTTTCATCAAATCAACACCAGATGGGATGAGAATTGAGACCAAAGATCATGAGGACACAGAAGAGCCAAAACCTACAGAATATGATCCAAGGGATGAAGGTTCATTCAAGCCATTCCCAAGTTTCGTCTTTCGAGTCATCATTTTCGTAATGGTGGCGCTGATGATTGTCGCCTTGGAGGTCGTCCTACAGGTATCCCAATCAAATGATGGTTTAGGATACGTATCCTCAAATGAGTACATGCATTATCTATGGACTGTTGTGCCTGCTGTCCTCATGGTAGCTATAAGCCTTTCTTATGGAAGCCTCAACTTCAACAGCAGGTGTATTTCACTCTATAAAGATCTGAAACGACCATGGGGTGCTGTCTTCGAGCGATTTATGCTGATAAATTTGCTCGACTCGACGAATCTGGTTCTAATTCTGAAATCTATTCGCTCGAGACACTTTGCTGTTCTGTTGACGACAACAGCGACCTTTCTGACGCCTTTGCTGACCGTCATCACAAGTGGTTTATATTCAGTTGTCAGTGTTCCAGAACTTAGAACCATGGACTTTGCTCAACAAACCTTCTTTGGTTCTGGAGGAAACACCTCTAATAATAGTACCATTGATCCTGAGACAACAGCGGAATACATCGTCACAATGAATCTGTCCTACCCTCGCTGGACCTTTAACAAATATGCATTTCCTCAACTTTCACTTGAAGCTTCCCCGGATCTGAGTGTACTGAACAATACATTTGTTGACCTTGTGATACCTTCTCTACGGGCAGCACATCCTTGTCATATTCCAACCTCCGATCAATTAAACGCGACATGGAAGCGTGGGGTCGCCTTTGGGGAGAATACCGTTCCCAGTTCAGTTGTTTCCATCAATACGCCTCAGCTCAATGGCTCATATGAAGCCAAGAACATTTCCTGGGGGAAGAGCAAGCCTGCGTCTGAATTTATATTCATCAATGACGGACTCTTTGGACAAGCGGCGCGAATAACTGATGATATTCAAGTGTATCTTTGGGGGAAATTAACGAATGGCTCTTTCGAGCACGTCGCTGCAATGTTCTGTACGAAAGGAATTGAGACGGTTGACACTCAGACACGTTTCACCCTGCCAACCTTTGACATATCCGAAGAGAACCCTCCCATTCCAATCGAGTCATCGGCCAAGGCTGCTGAAAACCAAAATATTACGTGGTCTTCATGGAGTTCTAGCTTTGCAGCTGTTACTGACCAGGTTGATTCTTTTTTTCAAGCCTTGGTGACAGGGAGATATGCCATCCCCGTGGATCATCTTGGGAAGCCCGAAAGAGACGAGGAGGTGGTTCAAGCAATAAAGTTCCAAGACGGAATTCTTCAAGCCCAGGGATGGAATAGCGGATCTCGTGTCGCGGTAAATAAGAATATGGATATTGAGCATATGACTGGAACTGTGACTTTGAAGGATCGTCGCCGCTTAATTCAGGATACTGTCTCCACAAGAATACTTGATGCTCTTCTAGCAGCTATCCTTGGCCTGGGTATCTTTGGTGCTTTCCTTCTAAACACAGACTCCGTCTTGCCCAAGAATCCCTGCAGTATTGCAGCAGTTGCAAGCTTCTTATCAGACTCCAATTTCCTGGACCGTTACCAAAATGTGGGAGATCCAAACGATCTTTCGATTGCCCATCGTCACTTTCAAAATACTCGGTTTTTCTTCCGTCAACACGATGATGCTTCAAATTTGGAAGTGCTTGAGGCGTCTTCCGAGAAAAATGGTCCAGACGCATTTACAATAATTGCGGTTGATCCCGTGGATAATGCTGCCACAGACCACAATATTGCTTGTAATGAAGCATTGGTGACTTCAAACAACTGATTCTAGAGAGAGAGAGAGACTCTTCTCTCTCTCTCTCTGTCTGCGCGTGTGTGTGTGTGCTACAGTATATTTTACCCTTTCCCAATGCAAGATTCAACAACTATATATCTCCGTGTACGTACCTGCAGGATCTTCCACTTCCTAGAACGTACTAAGAGCATCGTCGTTGGACCAGAGCACCTCGATACGCTCACAAGTGTCAATAGTCCTGGTTTATACCTTTAGAAATGGGGGAGATATGAAGAGGCAGAAGGTCTGCTTCGACGAGCATTGAAATGGGATGAGGATGTGCTTGGAAATGAGCATCCTGACACGCTTACCAGTGTCAATAAACTTGCATTGTTGCTTGACAGCAAAGGAAAATAAGATGAGGCAAAAGCGATGTATCAGCAGTTATTCTGAGGGAGTGAGAAAGCTAAGGCTAGTCTCAGACGGCTTCAAAATGGTATGCTTAAACTCGTAGCATTTAAGTAGTCTGAATTCAGCGAAATTGCAGTAGTCGTTATATTTACAGTACTCCTGATGACTGTCCTTGCATAGTGGAGCTAGGTGAATCTAAAGAATTAGCAGTTAACGTTGTTGTTATTGTCTCCTACCTCGGCCTGCTAATATCCTAGAGGGTCTACTCTTTGCTCACTGAGGAACTGAAGCACCCCGCTGCGGGATTGCACTAGCGCTACCCGCTGTCTTTCACTTCCGTAATATGAAGGCACGATTTGTAATCTCTACCTTGATTTACGACCTCTCGTCATCGGGCGAAGCTGTCGTCGAGTACCTCTTGCAATGCAGACTTGAGATCCCTATCGGGCTGTCCACTCGGCAGGCCTGTCACCCAGAAGACGTGCGACTTCTTCTGACAAGGCATCATGATTTCCTTTAGATAGAGTGGTTGGTATATTCGATGAGAGTGGATTACAGTATTTCTAGTTTGTTGATGGATGTTCAGCCCAGGCTTCCCGCGACGCTGAATCCCCAAGCAGGTGCGGGGTATTGAGCATCCAGCGGGAAGTATTACTTAGGCTTTTACGACTGTATAGTATACCTAATTCAATTTCCTCTCAAATCGGTGACAGATGGTCAGGGGTGCTGCCCCCAAGCACTTGGTTCTGCATCAATCCATGGCCAGAAGGCTTTCAGGTGAGCAACAATACTAACACAACGTGAAGTACTTTATCCAGGTCCTTTTTCCATATTGAAGAAATGAATCCTTGGATGAGAGCATCCGCGTACTGTACATGCTGAGGGCTCTGGTGGCTCAACCGTGAGCAGATCGCCAAATTCGCTGGTCCCTGTTAGGTTTAGGTTCATCTGCATCGAGCTAGTGACTCTCTGGCTGGTCGTCGCCATGATAGGAGAATGAAGAGGCGGATCAAGTCCAGCCTCATCCGATAGGTTTAATTTGCTGTCCCACGTCCTAGAAACTAGCCCAAGGGTAACGATACTTTCCACGGGGAGTCCGTTTCTCCAGAGTCAATTCGAACAGCCCCTAATATCGCAGTAACTTTCAACGCTAGAACTTTTGGTTTTTGGCCACCCGGCTTCAAGCTGTATTTGATGCATTTTGAGATACCGGTCCGCTCGGCAATCGATGCTTTTTTCGTGATTGACATTATGTATCGCAGTTTCCAAGTTCGTTATCTGACCTGCAGCTTAGTTAGTGAGAGCCTGTAGCTGAAGAGAAAGATGCCTACTCCGACTTGTGAAGACCTCGTACGCAACTAGGCTCAATGTATACCGAATGGAATTGTCGCCGACATGAGCAAGTCTTCTATTGCCGTCGTGGTTATCATCCTCTGAGCCGGCTGCTGTTAGTGCCTCCCGTAGATGATTCTTTGAGCGAAAGTGATGATCAATAATCATTTCAACTTGCGCAACATGATCTTCTGTTGCCATTTTGGTAGTTTGGAAGAAAGGAACAGCCTTTGCAGAAAAGTCTTGATCGATACTTACTTCCAAGATTGAGGTCACGGCCTACATATGGATGTTTTGTTCTCAACAAGAGGAGTGGTCTTGCAGCCTGCAGATCTCGCGATGACCTGGCCATGCAGAATGATGTCGGATCGCAAATGGAATTTACCAGTAGAAGCAATTCCTTCCTGTTGTGTTTGGGTAAAATTAGAAATCCATTCTAAAACCAGTCACCAAATATGATACTGTAAACTAAATTTAGACAGACCATGGATACATTTAATCCCTTCCTAAAGCGGTAGGAACACGAACCACTCCACGCAGGATATGCCATTTCCTTAGAAACTTTAGACGTTCAATAATTTCTCTTGGCCTTATCTTACTCATTGCCACTGGAACCCAATCTATCTAGACATATTCGAGAGTGTTCTGCGATAAGAAACACAAGGTTTGTGTTGTTGATGTAACGAAGTTCATGTCTTTGAATGTCGGTGATCGGCGGAGGGGATATACAGTTAGCCAAGCTAAATAAGGTGTATACTGAGAACCCTATCCTTGAGAGTGAAGTTGGATACCGGTCTGCAAGTCGACCCGGTTCGATTGGCCCTCGGTGCGGCGACGGATGCACTTCTCGGGCTGGCGCATATCGGCCAACTCATCACCTAGCCTCGGCGTATGCCCACTATAGTCTGTACACATCATTTTCTGCCAAAAGCGATATTTTAGCCAATTTGTCAATTGTAGTAGTAATATAAATTGCAGCCATCATAGCACTGCATCCTGGCTCTGAAATGATCGTGACGATGACTTGGATAAGTAACGCAAATGCTAGAGTACTTAGGTATTACCCTGTAGGAATTGTTTGCCCTCGTGTTGCATTTTAATGAGATACATTGGTCTGACCACAAGACCCACGTGAGTAGCATTCACAGAGCAAATCAGAACGGTAGAAGAGTGTTCGGTCGCTCCTAGTTAGTACTTTGTTTCACGCCGCTCTGCTACGGCGCTTCAGATATCGCCCTGGCTAACAATGACCATTACTGACACGTCAACTTTGAGCAATATCTGACCGAATATTGGCACAGTACTCCCCAATACCTAGGTATAATACTTGGGATACATTTCAGTGGACAGCACATTCAGAATCGGGTGGCCGTAGAGTAACGATACGTTCGCGCCGGTGTCTTGTACAATGGGGCCGTCAAATATAATCTTAAACCCCCGCCCCTCTCCATTCTTTTTTTTCGTAGCTAATTCTTCAGTATCACCTCACTTTGACGACCCGGGATGGAGAGCTCTCTCGGAAAGTGGGTACCTCATTGTTGTTTTGTCGTGATCAGAGTCTGATATTCCAAAGTTATCTTGCCTCGCCTTTATTCACATTCACAGTCGGTGCTGAAAAGAAGGAAATAACTGTCCATTCTTCTGCTTTGGCGGGGCTTTCTGAAAGTCTAAATTCTCTCATGAACGGTGGAATGATCGAAACCAGAACAAGACACGTTGACTGGTCAGAGGTCGATATCGACACATTTGTTCGATTATGTGAATTTGCCTGTTTCAGAAACTACACCCCCCCTCCATTTCGCTTGGTCGAAGATCGAACCCCTTTGAAAACCATAAAACCAAACAAGAAAAAGGTTAGACGCAAAGTCGTCGCTCGAATGTTATCTGGGATACACCAATGGCAGAGTCCGAGCCCGAATCTGAACCGGCGCCTGAACCGGCGCCTGAGCCCACCGCTGAACCACTGGAACCTTCAGATGAAGCATCACCACCCGGAGACACAGTATGCAATGACCCAGAAATTATGTATAAAGAACGAAGTGTTTGGACTGGACAACTACGGGATAAATTCACTCGGAATTCGGTCATTCCAGGCATAGGAAGTAATTTATTGGAGACTACTTTTCCACCACCCCAGATCACTGGTTCCTGGGAAGATTTCGGCCCTGTCTTTCTCGAGCAGGCAAAACCCTATGTGCTGGCCGACAAATATGGCATAGAGCCTTTGCGTCAACTTGTCCTTTACAAGCTGTACCAAACACTGAGCAGTTTCAAGCTATTTGATACAGGGGTGGGAAGTATTATGGAATTCGTTCGCTTCGTCTATTCGAACACACCCCCAAGTTATGGCGGTCAGGTGGATGCGCTACGAAACTTGGTAGCACGATACGTTGTTTCTGTTCTTGGACAGGTCGGCGAAGATCAAATTTTTATTTCTGTTTTTTTATATTTTAAATTACATGCCTGATTCCCTATAGGGAAACTACGGGATTTGAATATGCAATTGCCTCATGCAGATCATTTGGCCCATCCTTTCTCATTCCAATCCCCTCGGGCCACGAGACAGCTCATCTATGCATTTGCCACGCATGTCCTCCCAACACCATTCCGGCTTCGCAACAATAAACAACGTCACGAGGCTCCACATCCTGCCACGGAAACACGCAATATGTTGGAGAGAACTGCCAAGGTGGATGAAGCCAGGAATTTATGTTGTAGCTTGCTTTTGCTTACGTAGATTTAGTAATCGATGTAAATGGCGAGGCTAATAAAATGACCGTCCAGATATCCCTTGCTCAACACTACCTGTCAGGCTGACGCGGACTTTTGATCGACCGCCGTTTTCTTGATGGAATACTCCATTGGATGCTTGACCTCGATGTCAAAATCGATTGTATGCTCGCGGATATCACGTAGAAGACAGCTAAATGCACGTTCCAACGGTAATCAAACCAGATAATTTTGCTTTTTTGCGCATGATATGGTCAAATGATAACCATGGCTGTACGGTACACTCGACAACATTCAGTATACCAAAAGGAGAAGTTGTTCGAGTGAGTGATTTGATCGAAGAGATTGTCGTAGAGACTAACAGGCCTCTAGATTTGGCAACAAAAATTGTCTGCAACAGTCGCGACTCTACAGGGAGGATCGAAATCAGTTTCACCACCTGCACACACAGGCTTTCTCTCCCTGGCGCCCTAACCCCCATCCCGGCGATATGAAATGCCCTGTGTGGTGAAACGCCCGCCAGGTACCTGCACATTCGAGCACCGTCACTCCCAATCCACATTTTGAATGTTGCCTGAAAGCTGCTGGAGCAGTAATAGTGGTTTTCTTATTCCATTGCTCTTCTCAGATAAGGACTACAAAACGCTAGAGTGGTGGATTACGGAACGATTTATACTACTGGAAAATCTGTTGTTTACTACTATTTCGCCGAGATTATCAACAAAAGTATCTGGAATAGTTAGAAAATATATATTGAGATAGTTTTGTCTATTTTGTTATCTATTATAATTTATTATCTTTTTATTATTATAGTATTTTACAATATATATATTTTGGTGGAAGTCTTGGCAGCAGAAAAATATATAAAACAAAAATACAGATAAAATCAATATACAGAAAAAAAAACAAATCTGTTACTTGATATATAAAAATTACTAGCGCCGTCAGATCTGCAATTCTGTCTGCAAATACAAAAGAATCTGTTTTAAAAAAAATAATTCTGATAGAGATATTTCGGAATTGTATCAAATTATAAGATTATATATAGCTGTAGAAGAAACTACAAAGAATAGATATTATATATAGATATATACTATTTCAAATACTAAATACTATTGATAGATCGGAGACTACAAAATTTCTTTAAATTTTTTTTGTTGAATACAGAAATATAATAAATATAGAAACTGATTACTGTTTCAGAATATTTATTGTATCCAAATATTTCAATATATTTTTCTGTTATTGTATCTGTTATATATTATTTCTGTTTTTTTATATTTTCTGTAATCAATAAATATTTATCCAAAATTGAACTATTGATATATTTCTACAGTACAAAAATTATACAACAATATTATAATATCGATTTTTCAAAAAGTTTTTTATTTTGAAATAGTTAATTGATTTTCCGATAGTACTACAGAATTTTGTATATCAAAATTTCAGTCGATATTTCTGAATATTATACTATACTATACTATATACTATACTATACTATACTATAGTATATTCTACTATAGTAATATCGGCTATAGTAATCAATATAATTACCGATAGTGGTGATATCACTAATCGCCATATGGAATCTAATAGAA
>Ga0209673_1000528_pt1 | contig 62586 bp, 43 predicted proteins | sample AraplaCol_mMS_r2_2_FD_184274 | JGI IMG/M metagenome (GOLD analysis project Ga0209673, IMG submission 184274) | Arabidopsis root microbial communities from North Carolina, USA - plate scrape MF_Col_mMS_r2 (SPAdes) (version 3) | ecosystem: Host-associated > Plants > Roots > Endosphere | place... | reverse complement strand
AGTAAACAGCAAGAGATGCTAACAAGAGAGAAGCCGGAATATCGTTATCATCATGTCCCATTGTATCACATTGCACTCTTGAAGAACTAAGCGACATAGCCATATGTCGGGGGCTCTTCGCCCACTCGTTCCAGATACTCCCGATCGATTAAGCTCTCAATTCGACGCTTGACCATGTTGACGTCCGGGACAAATCTAGAGGATAGTTGTGCAAGGACCTCAGTCATGAGCTGGGAGTGAATCAACTTTTTGCGTTGTCTAGGGAAGTTAGTACAGCAACGGGTAAAAGCAGGGTAAGTTGAACATACTTCATGATCCGAACAATGGCCGCCTCAATAGTGCTGCCACGCTCCTCATTGAGCTTTTTCTCAGTATCTTTTCGCTGATCTTGATTCTCAGCTTTATTGGAGCCACCACTGACCACACCAATTCGCACTTTAACGAATTGGCTCTGGAAGTCACCGTTGAAAGAGAATTGATCGGTAGGCTTCACGTCTTTGCTCATGGGTTCCTTCTTGAGAACTCTCGTTTTCGGGGCTACGGCGAGTGATTGGAGATTCCGGATGAGATCGTTGTTTGGAATGCGAGTGCGGGCCTGGATTTCTTCGAAGGTGTAGGACTCGCCATCTGGTAAATCGTTGAACAGTAGGAGGATGATGAGGGCATAGGTTGACACGTTCAACTCATAGCGTTGCGTCTTCCCATTTGAACGTCGGAAGGTAGCACGAATGTCAGCAGTGCCCATGCCAGCCTGCCAAGAAAGCTTGCGTCCACTGTGTTTGCTCATATAGAACTTCTCAAAGCTCTGCTTGAGGCTTTCGATCTCTTTGGGGAAAAGGCATGGTAGTTGGACTTGACCATCCTTCGTATTTGTCATCATTTCCACAGGCCACATCGTACTGGTGAGGACATTGATATCCAAGTCGATTCGCTTTTGATCCGGGTCTGCGGTTTGTATGGCGTGAGCCTTGTAACCGGCCGATAGATCCTCGGAGATAGTCATGTCCTTGAACATGTTTTCGATACGCTGAGTGAACTGGTTTCCAACTTCCAGTTTCATCTTGGAAATCATTTGTCGCTCAGCGTCCATGCTAGATGCACGTTTCATCAACAAGCGACGAGATAGATGCTTCTTATAATATGTCTCGAACAGATCCTTGTCCTTGATATATCGAAGCAGAGTGATGCCATTATCGAGGAGTGCGTCGATTTCATTTTCGGTCTTTCCCTTAATGCCCTTCTTCAAGTTCTCGTCGAAGAAAAGTGAAAGATACTCCGAGCTGCGAGGGTTGATGTTGATGAAGTCGGCGAAACTGGCCATGATCGAGCTTTGAAGCCCTTGATCTGACAGGAAGGAGGTTTCCCAAATAGTATCAAATTGTCGCTTGAGGGCCAGAATATCATCTACCCATTGAATGGCGGATACAGTTTGTTGATTGACTGGCTTTTCTTTCGTTTTCTCGCTTTTCTCGCCCTTTTCACCCTTCTCGCCCTTTTTCCTATCCTCGGCGCTTTTCCCGGATAAAGCTTGGCCTTGTGCAGATGTAAGAGCAGATGCATTAATCTCCTTACCATGCTCGATGATGCGCTTGTTGACGACCTTGATCAGAGCTTCTTTCTTAGGATCCACTCTAGCATTGAGTTGGTAGATACTTCGCAAGCCATCCAACTGGTCGTGGTCGAGCATGTGTCGAACGCCGGTGCCTTCGAGTTGCACGACCTCTTCAATGTTCTTCCGGATAAGTTCCTCATCTAAGATGTGCAGTATTTTCTGCTCCGTCATCGACGACAATGTGTATCGGCATCTCTCTTGTTCCTCGGAAATCCGCTGCGATGTAATTCGGCAAAAAGTTGTAGCATCTCCGATTTCAATAAGACGTTTGCCTTCACCTTGATAAAATTCGGTACTTGTGTGTAAAAATGAAGGCTCGAACACAGACAAGTAGAGCTTGGAGCTTTCCTCCTCGGTCATGTTTTCATAAAGCCCCTCGAGCATTTGTATACAGTGTCGAACCAAAGGCCGTTCAATAATGTGTCCATTTCGTTCTAACTGTATCATGAAGAGTATCGTGGATTCAAGAATATCGTACACTGTGGTATCTGAGTCGGGGCGGACGGCGGCGCGAAGTACATTGTCACGGAATAGTGCCATGGCGACAACATAGATGGACGGTTTTGTTCGGTCTGCGGAGATGATTCGGTCCTGGAAATGCGGTTAGACTTGGAGGTGGAAGTTATAATGAGAAAGTCTCTTACCATATACATCAGAACGTCTGTAATCATGCCCATGCAGAGCTGATGGTCTTCCCACCTCGCCTTCAGCGCGCCCAAGAACCTCTCCCCCGCAGCTCGTCTCTCATTTGACTGATCTTGCATTTCCACCATACCCTGAGATCGAGTAAGACTAGCTGAGATAGACTCTGTGACTTGTTTTTGAACGTTGCTCCGGAGCCAATCCTCCTCTAGGGCCTTAACTTTCTCGTAAAGATCATCACCCCGCATCATTAACACTATTCTGTAGGCACTGCGGTAGATTTCCTCGAAGGAGAGGGCGGATGCATTTTTGGTATTGATTTCGGTCAATGAGGCAGATAAGACTTTCCAGCTAGAGTCAAAGTCGTCCGTTTTTGCAGATGCAAAGCCCTATGATCGTCTGTTAGGAGGAGTGTATGAATATTAAATACGGAGGTTTCTGGAACGTACCCGACGAGGAGCTCGAATCTTATTACGAGCCCTCATGGCGGCCATTTTGAAGAGTCGATTAGCAGAGAAATCGGAAATTGCCACGGAAGAGAGTGATTGTCGCAAGGTCAAAAAGTGTTGACTTGGTCCTTTTCCACTCCGCGGAGGAGCCACCGGAATAACATTGGTCCGCCCCGCCTTGACGTCGATGGTTTCCTTTTCGTTTTATCCCCATCACTCGATTCAATCTTCATTATTTTTCAAGGCACGGGAAGGATATTATAAAATAAACAATACCGCAAACATGCGTCCTTTCGCCTCACAGACCCTACGTCCATTGCGATCTCTTGTCTCTCCATCCTCGGCTTTCGCATCAAGTCGCGTACCAGTCTCCCGATTCTATTCTTCACAGCTGGTACAGAGCAAGCAGGTCTTACCATCTTCCGCCATCCCTAGATCAAACCGAACACTTCCATCTCTATTCAGATTCAATTCAAGCGCGGCACGACCACTCACCGAATCACCAGTCACTTCCGAGACTGACGCCGAGCGCGAAAAGCAGAACCAAGAACGTCGTCAGGGAGAAGAGGCATACCAGATCACATTTACCTGCAAACCCTGTGGAGAGCGGTCCTCGCACCGTATGTCAAAGCAGGGCTACCACCGCGGCACGGTCCTCATTCAATGTCCTTCATGCAAGAATCGCCATGTCATGAGTGACCATCTGGGTATCTTCTTCGATAAGAGCACCACTCTGGAAGACCTGCTCAAGGAACAGGGTCAGACATTGACACATGGTCAGACTGATGGTAATCTAGAAATCTGGGATGATGGTTCTTTGAGGAGCTCTGGCTCGGGACAGGCGTTGCCTGATGAATCTGCCAAGTCAGAGTCGTCTTAGAATCTTCGGCCGGATATTCCCCATCTGCACATGGGTTATCTGGTGAATACATTCAAGCCAGGCTTGTCTGTACCTTGTGCAAAAGTGTATTATATTTAAATCTCCGCTCTCTGCATGGCGGGTTCCAGGCATCGATGAGAAGGGGGCGAACGAGAGGTATAGAGGATGTCTACCTGTCAGACTTCATTGTCATGTAACACTACGTTGTTGTTTAATAGATCGGAGTACCGATGTGATATAGAGATATCTTTTTGAAGGTGAAGACCAATATTTTACTGGGATCTTCAATCTCAAATGTCTACATCCACGAATATCATTTTTTTGGTCGAGGCGATATGTGAAGTCCCTGAACCTGTACTTAACGTTTCTCAAGATTGCCAATATTCTCTTAGTCACTGAGTATCTAGGTCGGACGCCAGTGTTTAGCAATTGCTCTGACAGAGTCTATGATGCTTGAGTTTGTCCACCGTTCTATTCAAGCACCAGGATCCACTAGTTAGTAGTACACTGTACAATTCAATTACCGCATCCGCGGGTAACATGCACTCGTTATGTCAAAAAGAATTCATAATTGCATACTCTATCTTTCGGAAGGCCAAAGACATCCTGGTCTAATAATTAGACCTGCATCTGTGGATGACTTTTCCCACAGGATGCCCCTCTAATAGAATCTCTAAAACGCCATAAAAGTAAATCCTATATTTTTTCTCATGTCACGCCGGCAAGTGATCTATATTGCATTATTTATTCCTCATGCCAGGTCATTTACTCCAGCTCAATGGTGCCGGGGGGCTTGGAGGTCCTAGAGAGACGTGTCAGCCGATAGATCTAGATGGCGTGAAGGCTTTTACTTACAGATCGTAGACGACACGGGCGACACCGTCGACTTGGTTGCAGATGGTGCGAGAGACATCCTAGAGAGGAGAGTCAGTAAGTTGAGACGTATAGATAATTCGCCAATGGAGAGGGACATAATTTATAGAATAAATTTCAAAGGGTCCATCCATTTCATAAAAGCGCGCAAAGCAATCTGGAGTTGGACTTACCGCGAGGAACTTGTGATCAAAGTTGAACACCTCCGCACTCATGAAGTCCTTTGTCTGGACAGCACGGAGAATGATGATGTAGCCCCAAACGCGCTGGTCACCAAAGACACCAACACTGCGGTTAGTATCGACAGCAGCGAAAGCTTGGGAGATCTGGAAAAAGTTAGATTGTGCCCGTTTTTGATGAATCCATCTACTGACCTGATCGTAGAGACCAGCCTCCTTAATCTTGGAGATGAAGATGTGGTCGGCCTGGCGAGCAATCTCAACTCGCTCCTGGGTAACATCACCAAGAATGCGAATGGCAATACCAGGGCCGGGGAAGGGGTGTCGGTTGACAAGAGACTCGTGGATACCGAGCTTACGGCCAATAGCCTGTTGGATGTTAGTATATGTGAAAATATAATCCATGCCACAGGATTTTCACTTACCCTCACTTCATCCTTGAATAGAAGTCGGAGAGGCTCGATCAGCTATGATAGAATTTGGTTAGCCAATCTATCGTAAGTCAAGCGGCAGGGAAATATACTTACGCGCAAGCCTTGCTAAATAAGCCATATGGATTAGTAAGGAAATCAATCGATCGATATCATGTTATATCAACTTACACCTTTCATCATACGCTGTATATTAGTTAGTCAAGATGCCTTAAATTTGGAGATCGGCGATTTTACTTACCTCGGGCAGACCGCCAACATTGTGGTGAGCTGTGCAAATTGTTAGCTTTGCCTGATATTTTTCGTGTAAAAGATCCTTTGGGAGCATTGCTCTGCTCGCGGAACCGTATTGTGTTGCTTACTCTTGATAGTGGCCGAAGGACCACGGAAGCTCAGAGATTCGATACTATTGACGATGTTAGCTCTGACTTTGACAGGCAGGCCGGTCTCCACTTACACATCAGGGTAGAGGGTTCCCTGCAAGAACCATTCGACCTTGCCGGTGTTGGGGGTGTTCTCTGCTTCTTTCTCGATCTAAAGACCCATGTTAGCTAGCCATATAAGCCCCCAGAAAGATTGTCCGTACTCTAATAGCCTCCTTCTCGAACAGATCGATGACTTCAGTGCCGTCAGTACTCTATAGCTCGCCAATTTCAAAAGTGTTGAGATACGCACAAGTAGATCCGATGATCTTTCGCTTCTTTTCAGGGTCAGCAACACCCGCAAGACGGCTCAAGAACAGCTCGCCAGCCTCCACAACTGTGAGGTTAATTCCCAGGTGCTTTCCGAGGGTCTGCTTGACCTCCTCGCACTCGTTGAGACGCATGCATCCTGTGTCGATGAGAATGGCCTTGAAGCGATCTCCGATGGCCTCGCGCATGAGGGCAGCACCGACAGTGCTGTCAACACCGCCACTGACAGCACCGAGGACAAGTGCCTTATCACCAACGAGCTCGCGGATACGGGCAATTTCGATGGGAGCGAAATCATTCATCTTCCAGTTCGCTTGAGCTCCACAGATATCAACACTGAAGTTACGGAGGAGATCGATTCCGCGCGGTGTCTAAATTCGAATATCAGACGGAGTTATAGTATAAGGTTTGAGGGAAGGATAACGAACGTGCTCGAGCTCAGGGTGAAATTGGACACCTAATCACATCGCGTTAGCATCTTGCTCGGCGCGTTCAAAGATTGGGGCTGGAAAAGACGAACCAAAAATGGGCTTCTCCTCGTGAGCGATACCAGCGTACTCGGAGTTCTTGGTGGCAGCAATGACCACGAATCCCTATTCAAATCAATGAATGTATCGTAAATCGGGATCCTCATATTACTCACGGCAGGAAGGCTGACTAGCTTGTCGAAATGGGACATGAAGGCAGGCATCTCATCGCCTACGCCAGCGAAGAGACGGTCGACATGGCTGTTGACCTTCTTGACTGTGACATCGGCGTGACCATACTCTGAAAAGGCAATGTCAGATATGATCGTCGATAGTGTTTCCCCAAGGCCACAAACCTCGTGCTTGACCGCGGGCAACATTCTTGGAGTCGATGCGCCATGCGATTTCTTGGCAACCATAGCTGGATAAGATTATTAGTGGCATATCGAAAGCCGATGTTAAAGCAGTTCATACCAGATACCACTATATCTCTTGCGTTAGTCCGGTCATGTCAATTTGAAGGGTTGTCAGTAACAAACACTTACAGGATAGGGACATTAAGATCGAAGACGCCGGGGTCGACATCTATATAAATAAGTATTGGCAGCATGACACTCCAGGAAAGAAACCTTACGGGGCGATCCCTCATCGTAGACGGAAGCAGGACCTATTATTCGAGTCAGTCTTCGACGCAGTCTATTATAGATTTCCGAGACTTCATACCTCCGGAGAAGACAATTCCCTTAGGTTTCCATGTCAGATCGGCGATCTTGGTGGTGCATGGCAGAAGCTCAGCAAAGACACCGAGACTGCGAAGACGACGCAGAATCAAGTGGCTTGTTTGGGACTTCAGCGAGAGAAGTCAGTATTTTCCATTCGTAAAGGTTTATGAGTCACGCGGCCGTATTGAAGCCCTGGCATCTGAAGTAGGCCGGGGCAGTTCGACTGCCGGGGTTTACGTACGCCGAAGTCGAGCACTAGGATAGTCTAATGAATAAATAATTAGCCAATGCATTCTCTCTGAGTTCACGGTGACGATTATAAGACAATTGCGACTGCGAGAACCCGTCTTGAAGTGACTGATCGCAAATTGCGGGGAGGGAAAGATAATTGGAAATGGGGTTTTCAAGTTCGCCATTGCAGCTTTTGTAGGATTGTGGATGTACATACGTCGAAGTTGTTGTGAGGCGCTTCGTCGAGATTGGTAGCCATTGTAAATGTAGTCTCAGTGACAAACCAAGAGAATTCGTGGGGTTAACGAAGGCAAAGAATGTTGAAGGCATCGAAAAGAAAAAAAAAATAGGTGGGGTACAATCGCACCGCCTCTGCAGCCGCCTCCGAAATGGGACACCGCCTTGGAAATACTCTTTGCGAGCAAAGAAGCAGCAGCTAATTTAAAGATAAGACTATGTCTTTTGTATTTTATTTGACAATGCATTATGTTACACATGTACTGTCATCCTTGATTCGTATATTCAAAGCGCATTTGCGAGCAACATGCCTTTAGTCCGGCAGTATAGCAAAATATCTGACTCATTTATCGCATATCCACCGCTTTCATGGGATCCAGTGAGAACTTCCCTTGAGGCATGTATTATATGAGTCATTGATATAAAATTTCATGGGGTTCAAATCAAAGATACTCAAATTCTGACTTTTGAATTTGTGAGCAGATGAAGTATTATGCGGACCTGATCTCGCATATTAGGAGCACATCGAAGTGAATGGCAATAAAGCGGGGGCGGGGTTTGTATAGATCTAGATACTGAGTAGGCGGTGAGGGCGATCTATATACATACCATGATGCATCAGTGGATTCAAAGACTAGAAATTACTAGTAGTAACTACTAACTATGAAGCATCGTTGTTAAGCAAAAATGAAATCTATAATTTTGGTATATACTAGGAAATAGATTAGATACCACACCCAACGCCAGCTTTTGGTATGCCAGTCGAATCATAAACTTTGAATATGCAACATGAAACAAATTGCCGTACACGTCCTCTGAATTTTGTATTTACCATCCTCTCCTCTTTCCACGGTGTTCCAGACCCCTCTCCTTTCTCTTCTCTCTCTTACGGTCATTCCTTCTCTTCTTGTCACGCTCGTGGCGCTCGGGATCAGCAACAGCCTCAATGCGACGCTTAACTCGTCTGCCTTCACGACGCTCCTTGACGGTTTCTTGGACCTTGGTCATTTGAGCAATGTACTCGGAGGCCCCGAGCTTCTTTTGCAAAGAGTCGAGGACCTCGTGGCAGTTGGAAACAAAGGACTTGTATGTATCCTGGAATGTAGGATCGGTCGAGCGTGGACCGGGAATAGTCGTATCGGTGAGATGTTGAAGGGGAAGGAGGATGGTAGAAAGCGAAGGTTTGATCTGTTCCGGTTCAAGATGCCGGATTAATGCGGCGAGTAGAGTGATCGATGCGGTCTTAGGAACCAGTGCCGCAGGACGACTAGAAATAACTTCACGACGAAGAAGGTAGGCGATTTGGCCGAAGATGTAGTGGATAGCGGTCTTGGCCTGGCGAGCACCGTTCGTTACGACCTCGCCATTATCCTCATCGGCATCTTCGTCATCATCTTCATCCTCCTCAACTTCGGACTCAATGTCATCCTCGACTGCTGTCTTCTGCAGCTCGAGACCATTCTGCGCACAGCATCGGCCGAGGAAGACAAGGTTGCGCACATTTTGCAAAGCCAATTCTTCGGTGATACCAGGAGTACGAAGACAGCGTAGACTGGCCCGGATCAACTGGAGCATAGACTCCTTGTCAAGGGCAAGACCCGAGCTACCGGCCAAAGGAAGAGTGCTGTAGCCATCGGCTGCGTGTGTCTTTGCAACATCTGACAACCATGTTCCCACAAGGTTAGAAGCACATGCCTTGACCCAGGCATGAGGGAAAAACAATGATTCCCGAACATTAGTCCAAATAGTGGCGCAATGCTGGCTAAGACCGAGCGAAGGAACTGTCTTGCAAAGCTTAGTGAAAAGTTGCAGAGCGAAGTAGAGAGTCTCCCAATTTCCGTTCTCATGATCCTCAACAATTGGCTGGATAAGGTCGGGCAAAACGCTGACCACGAAACGAGCCTGCTTGTCCTTCTCTGTCTCCTCTGCTTCAAAGTAAATTCGCATGGCCTGGAGGCCGACACTGCTCAAAGTCTTGTTATCGATTTGCTCCAGCCATGATCGGAGGGGAGTCAGCATGGTCTTCATTTGCTCTCGGTCCGCACGACTGTAGAATTGACTGAGTAGAGCACCAGCCATTTCACGGCATTCGGGCGAATCATCGTTCGCCATAGCCAGCACAACAGGTAAGAAGAATGTGCTAACAATGTCTTGCGCCAACTCCTGTCCAGTCTTGGAAAGGAGTAAGTGGACTGCCTCCAAAACCGACTGGCGTCCTTCCTGGTGCTTATAGTCGAGATTCTTCGCAAGGAACCCGAGCTGCTTTGTCCATCGGTTCTTAGCCTGGGGATACTCGATCAAAAAGTGAATATAGGTTCCTCTGGCAAGATCACGCGCTGAGCGAGTCTGGTTTGTGACCATCATGCCTGCGATGGAATCCATCAATTCATACATCTCTGTCACAACGAATTTGCGCGACATAACCGCACGGATGAAGTTGAAGGTGATACCTTGGCGGTCGGGTTCTTCGATGTCCGCCTTGAGACGGTGAAGTAGGTATGCGAGATGTCCATCGCGAAGCTTGGTGGTCTTGCGCTCACGGATCATAGCAGAGATCAGCTTCAGAGACGCCTGGGAAGCTTCCGAATTCGTGCTGGGAGACTCCTTGATCATCTTGACGGCCTCGGTTAGATAAACATGGGAGTTTTCGTCAAGTTCGGGAATTGGGAGCTTGATAATCGTGGACAGCAGTCGTAAGGCAGAGATCTTGACCTCCTCGTGGGCTTGCACAAGAGCATCGCCGATAATAGGCAGGAAACCCGAGATATTGGCGGCAGTCATCAACGAGCTGAACTTGTTCAGAATAGCGCGAAGGATATCAAGTGAGAATCTGGTAAGCTTGTAGATATGGGAGGATGTTGTGCCTCGCTTTTCGCCACGCTTAGCACCCTGGAGCTTGACCAAAAAGCGTTCTTCATTTCTAGACTTTGGGCCTTTCTCTTGTTCGATCGTACTGTTGTCTTTGTAGGACTCTTTGATGACTTCGTAGCAGAACATCAGCAGGTCTCGGCTCTCAGCACCAGGGTTTCGAAGCAGACCAATGCCAATTCTTCTCATGAGCTCATCAAGCTTCTTGACCATGTTCGAATTGAGCTTCTCCCGCAACAGAGCTTGAAGGGGTAGGACGAGCTTGGAGAGATCAGGGATTGTGGCGTTCTTAGCCAAAAGTTCCATTGAATCGTAACTCTTGCTGCTCTTGACTTCTTTCATCTTGCTGACGTAGTCCTCGGCTTCCTTCTCTTGACCAACTGTACCGAAGGTATCGTCCATGACGACTGAAACTAGTTCAGGAAGACAGTAGTCCAGATCTCCCTGGTTAAAATGGTCGGTGGTCACCACTAGTAGCGAGTGAACGGTGAAAGACAAAACGTGAAGTTGGTATCCACGTAGCAGAGTGTGCCGTAGCTCTTTCAGAATGTAGCCGAAGTAAGCAGGGCCGAGAAGAAGGGAAACGTCATTGAGTGTTTTCCGGGCAGTGTCTCTGGCATCCTGTGATTTACTCTTCAAAATGCTGCAGACGTCAAGAAGAACCGGCGACAGGCGGATGGCCATTTCCTCTTCTGTGAGAATCTTCAAAAGCTTGATGGTGGTCACTGCAGCGGGCAGACGCAGACTCATCTCAGCCTCGTTCTTATGGTGAATGAAATGAGTCAAGAAAGGAATGAAATTGGTTGTCAACTCAGTAGAAACCTTATCCAAACTGGGAAGTGTTTTCGCGAGCTTGCACTTCACATCGGAGGTATCCATAGCATCGCCATTAGACTCGTCATTGGGCTCCTTCTTTTGGTCCATAGCACTGGAAAGAGCATCGGACATGCGACCCAGAAGTCTGAGGATATTCTTCTCCATTTCGGGCTTGCTCTGCATGTATCCGCGGTATCTGCGGAAATTGTTGCGGAACTGACTCCAGTCCAACCACTCAGCAAGGGCACCGATAGTAGCGACAGCTTCGGCAATCAAGTTATGGCCACTCTCATCTTCCGCCCCTTCAAAAGCGAAGTGCTCGATGAGCGGCAAGAAAATGGAACCCAGGTTGCTTGGCTGAAGGTGCCCCTTGGCAGCCTCAGCCGCGAGACGGCGCAGCGCACGGAGACGACGGTGCTGCTGAATGTGAAGAATATTGCTGAAGAAAGATGCTTCTTCATCATCACCGACCAAAAGATCATTCATGTCCTGAACGGATGGCCTCTCAGGGTTCATCTTGATGAAGTACCCAAGGGAGGCAACGATCTCGGCACGGATGAGTTCAGATTTGTTGCGAACTCCAAATTTGAACGAAGGGAGTAGGACATCGTTCACGAGGGCTTCGAAGTCTTCCATTCCAGTCTCGGCGGCAGCCTTCTCGATGAAGCATCTCAAACCGTAAGAGGCGCTGGATCGAACAGCCAGTTCCTCTTCATCCTTGACGTGGAAAAGCATGTTGTAGAGAATAGGCCTCCATTGCTTGGCATTAAGATTCTGAGACAAATCATCGTTAATCTTTCGGAAAGCCTGGAGACGACGTTCGTAATCGGGCTCGAGCTTTCTGACGGAGCGAGAATTCAGATCAGCACAGAGCTCAGCGACTTCAGCGAGCTCCTTATCGTGACTTGCGAGAGCCATGAACACGCGTGCCAAAACCTCTCTGTTCGCATCATCCTTGAAATAATCGAACATGGATGAAACCGCCTCAAATACCTGTTGCGAGAGTTTGGAATCTTCCTTGGGATTATACAATGGTAGGAAGTGCTCCAGAATTCGCAAAAGACCAGACTTCGTCTTTGGGCTAACACGGTCAGGAGGCTGGCGAAGTAGATAAGTGGCGATGCTGATGAGGCTAGATGTCTCCTTGGAGGACTCAACACATGGGGCGATGAGCGAGAGAGCATTGACACCAGAGAACAGGACAGGCTTCGAAGGGGGGCCAACCCTCAGAAGAGGACCGAGGTGGGAGAGAGCATGTTCGAGGTATGGAGAGAGGACTTCGGATCGAATCTGCTCCGGGGGTATGTCTGACATCTGATCGTCGTCTCCTTCCTTCTTGCCTGTAGACTGCTGTACCAGAGGCACCAGGACTTCATCCATGACGAAGATTTTAACCTCGTCGCGTGTAGACTCAACGCCAAGGCAATCAATAATCTTAGTGAGGACGTTCCTATTGTGCTGTACGAGGTAGAAGGTTGATTTCGGAGCAGATGCCCAGGTATGGAACAAGCGAAGCAGTCCAGAGACACCCTGTGCTGTTTCAATGGGGAACTGATCAAGGCGATCGTCAATCAATTCTCTGAAGATGATACCGACATATGGCGTCCAATCGCGGTCAGAAGCAACCGAGAAGATCAAATTCAGGCAGCGGATACAAGTCTGACGAATATTCTGGAAAATGGCCAGGAGACGCTCGTCCTGTCTGTCCACGTAGATGTCACTCTTCTCGTCGTAGATTGCTCTGCACGCTCGAACCAAGCAGTAGACTACAATATTCATGGTCTGAACGGAATAAGAAATCATGCGGCTCTGGAGAGTGTCGAAAACCGTGTCGATCATCTTTAGCAGACCAAGTTGTCTCCTGGGGCTGGTAAGCTCCTCCGAGAATGCGGCGGGGACCTCACTGTCGTCCTCAACAACGGAGACTTTAGATAGAGAGCCGAAAGCGAGCTGCATGAACAATCCAAAGTCTTCGTCGGAGAGAAGCGAAAGGGAGCGGAGAATGGCCTTGCGTCTGCCAACTTGACCAGCCTGTCCAGATCCGCCAGCCTTTGAGATCATACGACCATAGAGAAGACGGAGAAGAACCGGGAGCAAAGCAGGTCGGTGCTCTTGTTCAATCAGGCTGTCTTCGGTACCAACACGGACGAAAACCGACATCTCATCTTTGAATCTAGACTCGTCCAGGATGTTGAGCAGGTTCTCTTGGTAGGGCGCGACATGTGCATTCTTCCAAGTGAAAAGAGCCTTGAGAGCTGCTTTCTGGATCTCCGAGTTACCGTGGCACAGCAAACTGAGAACTGCCTCATGGACCTCAGGAGCCTTGTATAGAACCTTCGGGTTGAGAAATTGGCTAAGTAGGCCAAGCATAGCCAGACGATCTTTGAACCCCCATTTGGTGGTCGCAGAATCAGCTTCCACATCAGCATCATTATCGGCAGGGAGTTCGTCCTGGTCATCCCGAGTAGCCCAGGTCAAGAATAATGGCATGATTTGACGAGAACGCTTCTCCGCGACATTGGGAGTAGCATTCAACACACGCAAGGCATGGCTTCGGGGGAATCCAGGAACTAGATCGGCAAGTTTGTGATCCTTGTCAAACTGGCCAGACAGAGCTGTCAAGGGATCCCCATTCATCTTCATGTTGGCTGTGAAGACATTCTCAATCTTCTTAACATTGAAACACTCAAACGGGCTCGAAACAAATGAATCCTCATTATCTTCCTCAATTTCGTCCTCATTTGTGGCACCAGAGTCCCGCTCCTGCAACCACCGAACAGACAAGTCCGAAACAATTTTCTCTCCCTCGGGGTGTTCGCTGATGGTTTTCAGGGCAGCGGCAGAATCGTCCCACAAAGGAGTAAGCTTCTTTGAAAATAGTCCAAAGCAGAAGTATGGGATGAAACTGGCCATCCATCTGCGAGAAGAGATCTGAGGGTAGAGAAGCGCCAATTTGCGAACATGCATCGAAACAGTTCTGGCACTTTGAAGCGTCAGGGGGCTTTCTTCGATCTCGATGGCCAAAGAGACTGGGGAGACATCGTCGCCAGGGACCCGGGCAATGAGTTCACGTAGGATTTCAAGGGAGATCAGTCTTAGTTTTTGGGAAGGGCTGGCAAGGTTAAGGATCAGGCTTCTAGCAAACTCTTCAAGATCGGGTGATTCGAGATCTGAAGACTGAGGCATGGCAGTAACGAAAGCTAAAACACCCTCCAAGAATAGAGGTAGACGGACGAAATTGGCCGAGGCAGATAGAATCGGCTTCCACAATTCTGTATCCAGGTTTCCAGCTTGCGTGGCTAGATCAACATACATCTTGAACCCTTGACCAAGATAGAAGACCAAGCCATTGTTCTTTTGGCCATTTTGCTCAGCCGCGGCATCTTTCAGTGCTGAAACCACATTGCTATGAAGCTTTTTCACAATCTTAGGCAGACTAGCAGAGTCTGCGAATAAGGATATGGCCTTTGGAAGTTTGACCAGCGCATTTAGAACACGCTCATCGCTGGCAGGATACGTCAACGAATCGTATAAGTGGGATCTCAGTCCGTCTGGACATGAGACATAGCCTGGCTTAGAGGCTTCAGATGTTATGCAACCAGACTGGCTCAGACGAAGGAGTGTCAAACACATTTCCCATTCATGCTTTTTCCAGGAAGAATTGAGGAACTTCTGGAAGTATGGAACAAGAAGACTTTGGAAACGCTCGGAGCCCCATTCGGAGAATGTGTTGCAGAAAAACAAGAAATATTTTGAAAGAGGACCTGTGGACAGCTGGTCCATCAATGGACGCATAAAAGGCAGCATTTCATCCATAGGTGACATTTGGAGAGCGTAGGCGACAGCAGCAAGGATCTGGGGAATGACCTCGGAGTTTTCATCTGGTTTCGCGGCCACCTGCTTCAGAAGGGTGACCAGTGTCTGATGGACAGCCTTCCAGTCTCTGATTCGGGTTGCTTTGCGTGTTCCGAAGCAGATGAATATCAAGCGACAACACTCCGGCATATTGGCATTATCAGAACCCTTAGATCGGTTCTCAATGTATTCCTTGACTGTGTCGAGAATTGGGCCGAAGGTCTCGGGGGTGGTGTGATGGATGAGATTGATCACCAATCCATAAGCAACCTCAGCCGGTTCGCTGCGCTTTTCACTGTTCGGGGGAATCTGATCCAGCACACAACGCAGAATATCCATTCCGTTGGAGTGAAGACCATTGTTGAAACCCTTGATAGCATCCGAGAACATGACCATCAAACCCTCCTTGTAATTTTCAATATTCTTCCCTTCCTGTGATGTTTTTGAAATGTCGTCGAAGAGGTAGGACACGGCATTCTCGAGGGGAGTAGGGTTTTTGTAGTAAACGAGACCTGCTTTGCGAATAAGGAACGACATCGACTCGGCGGCGAAGCGAGCAACGAAAGGTTTTTGTCGCTCCTTTCCGAGGTACGGTATCATGATGCCGAGAAGTTGGCGCAGATCCGGCACTAATAGTCTGGAAAGGAATTTGAAGATCCAGGCGAGACAGGTGAAACTCCATTCCACCACTTCAACATCTGGGTGTGTTGCAGCAACCGAAGCTACTAAAGTGACTGATGTAGCGAAATGCTTCTCAAATCGAACACCCAGATCCCTAGCAAATTGAGCGAGCAAACTCATCAGAGGTTCAATAGAGTTCTGGTCTCTCTTCTCGATGTATTCCACCAATAGGGCCATTATCTTCTCTTCATGGTATAAAATCTGGGCGAGACTCTCGGAGAGGTTATTAACACGGCGTGCGAATTGACTGAAGTTGTCTGAAAGATTCATTTCGACCCAATGATCGAGGGCCGATCTGAAATATGACGAAGTCTCGTCATCTTCACCAAAACTATCTCGGCGCACGCGATGAATTGGGTCGATTTTGAGCTTTGCGATACGCTGCGAAAAGGGCTCCCATCGGTGGGATTTTGTAGTTTCGGTACCCTTTTTCAAACGCCTTGTCGGCTTTGCTCGTGAGCTTGGCGCTACCATTTTGGTAAGGCGAACAGGTAGCGCTGCTAACGAGAAAGATGCTTCAAAAAGTGATGGCTTGCCCGCATCAAATCCAAAAAAACTGAGCGGCGCCGGAGCCACTTTATTCCGGGCCGCGGAGGAACAATCTGCGTTTATTCCAAATTCGGACTAGCCCCGTCACGGGGTGGCCCAAGCTCCTCCGCGCCAATGCGATCCGCCGGCAATTTGCAATTTGCGACAAGACTCTACGGCACGAGGATTGAGAAAGAAGCAGAAGTATAGGGTGTTGTAATCTGCTTGGGATTAACTTTTCGCATATTCTCCGAGCTTTTTATGACACGGCTATCCAGCGCATATCTCGTTCGAAGAAGGGAATAGGCTCACGACATCATGGCTTCTAAGATGTAAGTGACATCCCATCGTATCACCGAATCGCGTACTAACGATGGATTAGCATTGTTCTTGGAGGCTTGAACTGTCAGTTACGCGCCGCCTTCACAAAATTGGCCAAGTTGCAGGTCAAACAAAATTTTGCTTTCGCGTTATTGGTGGGCAATGTCTTTGGCGACTGCTCGACAGAGAGTGAATTGGACGAGATTACTGCCCTACTTTCCGGCAGCATCAGCGTACCACTACCTACCTACTTCACTCTTGGCGATAAACCTCTTCCAACGAGGATAGTTGAGAGGATCGAGGCAGATGATGAAGTCTGTCCCAATTTGTACTTCCTGGGCAAGCGTGGAACTCTCAAGACATCAGAAGGCATTCGTATCAGTGCTCTGGGAGGCAAATTGAGTGGGGAAACATCGCAGTCGAAACCGGAGACCAATGCCTCTGGCAGGTTCCAACCCACATATACCGAGGCCGATGCTCGCGCTCTCTTCGGAACGCATAGTGCGGATATTTTAATTACAAACCAATGGCCCAAGGGTATTCGAACTGGGTCTAAAGTGCCTATTCCGGATGATCAGGCCCATACACTAAGCGAAATTCAATGCGTGTCCGACGTTACTGCCACGCTGAAACCTCGCTATCACTTCTCTTCATCGGACGAAATCTTCTACGAACGAGAGCCTTTCTTCCACCTCCCTACAGAAGATAGCCCGGACGTCAAACCATTGACCCGCTTCATCTCCATGGCTTCATTCGGCTCAAAGCAAAAAGCAATGTACGCCTTCACACTCGACCTGACAGCCGCACCACCCCTCACCGTTCCCGCCGGCGCAACCGCATCCCCTCTCCGCGCACCTCAAAACAAACGTAAAGGCCTCCCAGCCCAACGTGAATCATTCAAACGCTTCGCCGCAACGGATGATGACCACCATCACCACCGTCCACATAAGCGTCACCAACGAGCTCCTCCCCCAGGCCCAGATCAATGCTTCTTCTGTCTTTCTAACCCTAACATCGCCGCCCACCTCATTACATCCATCGGTAACGAAAGCTACCTCACAACCGCAAAGGGGCCCCTTCCTCCAACGGATTTCTTCAAAGATTTAGGATTTCCGGGCCACATTCTCATCATTCCATTCTCACATACGCCAACGCTAAGCTCGATTTCAGACCCCGAGTCTCGTGCCGGCACTTATGCGGAAATGCAGCGATACCGAAGTGCACTCCACAAAATGCTTACCGATCGTTCAGGTGGTAAACTTGGTGCTGTCACTTGGGAAGTTAGTCGCGGCAATGGAATTCATACTCATTGGCAATTCCTTCCTGTACCTGTATCTTTGATTAATGAGGGTCTCGTCGAGGCAGCCTTTAAAGTTGAGGCTGAGAATTTGAAATATCCCCGTTTCACAACTGTTTCAAATGAAAATGTTGAAGCAGGTGATTTCTTCCGCGTCTCGATTTGGAACGATTCTGCGAAGCAAGAAACAAGTGCAGATGCAGAGGCAGAGACAGAGGGAAAGGCAGACACAACCTCGTCCGGAATCGAGAAATCCCTCCTTTTGGAATTAAATCCGGACTTCAGATTTGATATTCAATTTGGTCGAAGGGTTATGGCCAAATTACTTGAATTGGATAAGCGCATGAATTGGAAGGATGCGACGCAATCGCAGGCTGAAGAGGAAGCTGATGCAGAGGCTTTCAAGGAGGCGTTTAAGAAGTTTGATTTTTCGATGGAGTGATTGAAAAATCTATTCACTCATTGCATATGACTATCTTTATCCTTAGATGTAAAATATGAATATCAATGTCCAATTGAGACTGGGATCTGTTGCTCGAGGCTTATTTAAATTTTACTATATTCAGGGATGTAACTTAAACCATTAATTTCATCATGTGAAGCCGGATATAAAACCGGTCGCCATTGATTATGTACATTGCAAGGATCTACCTAGTGCATACACGATGGCGAAGGAAATAATTCGAAAGAAAAAGGAAAATGGTATCAAAATATCCCACTCATACAATCCGAACCAGTCCGAAAGAAATGCACGGCACGGCAGGAAGTCAAAATAAACGAGAGGGGAAAAATTGTGATGAGATGAAGGGGAATTTTTCATGTTCGTCTATGATGGCAAATATCCAAGAAGGCAAAAGCAATTTGAGATATCGATCGTATAGAACATTTCCGCCGCCATAGTTATGGCCATGGCCATGGTTATGCCACTTAGAAGTTCTGGGACGCATTTGGTTGACGTCCACTCTGTAACAGGCTGGGTGGGCGATCACGGGTTGGTTCCGAGATGGCTGTTCCAATGGCTGTTCCTGGCGGAGCGCCGTACTCGTGCGTCGCGTATTCATGCGGCGAGGGGGCGTTGAAGGGGGGTGGTGGTGAGGAAGGGATGGACGGGGATGTTGTTTGCCCACGGTAGGGCTGGGAGGTATATGTTGGGGGATAAGCGCTGGAGCCAAAGGAGTTTTGGCGACTGAACCCAGTTTGCTGCTGTTGGTGGATTGGATCCGCAGCTGGGGAGAGCGCAGTGGGAACTGGGTTGTAGTTTGACTGCGGGTTATAGGCTACTGGCGAAGGCGAAGTGACGGCGTGGTAGCCCGCTTTTCCATTATCATGGTAGGCGTCGTAGCTTTGGTAGGGCTGGGCGTCGTAGGGGCTTGGTGCGCCAACTGGAGAAGCAAGTCCCGGAGAGCGTCGAGCATATGGGTCCTGAGCTGCCGCGAAGGTGTTGATGGGTGCTGGGGAACGGCGCCCGTAGGGGTCTTGTGCGGCGGCAAAAGCAGCCTGTGGACCTGGAGACCGTCGGGCATAGGGGTCTGTTGGGTTAAGCGCAGCTTGAGGCCCTGGGGAGCGGCGCGCGTATGGATCCGTCGGGGTGAATGCAGCTTGCGGACCTGGAGATCGACGTGCATAAGGATCTGTAGGTGTGAATGCAGCCTGCGGGCCTGGCGAACGGCGCGAGTATGGGTCTGTCGGACCAAAGCCTCGGTACCCGCCAGCAGCGATGCTATCGTCTTTGGTATAATCCGAGTATGCGCCGCCTGGATGCATGGGCGTACCAGCGCCCTGTTTGCGGTCCAAGGGTTTCATCTCCACGTCCTCATGGGGTGTATCGTCCTCAACATGTTTATCCACAGCATTGGCCCAAGTGGGCATTGCGGGGAGCGCATCCTCGTCGACGTGCGAATTCGCGGTTTTGGGAGTATCAAATGTCGCAGTTTGTGTGGCGCCGCGATAGACAGGTGGAGCCGGGGATGCTTGATATGTTGGATTCGGGACTGGGGGAGGAGGCTGATGGAATGGAGGATCGTCATAGTATTTCGGTTGCTTGTTTCTGCGACGGCCTGATGGGCAACAGCAACCGCAACAACATTTACAGCATTGATAGCCGCAGCAAAGACAGTTAATGACACAGGCAAGGATTGCAATCACGATGACGGATCCAACGATAATACCGACTATGACTGGCCATCTAGAAAGTATCAACATTGTTTTCAACACTCGTTTTCCTTGACGCGGGGAATAACTAGAATGCAAACTTACTTGCACCAGGACTTGGCCATACACGTATCCCAGCTATGAACAGATTTGAACTCGTCGGCGATGTTGCGAGCAACAATCGGATGAGCCACGGGGCTCGTATTGGGCAAATGCATGATGAGGCTAGAAGGAATCGATCATTGGAATGGAATGGCGAGGGAATCAATTGGGGTAATCATTCGCATTCCTCGAGTCGTACGTCAAAGAGAGGAATAAGGTCGTGTCAAATATTAAAAATCCGGGGTGTCGCCGATAAGCAACGGATGGAGCCTGTGGCTTGCAAGTCCAGAAATAGTACAGCGGGGCACTGCACTGGACTGGGCTGTGAAAGAGAGCGACAAGCTTGTCTTGCGAGACAAAATCAACGAAAGAACGGAACAGGTTGCCTGATTCAAGGCAACAGAGTTCAAGGCTGTGAGGATAGAGTGCGCGGAGTTGTAGTGGATGCGCGACAATTCTCGTGATTCGGTCGAGATGGTCAAGTCACACCGAACTGAATTGAATGGAGTCGACTTGAGTTGAAGGTAAAAAGAGTGACAGTCCTAAGACGAACACAACTCGAAAGTCACCTTGGAGAAGAAAAAGAAGGTCGAAGTTGAGATGAAACGGGAGGGGAGAAAGGGAAGGGGAAGAAGATCCATCGTAAAGTCACGTTGGCCTATCAGAAAGTGCGCATTCCCGCGGGTGACTGGCGAGCCGCCAATCGTTATAAAATGAGGAGTTCAGATATCCACCGTTTGCCGATCAAATGGATTGTGTGAAGAATCGGAATTCAGGGTCATGAAGTTAATGAATGAGAGAAGATCAAGGAAGATAATTCAGGGTCTTGGTGTGGCACAGATGGAGGGCTGGATCTATACCATAGGTAGTGTGGTAGTGTGAGTCTGCCGGAGCTACGCTACTATGAACTACTACAGCACGGTGTTCGTATAGAATGATTCATTCTGCTCAACATAGGGAAGTATCTGCAGCCATGCCTTCCACCCATTAAGTCCCAGCAGCATGCTCCTCTTGTTCTGGAGCATCTGTTCTCACTGCCGGCAAGATCTCTCACATAGTATGTACAGCTGCACAGCCACTCGTGATGCGTGTATGCGTATGCAAATTCACTCTCCGATCGTCCCCGCGATATGTAAGGTAGGGATCGACATCAGGGGAAAAAGCAACAATGCAAACGAAAATGAAAAACATGCTCCCCACTCGCAATGCCATAAACATCAATGGTCAAAGAAGCGCTCGCAAGACGACCGAAAAAAAAATAGGCCGTCTTGGTTATGCAACTCAGTACAGGCGGGGAATGAAATCATTCCGCAAGAAAAAGGGAAAAGAGTCACTGTACAAGGAAGTGATTAAACAAGCAGTATGGTCAAAAGGGAATTAGGGTAAAGAGAATGGAATAGCCCAAGCTGGGCGGCAGATTAGCAGGCACGCTTTCCATGAGCGGTGCACTGTGGTTCGATGGTAGATTGCTGCTGCAGAGCAATCAGAGCAGATAGGTAGGAGAAAAGGAAATTGGTTTTCCGAGCAGTAGCCAGGATGTCGTGGGCATAATCAACTGGTCATCGGGAACATAGGAGAGGTGCTCGATCTCACGAGGCTGTCGTTTCATCACAGGGCAGATAGATGTGAAGAGAGGAAAAAGAAAAAACTGCCCAGGGTGGTTGCGTGTGCTCGAAGCAATGCGAGCAACTGGATATCGTAGCGAAAAATGACGAAAGGAAAATAAGTCGCTGGGATCGTATGGGACTCTAGAGAAAAGGAAAAGAAGATAAGAGAGTCCGGGAATGTAGGGACGATATCAAAGCATGTGATACCGGGTCGGAGAGAGAGAAAGTTGTCGAAAGGAAAGTCGGTTAGAATCCGCGCTCTGCGCAGCTTCAAGTCGCAAGCCAGTGCTGTGTCAAGTGAAAGACCAAATGCGCCAACGAACCGAACTTTTGTAGTGAAATGAGAAGGCGAGAAAAAAGAGGTGGGTGAGAGAAGAGTAAGAAAAAAGCGAAAATATCGAAAAAGGCCACCCAGAAGAAAAACAGCAAAAGCATCAATAAAATGCAGCAATCAAAAAAAAACACCTCGCTCCAAGAACAATCAGAATAGCAAGCTATCCGCCATGCGCCATGGCGAAATCGTCAATGCGAAGAAATCAGTATGAGAGCATGCGGCGGCCAGGGGTGCGGTTAGGCACAGGGCTTTCCGCGTAGGGGGATGAGAGGAGGCGATCGGTACGATCATTATTCAAACGACACCTGCCAGTCGGGCTGTCCTCCATCTGAGGAGAGTGTTGACCAAAGGCGAACGTTTGGGCACGGTTCAGCTTGGAGCGTTGCTTAACTTTACCCAAGCCACGCTCGCAAGCGAATTCGTGCTCTTTAGCATTCATTTCAACGTAGTTCTGCGGGAAACAAAGAGAACGGTGCTCGGCGAAGAATGAGCTGTATCCGCCATCCAGAATGTACATGTCGGGATATGTGAGGTTGGGATAAGTATCAACATTAACGGCGCGATCTTGATGACGAATGTACTTGGCCATAATAGGTGCGCGGTGCGCAGAGTATTCACAGTGCAAGATTAATGCAGTACGAGCTTTGGGGACATTAAATAGATCACCGGCAAGGGCATCCTTGTCATTGTAGTTGATGGCCCCATCGATGTGGCCGCCCTCATATTCGTATTCGAACCGGCAGTCGACAATCATCACATTGTCGAATCGGTCGTTGAACTTTCCATCCAGAACCTCCAGGAGGGTGGTCTGGTTAATGCGAGGCAATGAGTCCGCCTTATCCTCGGGGACAAAATGAGGAAGCTGGAGGCTGGGCGAACTTTGGATGTCACTGATGGACGGGAGGGGTGCATTTGTAGATACCTTGGCCTCTTTATCGGCGATAACATCACCGGGGTGTTCAAACATACTTAATGATCGGCGGCACTGCTTGCGCGGGCGCATCAAGGGATGAGCAGGCTTGCGGATGGAGCTCGGGGCGGGTGAGCCACTGCTGCGAGCATGGTGGAATGGCGGCCGCAAACGAGGCGGAGCCAAACTGCTCGAAGATGAGTTACGTGAGATAGATCTCTCTTGGGGAGGAGAATCCCCAAACATGTCTTCCAAGGAAGTCGACGTGCTCAAAGAAGTCTTAGAAGAATTAAACCGGAAGGGAGGTGCCTTGCTCTCTGGCGTGGGGCGGGTCATCCCAAGCTGGAAAGATTGGGCCTTGCTTTTAGCCAAACTAGGGCGCAAGAAGTGAGGGCGACGACGTCTATATTGAAGTTTAGTCTCGACTCAAACCAACCAATCGCAGGATCTCTTACTCGACAGGAGCCTCCATGGGGGAAGCCTGCAGCGGGCTGGGAGCCGCAGAAATTGTAGGAGAGTCCATAGGGCTAGCCAGAGGCGATGGCGAGTGAACCTCGATCTCTGTAGTCACGACGTAGGCGGGCTTCTTATGGGGTAATGGAGACATCTCCATGACATCCATTGCGGGGGCTGGCGACGACTCAGGAAGGGGAGGGGTGGTCATGACATCGTCTATTCATTGTATTTAGTTCATGAGATCTTTGAGGAACAAACGGGCACCAACGCCACCACCAGCAAGTGCTTACCGTATGAGTTTGTCTGGCCCAGAAGGTTGGACGAGAACAAAGAACGTCGGGGCGTTGCTAATTGGGGACTATACCAGGCTGTTAGCATTATTCCATGGCTTTGAGTATGTATTTCTTTGACATGCTGCAGACAGCAAGCAATGGAACGCACCTCTGATCAATATGGAAGTTTTGCGACAAATCGGCTGCCAGACTGGCAGTTGGCGACGAGGTACGCAGAGGATTGATATTGAAGTAATCCGAGCCAGACTTCTTCATAGACAAATCCTTGAAGTTGAAGCTATTCTGACCAAACCCAGATAACGAGGGATATGAGGTTGGGGCATCAGCACGAAAGCAATGGCCGAACATCATGGAGGGAGGCTGCATAGCGGCCAGTGGAGATGAATGTTCCATATTTGAGATATGCTATAGTTGGGAAGACCGTTCAAAGATAGTCTCATGTAACCAGCAGAGTTTCCCAGCTATCCAGACGAATATCCAAAAGTTACAACCGTTGTAGAAACGAGTATCCAACAATAATGCGATATCTTTGAAGCTTCAATTCTCCGCTTCCGAGCTGTACCACAATACGTTCTTGATGTATCACAATACCGCTGTCGTTTCCTTGAACCTAACCGACGACGAGGTTGACGAGGTAGACAATGCCAGAAACCCACTCACTCACTCACTCTCACTCTCACTCTCACGAACCTTGATAAGTAGAGAGAGGGCGAGATGTGAAAGATTGGTTGCACGGAGAAAAAAAGACGAGTTAAAGAGGCATGACCGGCGGAGAGCGGAGGTCTTATGCAGGTAATTGGGGGAGAGGGGCGGAGCAGCTCGTGGGCGATGACGGAGCGGGATGCAGAAGGCTGGCTGGTGAACAATAGCAGTAATGAACCCAGGTCGATAGGAATCAAATGGTTCCCAAAGTCGATAGTTGGGAAATGTCGAAGGTTGTCGAAAGTGTCGGAGGATAGAATGGTCGGAATGTCGAGAGTGAAGAACGGAAAGAAAAGGTGGAAGAGAACGGTTAGAAGAACGAAAGTCGTGAAGCTGAAGGGATGGGTCTGTTGCAATGGGCAACGCAAGTGGGGAGATCTACTTTGATACATACAATACTTACAATACACCATACAGTAGTACACCACAGTGCATAGTAATATGTATGGTATGTATTGTACATGTCTATAATACGTATGGTATGTAAGTATGTACTGACTGACTGTACATAGTACAGTACTGATGAATGGTTGCCCGGACTCCCTTGCCGCCCATCGACCAGACTACCCGAAAAGTGCACAGCAACTCAATTCACTGTGAATTCCTTCCTGCACGTCCCCCATTTTCCCATGTGCTGATGTGCTGATTACACTGTCTTTTCCCCTTCCTTTGCCCGGGGAAAATCTAACCTTGTTCAATGGTCCTGTGAGGAGATGGCTCTGTTCCAGGGATCCTCATATAAATCATGTAGGGAACTACTCTACTAGTATACCACTGACTCTGAGTAGTGCTCCATACTAGTAGTATATTTTTTCATACTCTCCGGTACGAACGGGTCCAGCTGAAACGAACAAACGCATTTCCGCCAAAGAGGTTCGCTTTCCGTGCGTCTTCCATGGGTCTTCCGTATCCACCTTTCTCGGTATGGAAAAATGAAAAGAAAGACACAGCAGAAAAAAAGTTTTCATCTCACCCGTGTGAGCTCCGTTTACTCCGTAGTGGTCCTCCAGTGGCCAGCTGAACATGAAAATTAAAATTTGAGAATTAAATTGAAGTGAGATCGAGCCTAAGGCCAATGATCTCCACTTCACCCTATGCTCGGAAAATAGAAAAGTAACGAGGATGCAAGTGATTCGATCTTCCTGCAAGGATATGCACAGATCCAATGGAATGGATACGATGCAATAAAGTATCCTCTTAATGAAGGAAACGTCACTGAGGATGAGATGAGAGTGTACTGGACGACAGAGTATGGTACACTTCAATACCTCTCAATACTCAATCACAGGCATTCGGATCGGGTTTACTCAATCTGGTAAAGTGAGATAGCGATAGCCTCGCGAATGGAGTGATGCAACCAGGACGATCATTCCCGGAGCGAGATGGGCGTGCAATTTCAGAGTGATGTCGATACTAGCCCTTCGTATTGTATGGAGCTGATAACTATAGCGAGTATGTATTTGTCCGGAGATTATAACCGTTCAACCCAAGGGCCAGTCTAGCACCTCGCCAATTGATACCATGGAGATCTCCAATCTGAGATGGGCGCACTGGAACATTTCTCGAGAAGATCGCATCATCGAGGAGTTCGTCCTAGTAAGATCCTTTCCCAAATGGGAATCCAGGAACGCGAGATCGTACCCCACCATTCATAGATAGTGCGGAGGGAGACACAATTCTCACTGGCGCTTGGTAGTATCGAGTAAGGAATTCATCTTTCATTCCCGCAATTGCTGAGAAACAATTTGCCCACGATGGTCGGCCCTTACATTGCTTTTTCGTCCACATTCTCCGTAAATCAAGGGTCCGCGAGGGGAGCCTTCAATGTCGCGCATCCCTTGACGCGCCCCCCTTGGTAGGATGTTTTAGCTATTAAGCGTGTAATTCTGGGTCGGTCGGGTTTTATTGAAACCTTCATCCTGTTCTGCTGACTTTCTTCATCATGATGCTGGAGCAACGCCGTGTCGTCCGGGTGAACGATGAAATGTGCTTCTTGACCTCCTCGCGACGGGATACCCTGACGCCATGACCGATAACCCCCGGCCGAGCGTCAAGCGAGCCATCCTATGGGAATTGCGGATCACGATAGCAAACACTAATTCTATAGCTAACCTTTGGGGTCCGAATGGGTGCAGAGCACAATTGACTATCCAGTTTAGGATAGGGTTCTCAAAGTAAACAGACGTGAAGCTGACATCAGATATCTCTTCTCGCTAGGCAATCCCAACCGGATTTCTGGGTCGGGTCCGTCCGAATGAATGATCTGAGATTGCGGCTATGTTCGATTCGTTCATCTCTCTCAGAGGAACAACAACAATCAAGCCGAGCGCGTGTAAAATCGGAAACATGTCCACTATGACGGACCCCAACGTGGGGAGAATCCATCGGTAATCGCATCCAGCAAAGAAGAAACAACAATCATTTCATCAAAGATTTGCCACATGATATTCAAGCGGCTCTGAGAAATGGAGACTTGAAACTGCTAGCGGATGGATCCCAACGACAATCCATCCAGTCATAGTGGGAATATGCGATCGACCAAAATCCTGTACCCCACGACCGGACTATTCTGAGCTCTCGTGTGAAACGCCGGACGCATTACAGTGCCTCGTGATGGGATCTAATCGGTCCAATGGCCGACATAAGCTGCGAGATATACCATGCAAGATGTCAGATCCGGCATTGGTTCTGGATCATCAAGGCTCTGCCATCCCGCTGTGTTGCAGACTTGATACAGGCGGTGTACGAAGTCCAATCTTCATTCTCCTCCATGTAGTACAATTCTCGTGGATATCATGAATTTCTTCTCTCTAGCTTGACCCCATGTTGGTCCGTGAGGCTACGTCACTTGAATTGGTCTGTGATGAGTTGCGTTTAATTTATTTTAGCCAACCGGTTGGTGAAACACAATTGTTCATGACGTCGACGACCGGGCTAGACATTGTTGATGGGCCATTGACAATGGGTATCTCGACGCGTCGGTCTGAATGTCTGTTATTGTTGTTGTTATGGTTGTCGACAGTGTTGACAGTGAGTGAACCTTGGGAAAGTGTTCCCAGGCCTCGCCTATCTCTGCATTCAATGCAGAATCAATCCAATCACACTGACGGGCGGCTGCACTGGGCGCGCAGACCGTGATATCTCGCATCAAACGACTGGGATGTCTGACTTCTCGGCCAGTCCGAAGGCTGTATCTATCTTTGGTGGTGCATAACTCTCTTCTCGGTATGGAGTAGCTCTGGTGGGGGTGCCCACAACATGATGTGATCCATCCAATGCGTCACACTGCCATGTGCGATGGACCAGTGATGCCTCGACTTAAGCCGATTTGCCTTGTCGCTGGCTGCGGGGTCCATCACATCAGGTCTGGTCTCTTTTTCCCCTCATTTCATCCTTTGAGATGATGTCAATGTGTTGATTGGGAAGACGCGATGGAAATAAACAAAACGCTCTCTCCAGTTTCAACGTCAAACACGAACCAAATGCCCAGTCTCGTGATCGTCATCACCCTAAAATCAGGACTGCATCCTGGTGATGACCGCATCCCCGCGTACATTCGTCCGCAAGATCTTGTTTCTACTGTTCTACTGGTATTCGAGTGTATCTGCATTACATGAAATACGCATACTCATCAAACACGAATTGTTCAGACTCGTTCCAGCCTCATCTCTTCCCTTCCCCGGCGATTTGTCAATTAATTCTCCAGCCCGGCATCCCCGATCGACGGCGCTATTGAATGTCCCGGCCGTCAGCCATGCGCTTACCCACGCCTCGGCCTGCGTGGCTGTCAGGAACACAGGCTAGCCCCTGATCGTGCTAAGTTTGCCCGAAGAGCTGCCTCATTCTCGTTACTGAGAAGTCCAGCTTGCCAACTACTACTCCGTGCAGTGTGTACAATTTGTATGGACAGATTCGTACGGGATAGACTCAATCAGTTTCTCGCACAGCCCCAATGGTAACGCAAATGGGGCTCTCGGATTTCCGGCGAAACTCCGGATTTTCTACTAACAGTAGGTAGGACTGCTCGGAATCGCTAAAGTTCATGGTCGGCTGCTCATAGTCCAGCTCGCATATAGATCACAGTTATTCCACTGAGTAAATCGATCAATCTATTCCTGCAAACCTGATCTACTATTGTAAAACTGTAAGAGACACAAGGTATCAAAGTATCTTCCGATGGAACTGGTACATACTGTAATATGTGCTCTGTACTGAGTACTCTGTACACCCCGATGCCTGAAACTGTACCTGATAAACGGGATCTATGGATCAGATGGATCCTTCTGCATCAAAACTTATAGTTCTGCGAACTATGTACTTTGTAGTCTATCGACTCGAGCTCCCACGGTAAGCTGTCAACTGCCATTCTCCTCGGACCTGCAGCATAAACGCAAAGACGCATGGTGCCCGGTCGCCTTCTTCGTGTGACGCTACGTGTTCGGTGTCACAATGCTGCAGTCCCGCCGCAATGATTTGCAATCTATGAAGTTGGCTTGGTCGATTGTGATCGTTGCTGGGGTTTCGTATGGAGATTAGAATTGGATGCATTTAGAAAGTCGGATGTGGTAGGCTAGTTATACTTGTAAGTGTACTCCATATTTAGTACAGTGTACTGGTATCATTCCACTCATCCACTCCACAATATATACCACCATACCAGCACGCAGCGTACTGGTTCTATCCGACCTGTCGCCCGGAGGATTTCGATAAAATGCAGCACTGCCTCTCATTAAAGTCGAATTTTGTTTTGCTTTCTAACTTTCTTCTTCGTCATTATTTCAATAGCCTACCTCGCTGTCCTGACAACCGTTTAACTTAACTCTCTCCATCAAGTGATGGAGGTCCCGGGCGGGTGCATTTGTCCACCAAACTATTGTATACTTCGGGCAGGTAATCAATCACGCAGAAATGATATTTCCATTTCTTACATTTCAATCGTGATTTCTCGTTTTTACAAGTTTGAAGGATTCGCTTTATTGTACTGCCACCGTCTTTTCATTTCTGGTTCGCCGTTATCCGCTTCTCCATCCATACATACCCTCGATACATACACACTCTGGAGCCTCCCCCCTGAATCCTGCGTAGGGACTGGTCAGATTTCGGGATAGTGCCAGACCATCGCATCAGATTGCTCGGTTTTGGGTCAAGTTTGACGTAAAAGTGGCAATGAGCTTATTTGCCATGGCAACCTGTCAAAATTTTCTTTTTTTCAGGGGTTGCTTGTGGAGTGGAGGATCGGTGTATCGAGTAGCGAATACGGGGTCCTACAGTAGGGTTAAACAAGATACTGGATGGTAATGAAGATAGATGGTAGAAGAGAGGATATCTATGTAGTTGAACTTCAATTTAGACTGTATGCTAGTTCAATTTTATGTAGTAGTCAATGCTGATATTGTCGAATCCATGTGGTATGAAGCCAGGGGTACACGAGATATATTTCCACTCGTGGTAACCCTTGCGGTTCAACGGTACTCACAATGTCCGACTCGAACTCCAGCTTGAATTTCAAGTTGACAACTGACCTCAAGTTACTAACTAACTCAAGCGTTTCAAGTTGAACTACTCGTTGGAATTCTATTCTCGGTGCTTGAATATTATGAGTACAGCAGTAGTTTACATGCAATTGAATACTTACAAAGTCTTCAACCTGTAACTAGTGAACTAGCTAATGCTTCCTGTATTTTAAGGTGTCAAATACAGAAGAATGCTTATCGCCTTATCAAAATGAGCTAGTCCGAATACGGTAACCCCCGAATTTTCTGCGGACAACTTCGCGCAACTCCGACACTCCAGACGAGCTACGGATGTGAAAGCAGCTTCTACAAGACTGCAACTCGCTCCAATTCAATAAACAGGAATTGTCACCTGTCGAAATTATCTACGATGGGTTTCGACCAACACGGCGCCCGCAAGCGTCGTCGCGAAGCATACAATGTCGACACAAAACTCGTGGAGATCTATGAAGATCTCGCCAGCGAGAAGGATGAAATTCGTCTCAAGGCTGCGCAAGGCCTAATTTCCCAATTCACACCAGACAAGGCTCCCACCGATGATCAGATCAAGAAGACTCTCCAGCGACTTTTCCGCGGTCTTTGCAGTAGTCGCAAAGCTGCCCGCATTGGATTCTCCGTTGCGCTGACCGAGCTCTTGACACAGATCTTCTCTGTCAAGCGAGAGGGTGCGGAGTTTGGCTTCACCGACGCGCTACAGATTTGGGAGCTACAGTCGAATTCTTCTGGTAGCGAATCAGGCCAGGTACGTGAATTCCCAGCCTTCAATGATGATGTTATATCGCGCGTCTCTGGAATGTTACCTATGGTGGAGTTTGAACTAACCAGACCTTTCTTAAAACAGGAACAACGTGATCATCACTTTGGTCGTCTCTTCGGTGCCGAAGCCCTCATCAAATCCGGCGTCCTCTTCCTCCCCATCACCCCCTTCGCACAATGGACTAAGGTTCTAGATCTGCTTTTTGAGCTAGCGCAGAAAAAGCCATGGCTTCGGGAGGAGGTCGGTTGGGTGCTGTATCGCGGTGTATATGACCTTTCGGCACGAAAGATGGATGCGAAGTACCTGGAGGCTGTTATTGTGCGTCTCTGCTCGTATGATTTGGCTCGCTCCCCCGAGGGAATTGCTGTGTGGCTCGCCGCAAAAGACCTGTTCCCTCAGACCACTTTCCCCCAGAAAGTTTGGAAGCATGATGATCCCCTGGATCCAAAGGAGCGCAACAGCTTGTCAAAGATCATGAAAGAGTCTTCTGCAGAAGAATCCGATGGCCAAAAGAGTAGCAAGTCATCCGGTGTATGGAACTCGAAACTACACTTTGCCTGGGACGCGGTGCTTTCTCGGACTAGTGATGGAATTTCCAAGTCTAAAGGCTCGAAGTCTTCTCGTCTGAGCTTCTCTGACTTTTGGACTGAGGTTGTTGATAGTAAGTGGCCTTTCACTTTGCCCTACAAAAGCAAGCACCGACAGCTAACTTGATTGATAGACGGACTTTTCGCCTCCGCCTCTTCCGAAGAACGTAAATTCTGGGGCTTCCTCCTCTTCAACAAAGTTCTCAACGAGGGCACTCCTGAGCAGGCGTCCCAAGTATTTACCAAGAACCTTGTTCGATGCTTGATGAACCAGCTCGCCGTTGAGGACCGCTACTTGCATCGCATGGCAGTCAAGACCTCCAAAGCTATGCAGGCGCGAGTATCCAAGGATCCCAGCTTTGCTGCTCCTGCTGTCCGAGGCTTGATGGGAACCGGTGGTGCTGTACTATTCGACCAAGTCACCAAGACCAAGACTGTTGAGAAGATTGTGGCCGATGCCAGCTCCGATGCACTAAACGAGATCATGCCCTTATTCGAACAGCTCATTAGCCGTCCCGGTGCTAGAGATGACAAGACTGCTGCGGCCGACCGTCAATTTGTTGCTGGCCTTCTTCTTTCGATTGTGCGCGCTAAGGCTTCCACCGGTAACAGTGATTCCGAGGAAGACTTCGAGTCTGTCCTTGAGCAAATTTTGTTCATCTTCGTGCGATTTGCCTACTTCACAGACAAAAATGTCTCGGAGCCAGCCGTCTCCGAGGCGACCCAGGAGATGTTGCGCAGCAGAGTCAGCTCTTCTCTGAACAGTCTTCTCGCGTCGCAGAAATATGCTGCTACCATTCCTTACGCTGTTGTCAAGCAGATTCGTGACGGTGCTAAGTCGGGCGAATTTGGCAAGTTCATCATCAACATCGACGATAAGTTGCAGGAGTCCGTCAAGACTGCCTTTAAGTCTTTGAAGAAGCTCTCAAGCAAGGTAAGTTTCATTTCATTGTGTCTAGTAAGCCGAACAGACTGACTGATATCCAACAGGAAAAGAAGGGAGAATCCTCAAGCATTTCTGCTTTCAAGCTGCTCTACTCTATGACCCTCCTGCAAGTATACAACGGCGACGCCGATGCCGTGTCTATGCTCGATGAGCTGGACTTCTGCTACACTAAATTCTTGGGCGACGAGGCTTCCAAGAAGAAGGATACCTCTGATGCCTCGGATGCGCTGGTCGAGATCCTGCTGAGCTTTGCATCAAAACAGTCACAGCTCTTCCGTCGTATGAGTGAGCAGGTCTTTGGCGCTTTCGCTGACCAAGTTACTGAGAATGGCCTGGAATCCCTGATCTCGGTAGGCTACCCCACAATCTCTAGCTGTATATAAAACTAACCCCTACTAGATCCTGGAAGCCAAGGAGAGTCTGGCTGGCCAGCAAGAGATGTTCGACCAAGACGATGACGATGACGTGGAAGAAGAGGAAGAGGGTTCTGGCTCGGACGCAGAAATGATGGACGTTGATGGAGAAGAAGACAGTGACGTCGAAGTTGTGGAAGCTGGAGATGCCGAAGAGTCAGACTCAGACTCAGACGAATCCGAAGCTTCAAGCGAAGACGAAGAAGACGCCGCTGAAGTCGCCGACTTCGAAGCTAAGCTTGCCGCTGCACTTGGCACACACCGCGCAGACCAAGATTTGAACGCCGACGAATCCGACAATGACTCTGATATGAACGACGATGAAATGGAGCAAGTCGACGCTCAACTGGCCAATGTCTTCCGTGCCCGCCGTCAAGCAGTCTCCCAACAAAAAGACAAGAAGGACGCTCGCTCTAACATGGTCAATTTTAAGAACCGTGTTTTAGACCTTCTCGAAATCTTCATCAAAAAATCTCACTCCCGCCTCTTGGCTTTGGACCTCCTTCTCCCTCTGCTACGTCTCACGCGTCGCTCGACCGTCAAGCAGATCGCCAATAAGGCCAACACCGTGTTACGCGAGTACACCAAGATCTGCAAGGGCTCTGCAGTGCCGAAGGTCGAGGACGAGGAAGGCATCGAGGCTATTTGGGAGCTTCTGCGGAGTATTCACAAAGAGGCTGGACACAGTGGCCCTCCTACACATGCGACTGCTGTTAGTCAGGCTTCGTTGCTTGTAGTGAAGGTCCTTGTCGGACATGATAAGAGTCTTGTTGCGGGCGCAGTGGATGTCTATGGAGAGACTCGCAAGGAGATGCTTCTGAGTACGAAGTCTCATGTTCAGCCTTCGTTCTTTACGGACTGGAATAACTGGTGTGTTTCTGCTAGTAAGCAGTTGAAGAATTAGATGTGGAGGTTTTCGATAGGGCTCGGTAGAGATGAGCGTTATCATTACCAACCTTGATGTTATCAAAAGTTCATGCAGAAGATATCTGCTAAATGTAAGAAATTACACAATCACGCAAATAGACAAAGACTCAATCTGATCTTCAGACCTGAGAAAAGGGGATAAACTAGACTACTCGTATGTAGTAAACTAGCCTGACCGTGCCGGGCCCCCAGTATTCAACGTATAATAGTCACCACAGGCATCTCCGCATGCCGCGCCTATGGTCAATATTATAATTGTCTACAAGGGTACTTCTCTTTTGTATCTTGACGGTAAATTTCGAGTAGACATAGCTCATTCCTATTCAAAAGTTTGGGAGTTATATAAAGGATTACCGGAAACCTACCACTCAAGGCATCTCGCTCGGCTGCTATCGACGCCTGATCTCAAATTGACCTCAGTGCGATTGTCAAAACCAAAGAATCCAGTAGCATCTACGAAGCAAAGGAAGACATGCTTGATTTCTCCCAAATAATACTCGAATATGGCAAACCTCATGCTAAACAGAAGAGCATTACTATCGATGATGATTTACTTATAGGAAATCCTAGTCAAAATCAGCCGGATTAGTACAAGTTGGTAGTGCCCTAGCAGACTTCAAGTGCTGTCTATGTAATCTGGGTTCGACTCCTGGGCCTGACCTTTCTCGTTTTTGTCTTTTTCAATATACCACAGCATTAAGTACTCTATTTTTGTCGGGAAAAATCGCAGTCTATTCGAACTTTTCCCCCTCTACTTGATCTAATATTGAATCGGACCTTCTTACTAGTGATGGATGTTTCAAAGAGTGATTGTTCAGCTTGTATTGCCAGAATATGGCGGCTTCCATTTTGGGATCGGCTGAAGCTATTTTGGACTAGCCTGACGTCATTCTAGTATAGCATCAACACACGCAGAAAGTGTTATCTCGTGCTACGAGCTGTACAATCATTGCATTTACTACATTCTATAATGTCCAACTATATCATAGAAACGACAGATTCTGAACGGTCTGAAACTGTAGACTTTCCCAGCAATTTGATCATAACTTGATATTTTGTGCTATCTAGTCAACTAAGCATTTGGGCGGAAAACGACCTTTTCACCAGAAACACCATCCTTATTTAACTTCAAAGCCGTCTCCACAGCCTCAATACCACCGTCAACTACTCGTACCCGGTTAGGTGTATACAGCCCCTTAGCAATACATCCATCATCACCACCAAGATAACGGACCATTGGCTCACTCAGATGTCGCAGAGCTGGGTTACTGCCCAAGCCTAGGATCATGGCGATACTGACTTGAGGCGTCTTACTCTCACCCAATTTCTTCGCATCCTCATTAACACTCTGCACAACGACCACCTTCTGTGCAACTCCGCTCGCCTCAGCAATCTGCACGCCGAGGGCCTGCGTTTCCGCACCGGAAATCGCGTCATACACATAACGCAGCGGAAGGTCTTCGCTTGCAGCTTTGAATTGCTCCGCAGTCGCTGTCTTGCGATCCAAAACAATGTGAGCTCCCAGCCCCTTCAAGAACTCATGGTGCGCCTCACTGGCATTGGTAATGATACGCGAGAAACCAGACAGACGTGCAAATTGAATGGCATACTGACCAACGCTGGAAGAACCACCAATGATTGCAATTGCTTGTCCTTTACCAGCTTCGCTGCCATTGGGTGCCCATGGTGGGATAATACCATGGCCGGTTTGATCGTACAAGCCGGTTACGACGGCAACGGTCGCAAGACTAATACCAGATGCTTGGTCGTCGGTGATATTCGAAGGGGTCTTCGAAACCAACTCAGCGGGCATAGCACAGTATTGCTGGAAGGTTGAAGCGTTGTAATTGGCGAGGATTCCTTGGAAGAATACACGCTCGCCGACCTTGTGCGTGGTAACGTCGGATCCCACGGCAACAATTTCACCAGCGGCGTCGGAGCCGAGGACAGCTGGATATTCTTTCAGGAAAACGTTGTAGTCCCGCATCTTCCAGTCAACTGGGTTGACGGCGGTGGCGGTGATCTTGATCGCCACATGGGTGGATTGAAGAGGTGGGAGCGAACGCTCCGTGATTGTATGTTGCGCATGTGGTTCGGGAACCACTGCAGCTTTGAATGATGCCGGAATAGTCATTTTGAGTTCGAGTTTTTATGCGAAAATTGAAATATTGTAAATGTGAAGAAGTTCTAGCAGGGGTTTTCTGCAGTCCCCGCAACTTCCGTAGTTTGATTTATAATCGATCCACAAGCTTCACCATGAGCTCATCATTTCGAAACTACTAGCATTCGCAATATATGAAGTCCAAATAAATACATCAACGAATTAATTCAAGTCAATTTCAAATGGCAAAGGCTAGACACAAGGATTTCTCTCAAAATGTGTCGGGGTTAGAGCTGTGGCTGCCCATGACTTTGGAATATTGATCTTTGTGCTCACAACCTTGTGAGCAAACTTGGAAGTTTGAGCTAGTAGTAGGTTTTAGGGATACTATCAATCGACCGTATCGGTAAATGAAGATATCATGTTAAATTGTATTGTTACACAAACCTTCTCGGTGTATTTGGTATTCAACAATCTGAATGTGGTGGAGAACATCACAACTTATGTAGCCTTTAAAATATACAGCATAGCTCAATTAAAGCTCGGAATGGCCCATTTCACCAATCCTCCGTGACCTCGTAAGCCCAATGAGCTTCAACATAGTTGTTTTCTTCGTCTGCCAAAGAGGAGGTCACATCATATCTTCCAAAGACTCCCATGCCAGACGGAGCTTCTTCACCCCCAACTGATAGAAAGAACTTAGTTTCAGGGAAATCAATGCAAAAATGGCCGATGACTCACATAAGACTTCGAAATCGGGCTGGCCCTCCAGGATAGGCGCATAAGAGCCCTGATATATTGATTAGCTGTGTCTTTTTAATACAGAGGGGAAATTGAATGTCAATTATGTACCATGAAAGTGTCGCTCTTTTCGATCAGAACCCCTTGGCGTTTCCTTTCCTCCAAATATTTCAGACCAGTCACAACATTAAATCGTACTCTGAAGACGATTTTGATGCTGTAGGTAGTACCCTCCTTGATCTTAACGGGGTGCTCGGATAGCTTTTTGCGCGAGTCTGGGCTGGAAATATCTAGTACGATATTTTCACGTCCCTCGATCTCGAGGACAATGGCCGACGGTGTTAAATTTCTCTTATCGGAGCTCATTTTGGTATTTTTTTTTATTTGGACAAAGAAGACTGAAAAAGTGTTTCAAATCGATTCTTTTCTTTCCTTGAAAGGTTGAACTCAACTCGAATTCAGACTTGGACTTCATTTGGTGCGGCTCTACTTGTTAGGCGGTGTAACATTGCAGATCATTCTGGTGTTTAAATGCAGGTCATGTGATAAATATAGGGCTATATTTTATGTATAGTTTCCAGGCCATGAATGTATTTGTATTCAGGAAAAGTAAGTTGGCCCTAGAACCAAAATTATGCCAATACAATATGAATGGGAGTAATTCTAGAAATCAGGTGAAGTAGTAGTACGTTAATAGAAACCTGAGGCAGTTCGAGATATAGTTTCCAAGGAAGGAGCGATAAGGAAGGCGAGTCGCAACTGCCTTGCATCGAATTCCTTTCGAGTCACATGCTCACCTAGCAAGAATCCAAGGCAAACCTTGTTTCAACTTCAAAATCTTTCTCGACATTTTAAAATACAAGTCTGTCTATACAATGAAACTCGACGACATATGAGATAAGTCTCAATTTCTTTGGCTATCTAAAATTGCTTGACTAGATACAATTCCCCTCATTTTCACGACTAGAACATGTGTATTTCGCGTCCAGCATGGAACATGGCCGGCAGTAGCTTTCGGTTCTGATCAAGATCACGAACTGGAGTTCGCAAATGCACTGGAATACGCTTCAAAGCGCCTTTCTCGATGCGCTTTTCCAAATGATCGGCCCAGAGCTGAGCACCCAAGCCACCAATACCCAAACCAGACATCTTACCCAGGTTGACGACCTTGTCAAGGGAAACATTCTGCACAATGTCCCAGGCCATCTCCAAATCACCCTGGAAACCTTCTTTGCCAGGCTCTTGGGATGAGTTCTCTACCTTTTGCAATTGGTCGAGCTGAGTACCAGCAGCTTGCCACATCTTCTGCCGGTTGAGGTACATGTCAAGCGTGTCACAAGTACGTGCTTTCTTCTCCGTGGTGAATTGGTGCCAGTACTCAGTGAGACCCTTCTCGGGAGCAGCATCTTCGAAGCTGAAAGCGTCCGTGGCAATTCTGCGACCATAAAAGTCATTTCCAGCACCCAGTACCAGTTCAGACAGGAACCATTTGGCGCCAGGGACACCCGAGAAACGAGCCAACACCCACTCTCCAGCAATTCCGTGGAGATCTTGCTTTTGCACAAAATTGATCATGCGACCAACTCTGACTTGCTCCTTTGACTTCTCAAGTTTGAGGCCACTGAGAATCCCCTCATCCTTTTTGAGAGTGTCCTTCGCATTCTTCGTCTCACCAGATTTTTCCTCGTCTCCATTGCCTGATCCAGGCTTCTCGGGCTTCTCAGACTTGTCAGACTTCCCAGGCTCGGGGGTCTCTGTAGGGTCAATATGGGCACTGATCACTTCTGCCAGGTCCAGCTGCTGGGCCAAAACATCGCGTTCGGCGGAAAAAGCGACAAGAGTCACAGAAAGGCCAGTGCTAACAGTGCACCATCCATCGATCTTTTGACCTCTTACTGCAGATCGAACTCGGGCGCGCAGAGATTTGGGGTTGATCATGGTGACGATGATTCGCTGGATATCGAAAATTCCGCGAATACCGCCGCTGCTCACTGTGATTGGGTTTGGACATACCATTCTTCTACCCTCTGGCTCCGGAGCTGCAGTACTGTTTTCCTCAGCAGTGCCAGCCTGTGCATCCGGAGCACTGTCCTCCCCAATTTCCACTTCAGGTATCTCGGGATCTTTGAAAATCTTGATAACTTCCACAATTTTCGTATTCAATGCATCATATTGCAGGGAGGCACCGGATGGCTCTTCTGCCGCTGGCGTGGCTGGAGTGGCAGGCGTCTCTGGTGTCGCAGGCTCACTCGGTTGAGCCTTTTCAGCTGGCTGAGCACTTCCTTTTTTCCATCCAAAGGACATTTTGGGAACTTCGAACTTGGGAACTTCGATTTTCGGTGCCTCGAATTTCAAATTCTTGGAATATGAGCCAACTCGCTCCTTAGTGCTGTTGAGTCTACCAGCAAGAGATTGGTTTTTGCTAGCTTCATCAGACTCTTCTGGAGTAAAGTCCCGCAGCTTTGCAACGATGTCTCTCAATTCCTCAATATGCGCGCCCAGCTTGTCAAAACTAGTCGCCTTAATTTGGGTAGCCAGGTCTCCGAGGTTTGCAAACACAGTACATTGCTCGGGCAGTTTCTTGCTCAAAGCAAGCATCTCGGCCAGAAGCTCATTCACATTGCATGCGGTCTGGCTTTGGCGGACTCGCTGAGCTCGGAATAGATCAAGAATCCGTTTGCTCGTCTGCGCTTTAGACTTGACCTGCGGGTTGTTTGTGGGATCGACGAACGCATCAATGTTTGTCGGATACAAGGAACGGCCGTGGAGAGGGCTTCCGCGATGTTTTCCAGTCCAGTTGAAAACCGAGACGTCGTTATATGAAATGACAACTTCGTCCAACAGACGAGCAAGCGCTTTAGGAAGCCCCTCGGCAGGGAATGCTGGGAATCGCACGCCAAGAATACCCATCAAAGAATAAGCCTGGTCAGTGGCAACGGTGGTAACTCGCTGCGATGCTGCGACAAGGGATGTGCTGGCAGAAGAATCTCCAAGAGCACCGCCAATCCAATTCGTCATGTTCTCAACCTTGCTAAATTTGGCAATGAAATCTCGATCATTTAAGATTTGGTGGCTTGTGAGGCTAGCCAAGGTAGACAGCAAGTGATTGAAGACGGTGATTCGTGGCGCAATGTCCTCACCATCCTTCAGATCTGACAGTGAAGCAGGACATGAGACATTTCCGTCTGTAAGAAGAGCACTCAACACGCTTGGAAGTTGTCGGGAAGCAGTCAGCACTGCCTTTCCGATCTGGGACTCGGCTAGACTCTCCTTTAGACCTCTCGGTGCTACAAAGCCCAATGCTTGAAGCATAAGAGTGAGCTCCTGCTCCTGAGACATATCAGCTTTGCTGAACTGGGAGGAAACCAGTTTTCTCAGATCCTCAAACCGCTCTGTTGGCATCGAATTGTGACTTTGAACATAGGGATGTTGCAGATAACTGTTCAAGAAAGGCCGCAGGAAGTATAATGGCCCAAGAACTTCGATGGGGCGTGTGAGGTTTTGCCAGTGTGAGTTGACATAGTAAGTTACCTTACTCAGTACCAACTCCTGCAGTGTCCATCCACGCGTCGCCCACTCAACTTGATATTTATCCTTTTCCTCTTCGTTGGCGCCGCCACCGATCTCCCCAAAACTGGTCATGTTCAGTGGAACTGGGACATGAGAGGGATTCTTCCAGTATTTCCATTCCTCAATCCAAGACTTCTCGTCTCTTGGTGTATCCAAGTGCACCAAACAGAGATCAGCATTGGTGTACCAGTCTCCCATCAGAGACAGAGATTCAGTCAACTCAAAACTGTCTGCTTTGTTGATGCAGCAGGTATCGAGCCAGACGTATCGCTTTCCACCTCGAGGAAAATGCTCATCAAAGAGCTTTTTCGCCTGAGCGATTGACTCCAGAATCTTGCGGGAAGATCGAATGTGTTGCAAAGCTACGAGCAATGCCTCAATACCATAGCATAGCTCGCGACTTTTGTCAAAAAAGACAATCGTACTTTCGAGTTCTCTTCGTTTTGCCACGGCATCATCGTGACTCTTTTTGGCGTCCTCGCTGTTCTTCTTTGCGTTACTTTTGAGACTTTTGATTGCCGAAGCCACTTGTTTCATTTCTGGGCCTTTCTTCGAGTCTGACTTATTATTGTCAGATTTGTTGCTGGCAAGATCATTGATGTTCTCTGAAAGACCCGTATAGAACTGTGCTTCTCTTTCGGCACTGGCAAGGGTTGCGTTAGCATCATGGTATTTCTTGTGTGAGCTTCCAAGAGACCACTCAGCTCCATTGGCATCAGCGTACCACTGAAGCAGAGTTGTGATATCTTGAGGGCGCTCTCCATCAGACCTGGCGCAGACATCTGGAAGGGCAGCGTTGATCTTTGCCTCTAGCTTCTCGATATCAGACTTGCATTTTTTGACGACATTTCCCACGTCATTTGAGTCAGACTCTGATTCTTCATTCTGTGGCACCTTCTTGGAAGTCGCGGGCTCGAAAGATTTGGCTTCATTGAAGTATCCGTAGGTGATCTCAGCGCCTTTCCAACTATGAGACACAATGCAGTATTGATCTTGCAATCCCAGATTGTATGTTGGAACCATGTTCATGGTATCGACATCAATCATGCGTGTAGGTGTCTTCACATCTTCTTCATCCTTGACTAGCCAGTCATCTGGCACGACATCATCATCGGGATGTACAAGATCTTCATCGTCCACAAATTTGGGTTGGACAGTTGGAACAAGAAAATGGTTCAGAATTCGGCGTAGCTTGTGTTTTTGAGTATCATCAAGCGCAACATCTTTGAACCGCTTGGAGCGATCTGTGACAAAGCTTGCAGCATCAAGCGCCTCTTTTAGGGTTGAGTTGGAGATGATCGAGTCCGAAAGGGCTGATCTGATCGTATCGAGCGAATTCATTGTCACTCAAGATTTGTGACTTGAGAGAAACTTCACAATGAAGGAAGAATGCGGATATTGTTAGGAGATGGAGGGATTTCTCTCAACCTGAAAGGAAGACGACAACTCCGAACGCTAGAACGAGTATCGCCGGAATTATAATACGCCATCTTGTGTCCCATCCTCAGCCGAGCCTTCTTTTGGCGCCGGCTGGGCCTATCATCTTCTCATTTTGATTGAACTCCACCTGCAAGATCCATTTGGAGAAATATGGCAAACGAAGGCTTGAGACATTCAGTATGAGATCGACACGTTCTCTGTAATCGTCACCGTTCGGATACCCCGTTCATGCATGCGGCATATTTTCGCCCAGTGGGCCGAGTTCTCCACCCCACGATTCAGCTGGACATCGCCTGCGGGTCTCGAGACTCAATGACACCCCGTTCCAATCTGCTGGTACTTTCTCAAGCTTCAGATTAATTTCCAGTCGATGTGGTTTAGTTATTCCGATATCCCCAATTTCACCATCCCTTCTGAGTTGATTCTCTAGACGAGACCTTCAATCAAGCATCAAAAGATTACAGTCAGATCAAAATGGCATCTTATCATCGGGTATTAGAGACATTTGGAAGATCCATTCAGGACAATACATTGGAGTGCGATTGGTGTGTTCTTCTTTTATTTATAACACAGGTCTCTTTATGGTGCCTTTTCAGTCCACGAACTGACATTGCTTCAGCGATATACATCCATGGGAGCTGTCCATAAATGGTGAGCAATGGGCTGGCAAGATTCGATTTATTGGGTTCATAGATGTGTTTTTCCTCATCGCCTACTCCGCAAATGCTCGGTTTGAGCATGGGATCATCGTTTATAGTGAGTGCTCTTTGAATCCAAACATCGAACTAAAAGTTAAGCAATCTCCAGAGGATAAATTGGCACTTGAGAGCCTTGGGGTTACTGCTAAGTCTGGTTCGGAAAAATCCCAAAGCGATGAGAAGACCGAAGACACAATGGAGAAAGAGCCCGACGAGAGTAAGTATTAATGCGCAAACCTATCTCAACGCAATATACTCATTGCCAATAGACATTACGGACCTCGAGGAAGCTGGAGATCAAGCAGACGCCGAGAAGAAGGCCCATGAGGACGACTCGAAACAGCCCAACGAACAGTCAGCCGAGCAGCCCCAAAACACTGGCGATAAACCAGATGGAGAGTCCGTGGTTCCTGAGGTTCGCAATACCAGCACTCTCTCAATCAAGAGTTTGGGTCACCCGATCGGGTTGCGAGCCTCATATCCCAAGTCATGGATCCGCAGCTATAAAGTGGAGATCACCAAGCCTGCCAGCTGGGGTTTGAGCAGTGAGTGACAACCGTGCACGATCCGAACTTCTATCTGAGACAATAGACTAACCAGGTGGGCAGAGCGTCTCATGCGAGGACTGAAAGTACACAGCACCTACGATCTAATGGGTGACGTGATTCGCTGTGGTCTCATCACACAGGGACAGCTAGTGGGCCACATCATGGGTGTACTGCTCGCAGGTTCCCGTCTTGATGACACGAGCAAAAAATATCTCGCTGGATTGACGTCAGGAAACGACGCTGGACGGCAAGCATTGTCAAATGAGAAGATCTAGAACGAGGCAACCAAACTATCGGGATAGTATAGCCAACTAAATCCATTTTCACATCTATACAATGTACTCCGCACGGAAGATCCAACTGAAAGAGGGGACATACATAATGTACGTACTATATCGACAAGGTTCGTGCAGACTAGGCGAACTAGGCGAACCAGAAAAGCTTTTTGACACCATTGCGTGGATCCTCGGCTATAGACTGAGATTGATTATACCGCGTCTTCCCGGTGATCGACGTGCTCGAGATGGTGATGGCCGATCAAGTGGAGAAGATATTCAGCTGTCGAGAACTCCTCCAGCTCGTCCACTCTCCACTATGTATGCCTACATTTGCTGCCTCACTGTTCACTCCTACATATTCCGCCACCAATGAAGTCTCTCAGCCACCTCTCGGCAATTTTTTCCCAGCTTCAGGATACCTGCTGGACAGGAGAGGGGAAACTCCCTAGGGATAGGATCGTGTGTCTAAAAATTTAGGGCCGTTGGCTGGCTCAAGGGTGGATCTATATCCCGAACCTAACAAATCCGCTACTTGGCACCAGCCACCTCATGTCGACCCCGCTGTCAAGGATCAATGAAATCTCCATCTGCACGGAGTTGCCCGTATACGAATGCACGGTGGGATGCCATTTGCAAAATTTTTCTCTCTTCTCAAGCAGCCTCTAAGTAATTGAGTGCGAGTCAGGAGCCTTCAAAGTTCTGCAGAAGTTCCAACACGAACCGAGCAATACTGTATATGCTCCGTTTGTTTACTGGCTGAACTACGGACTGGACGCAATATTCCATACTCCCTACATCGTCCCACATCTTAAAATTTAGAGATCGGGTGAAATAGATCATGCAGAGATTTCTCCTTCGCTGGACTTGATTGGCACCTTGACAGAAGCATCCACTATATTGCGAAAAAGCACGAACGGTGAATCGTACTGGTCCCATAAAATCAGAACGCTAATCTACATCTCCACCACTTTGAATGTCAATCACCTGAATAGCAACTTTGTGTGGAGAATACCCTGCGCCGTCCCTAAAGAAAGTGGACCTTGAGCTGTAGCAGCACATTTTGGGCTTGTGCTCCTTCATGCACGATTATAATTATTTCATTTTTCCCGTTACCCTCGCCTGTCGCATTCTTCGGAGTCCAATTCTGATCGCAAAATATCTTCTCTCAAAAAAAAGCAATATGGTCTGGTTCCCACTAGATGTCGAGGAGGGCGAAGTCTCCTGGAGCTTCGACATTGTCGGTCTGCTGGCAGTTGTCGGAGGGTCTGCTATTGAGAAGCACGCGCAGGCCATCACAGCGTCGCCCTTTGGCAGCTTCCCCCGACTTCTTCCAGCCCCTGAAACGATGCTGGATACCGACCGACCAGCGCGACTACCGGCTGTCAAGGACGTGACTGTTGTTGGCGTTCACTCCGGTAATCAATTCAACGAGCTCAACTTCTTCGCCGACGTCATTCACAACATTGAATCGCTGCCCCCATTCTTCTTCCAGTCCTTCCGTATCACCCACCGAAAAGACGCGAATAAAGAGTTGGAAGATGCCGCGAAGGACGTCGAGAAGAAGCCGACGGGTCCTCAGAAGGCCATCATTCCGCTACACAAGTTCTGCCCACTCAACTTGGTGACATTTGCTTCCATTCTTATGACAATCGCCTTATTCGTCTGGGCCGGTGTTCAGCATTCGGCAGTAGGCTTGCTGGGCCTAGGAACGATGTCCTTGTCAACCTCCATGGCCTGCATGTCCGCGCAGTGGCGCCCAAGTCTCTCGGTCCGCAATGTCAAGAGCAAGGTGGCTGATGGAGACGTCGTGATTAAGACCCGATCTGGTGCTTTCGTCTGCGTCCAGTGCCCTGAAGAAGTCGCGCGCGAACTCTATGCCGGCACTGAAGTCTGCGACTACGTTTTCAATGGACGGTATCACCAAGCTCTCCTTGCCACTAGCACTGTACTTCTCATGGCTGCCATCATTTTCTTTAGTAACACTGGGTGGAAGATCCAGATTGCCGTAGGTTTGGCCTACATTGTTCTCAATCTCGCTTATTGGGCGATGGCTCTTTTGACCGAACCTTCGCAAATGTGGAATATGAATGACCGATATGTGGTCGAGAGACTTGATAGTCACCCCAATCCCAATTTCACCAAGGCTCTTTGGGATGCTATCCGTACTACAGAGAGAATTGGCTGGGCCAAGAAAACACAAGCAGCACCGGCAACGAAGAACTGGGATGGGTGGTTAGACGAGGCAAAGAAGAATTGCCGCAATGCTGACTGGGACTGTGAGGAAGCGCGCGATCGATGGATGCAAGCCAAACTGGATAATCATGAAATTGATATGACACAGTAAGGATTTGGATAATATGGATGAAGGATCTGTTTACGAGGCGAAAATCACAAGTAATTATTTGGCCATATCTAATACCTGAGGAGCTTTCCCTATTATTATGTTGAGAGAAACTAGCTAGACATATATAAAAGTAATATTTTACAATCTCTTTGCATCGAAGAGATGTCAATTGATGTTTGAACCGTATACGGAGTGTTTATCCAGGAATCATGAACTCTGATCGGCGAGAAAGCCGTCTGAGAGTCTCGGGCATCGGCCCCGATCGCCGACACGTGGCAACCCCAGGTTCTCCGCATCTTCTCCACAATTTGGGAATGCTCGCCAGAACTTGAGGAACCGAAACAAGATGCGAAGATAGATCAATTATGCAGGCTTGTGACCGTTGCTACCGACGAAAGTCGAAATGCGACAAATCTATTCCTACATGTAGTCAATGCCTAAGAGCTCGCGCAACATGCCACTACGTGGATCGGACTCGGGAACCAACTGTGCGCCGCGAAGTCTTTGATAGAGTTGAAAGACGCATGAGACAGGTGGAGGCCAAGAACCGAGCATTATCATCCCAATTGATGGTATATCAATCCTCGCGGTCGGATGAGGCTCGGCATGAGGAAGATCAAGATCCTCAACGACCATCGCAGATGTCCGAAGCATCGTTCCCGTTTGACCGTACCGAAGTCGCCGATGAGGTATCTTTTCTCTCACGACAAGCTGGTGGAGATGGCCAGTATCTGGGTGTTGCAAGTGGGGTTATTTTCGCAAATCTTGTTCAAGGAGTTGCTTCTCTCAACCCACCCGCTCAGCATGGCCAATTTTCACACCGCGTATCTTTGCGGTCTGGAACGCAGCCTAACTCATCATTATCACTTGCCCAGGAGACTTTACCACCGGAGAGAGTGGCACGCCATCTGCACCATGCATATCTTAACCATGATCATCTCTGCTTTCCATTTCTCAATCGTCGATCCGTTCTCGCAAATCTCGACCGCATTTACGCCGATGGTTCTGTTCTCGAGACTGATGCCGGGTCAGCTTTTATCTTCTATATGATCCAAGCAATTGCAATGGCAAGTGCACATAAATGTGAATGGCAGTCTTTACCCGAAAGTGAAAACTTCCAAGCTCGCGCGATGGCGCGGGTCAATGAAGTCTTGCAATGTACCAACATGAGAGCGTTGCAAGCTGTACTTCTGCTATGCCAGTATCGAATGACGAGCTCTGCAGAAGAAACATCGGCTAGTTTATGGCATATGGTAGGTATTGCGGCTCGGATGTGTTTTGAAATGGGTCTTCATCGCAATCAGACCTATCATACTCCAACAACATCTCATTCCAGCCCTGAGCTTCTGGCAGAGAGCGAGACTCGCCGGCGATGCTTTTGGTCTGTGCTAGATATGGATAGGTACTTGGAGGACTTTTGACCATAGATCTTATGCCCTATTTTCTGACTTTATTTTAGAGTTGTCAGTATTACTCTGGGTCGACCACTAGCAATACATCTTGAAGATGTAGATACTGCTCTTCCCGACCCGGATCTCGACGAAATCAACGAGCTCGATGGGGACAAGTCTCATGGTGTACCATCCCCAATCGCAATATTCAATCATATTACTCGTTATCGAATCCTGAGTGGCAAGGTCATGGTCTCACTACACAGCAATCGTGGGCAAAGTCATGACGAGATCTCGATCGGAGATAAACGCTCAACGTTGTTTCGAGAGTTGGAGAATTGGAGGAGCGAGACGAAGGATCTGTGTCTGATTGCAGATACCCAGAAAACGCGTCAATCTAGCTTCCTCTCGCCAGAATGGTATGAGTTGCTATACTACAACACCCTACTCATGCTTTATCGACCTTCACCTGCGCTATCAAATGTTCAAATTCGGACACCACTAGCTCTTCAACCTATCTTTGATGCATCGAAAGAGGCAATTTCTCGATATGCAATGTTACATACATCCCAACGCATCAACTATACTTGGATCACTCTACATGCAGTCTTCATGGCTGGTCTATCTTACATTTATGCTGTCAGCGGCCATTTCCGTGCACGCAGGGTAAGCAACGGCTCTCCTTACTCTACCGCTACTTTGACAGCAGACCCTTCGATCCTCGAGGTAGTCAATACGTGCCGGTCCTGTTCAATTGTTCTGGTAGCAGTATCCGAGCGCTGGGCTACGCCACGTCATTGCCATAAAGTGTTTGATCGTCTCGGAGATGCTGTACTTGCCGATGTCATTTCATTTTTCACGAAGCCTCAACAAACTGATTCATTGACATTGAGTGGACAACAACAAAAAGCCTTACATGATACATTGGCTGAATCTAGATCCGAGACAGAGCTTTCCATTTTCAACCCCAGCACGCAAATAGACACGGCGCAAGGCTCTACTTCATCTAGTCTAGGAGTAGACCTAGCTCTTCGAGATTGCTTTGACGACTTGCAGCATTTCCATGATGCACATGGTGGCGACGGACCTATCCAACAACTTTCACAGGACTGGCTGGATGAGATTGGAGGTATGGCTTTGGATGCAGTACATTTATGGGGAGAATGATGGAATACTCGATACAATCATCATATAATAAAACAAATATAGATAAAGAAGCATCTGATCTAAAATCATCTAAATCCAGCCCCTTTCCAGAAATTTAACTGGAATAGGCACTACCCGACTGCGAAGAAACTCTCCAACACCTTTACCAAGGCCGTCAATCCTGCTAGAGCTAGCGATGCCTCCATCTAAGAAATCCAAAACACGAAAGTGAACCGCCAGAATATTAGGAAATTCACAGCGTTCTACTCTTCGTTCTGTTCCATCCTCTGTCTTATCGGACCAATCACTACCAAATAGATCCTTCAGTCGAGGAACTGTAAGAAACGATTTCAGCCAGGGGTATTCATCCGCGTTCCGCACAAAGAACCCAATATTAGAGTTGTTCGCTTTATCTCCAGAGCGCGCGTGTACTATGCTTCCTAGTGGAGCTAATTGTGTTGGCCCTAGAGACTGTAGAGAGACCGGATGGAGAGTCTCATAAGAGGGTCGTTGAGTCGGCTGATGCATTGTTATCGAAGGAGGTGCAATTTGTACCACAGGCCCATTGGGAAAGACTCGAACCTGATGATTGAGAACACTCAAGTTTATCAAGGCTGGGAAGATCTCCATAAAAGGCTTTGGGTCCATGGTGCGAAAGTCAAGGTTCATGTGGTAACCTAGATATGATACGAATGCATCAGATTAGCTGGCAATTTCATCCTCAGAAATGGCTTAATAGGAAGTCCATACCTGGATAACTTTGCATTCGCAAGGCATAAATAGGGATTTTGAACTTGGAGGCTGAAATATCTTCCAGTTTTCTTGCTTGTGCAAAGATACGGAGTGAAACTGTGCCTTCTTGTTGGCTCTTTGGATGTGTAGCTGGAGAACCGTACAGTTCAATGGAAAGCTTGCTGAACTTGTTATCCCGGAAAATATGCGATAACTGGTTGCGCATCATCTCTGCCTTCTCGGCGACGTCCAGTCCATTGATATAGAATGTTGCTTCGGCTTGATAGCCACCGGGTGCGGCGATGATCGCCTTTGTTGTCTCTGGGGGTGAACTGCCAACAATGCCACTGACACGAACGCGATGTAAACCAATTTCGTCCATTTGAACATTGTGAAGATCTGCCACAACATCGGAGTTCAGGTATTGCTCTCCTTGAATTTCGTACAGAAATTGAGCGATTGTGTTATGTTTGGTCACTGCACCGCTGTGATCTTCACACTTTGTGATCACACAAGTGCCATCCTCCTCAATCTCTGCGATTGGAAACGAAAGGTCGATCAGTTGAGGAAGAAACGCTTTAAACCCTGAAAAGTTGGCCCCAGTGACATAAGGGCCGCATTCGATGAGATCTGCAAAGGGTTATTAGAGGGAATCTTGATGATATCAGAATTCAAGGAACTTACGGCCTGCAACTAGAGCTCCTGCAAGACTATCCCATGCATCTTTCGACCACTGATACCACCAAGCTGCAGCACCAATCACGGGCGATGCATCTGTGACACGACCACATAGTACGATATCGGCGCCGCAGTTGAGAGCTTCCACAATCCCCCACGCTCCAATATAAGCCACGCCACAGTGTGGTTCGAGAGGCCAATCTTCACAGTTCAAGTCTGGATGATCGAGATGTGTCAGGTTGCGCCGAGTCTTGGGGTCACGTATCAGATCGGAGATATCATCACCAAGCACAACCGCAATTTTGGTGTTTCGATGTCCCTTTTCCAGGCACAATGCATGAACTTCATGGGCTAATGCTTCTGTGTTCAATCCTCCAGCATTGGTAACGACCTTGATCTTCTTCTGCACTATCAGATCGATTGATTCACTTAGCTGCATGAGGAAGCCAGGCTCATAGCCTAGAGAAGGGTCTTGGGACTTCGCGATCGCATTCCAAGCTATGTTCATCTCAGATAACCAGTCTCCAACAATGAAATTGACATTCCCATCTTGTGCCATGCGATACATGGCATGTGGACTGTCGCCCGTCGCGCCCGACACATTGCCGACTCGCAGCGGTCCCTGTCGCATTTCTTTCTAGTTTGGTATGCGCCGGATTCTTTGAAAATCTCGAACGTTTCAGAAGCCAAGTCTCATAAGAAGAATCATAGGGGCCATTTGAATAACTGGTCACTCCCAAGTACTGGTATCGCTGTTTAGCCGACCTTCTCCACGGCTGTTGAGGCCCTTCGGTCGTCGGCCCCGACGCCCTACATGCTCCTCAACAAATTTCAGTGACTCGCCAATCACGTTGTTGCAATTGAAGCAATTGAAATCGATGGACCCATAATTCGAGAGAGCAACCCAATATAATCCTTGTCTAACTGAGCTGCCCCTGATGATTGGCACCACAACTTCAATAGCCTGCGTGGGGGCAAGCCGGCGTGCGGTCCCGTTTACCGGACAAGCTAACACAAGTCTCTATTTAGTTATAAAGTATCTTCGCGCAAATCCGGGGACCCCAGATTTTGATTTAATGTTTCTACCTACTTGAACCATGGCAGACGAATTGAAAAACCGTGTTGAAATGGCAGAAGACTTAGAGAATGGCATGCCGAAGGAGCAGCATGAAGTATGATCCTCATCTCAACTTTGTCCTTCACCGCGATTGATCTCTGACAACATCTTATTTCCAGATGAGTTGTAATGCAAGTGATGTTTCAGCCAGGCAAGCTCGCGAGAAGGCTTTGGTATGGAAGCAAGATCTACGGGTTGTTCCCTTATCTGCCTTCATCTATTTGCTTTGCTATTTGGATCGTTCCAATATCGGTACGCACACATCAACCATAAAGCATTCCATGAAATGTTGAGCACTAATTCACTCATCAGGAAATGCCAAAACACTTAATTCTGACAAGGGAAATGACTTGATGACCGAAACCAACATCTCAGATTATCAATACACGTATGCTGTCCACCAACAGACCACGATATCGTCAGGAATTCAGCGCAGCAAAGGCTAACAGATGTGCAGAATCGCTCTAATGGTCTTTTTAATTGCATATGCCATATTTGAGGTTCCATCGAATTACTTCTTGAAGAAGCTCAAGCCTAGTGTTCGTGTTATTGTGACAATCAAATTCTCTCTGCGTCGATATCTTTGACTAACTGGAAGATAGAGATGGATTTCCTTTTTAATGATATCTTGGGGTGCTCTTACAATCGGTCTAGGAGGTGTCAATAAGTATGGAGAGCTCACAGCCGTTCGATTTCTGCTAGGTGCCATTGAAGCCGGGCTCTTCCCCGGGCTGGTATATTATCTGACGTTCTGGTACCGTACATCAGAGAGGTCATTGCGAGTTGCGCTGATCCTTGCATCAGCCACACTTGCTGGGGCCTTTGGTGGTGCCATTGCATATGGAGTAGGCCAAATAAACGGAGTTAATGGTGTTTCAGGATGGCGGTATCTGTTCTATATCGAAGGTGCTCCGTCTTGTGCATCCGCTTTCCTCGTGTGGTTTCTTCTTCCTGACTACCCGGAAACGGCCAGCTGGCTTTCAGAAGAAGAGAAGGAGTTAGCCCGTGAGCGTCTCGCAGTGGAAGGATCTCATGGAGGTTCTGGGGGACTCACTTGGGCTGAGGCAAAGAAAACTCTTGCTGACTGGCGTCTATATGCGCACTATATTGTATGCTCCAGGTCCTCATGATTACACTTTCAAGCTCTCTGGCTTATTTTGTTACAGATCTACTTCGGAATTTCTACACCATTCTCCAGTCTTTCGCTTTTTACTCCGTCAATCACAGCTGGTCTAGGCTTCTCTAACTTACGGGCACAGCTGATGACAGTTCCTCCATATGCTACTGCCTATGTTGTGACCGTTGCAGTGGCATGGTCTGCAGACTATTTCAATGCGTAAGTAATAAATGAACCGGGCTACTGCAAACCTCATTCTTGCCGGGCCTAAAGATTGACTTATGATTACAGGCGTGGACTTCACTCTACTATTTTCGCATTCATAGGTGCGGTTGGGTTTTTGGCATCAGCTGTACTTCCAGCTGATGCCTACGCCGTAAGTTGATGACAAACATCGAATTGCAATGCCGTGACCATAGACTGATGACATTGAAATACTGCAGTCTCGTTACGGCTGCCTGATAGTGGCGTCGAGTGGTGCTTTTGCATGTATTCCTCCGCTACTTGGATGGCTTTCTTCTAACCTACACTCCACTGGAGCGGCCGGACTTGCTATCGCTCTCAACATATCTTTCGGTGCCCCTGGACAGATTGTGGGTGTCTGGATTTACAAGTCCGATGAAAAGGCCAAGGGATACCCGACAGGGCATTGGACAAATGCCGCACTGTTATTCTTCGTGGCGGTGGGTTGTATTCTTTTACGACTTTACTATGGCCACCTTAACCGCAAAGGTGCAGGTATCAAGCCCTACGCATATTGAGACAACGAGCCCCAAGGAACGAAACCTATCATTTGACGAATTGAAGAAATTCATATCTTGTTTGTACCTCGAAGTTTCGAAAGAGCAAATATATTGTAATCATATAACAATGCAAAGATGCGAAGCTTCTATGTAAAGAGCAAAATCTATTTACAATGACAGGGCTCGCCTCGTCATTTCAAGCCATTCTATAGCGATCCCAGCAAAGCACCCTAAATCCTAGCAAATGTACCAATGTAACCTTATATAAAACAATCGTCTCAAACGTATCGTAGCGACGGGATATTTCCATGGGTGGAAACCCCTTATTTAAGTAGCGTTGTTGGCACAGGTCCAGGTGGCGGTAGACGAGCTCTCGTTGATGGACTTGCCAGAGACGTAGAGTCCCAAGCCACACTAGGTCTGTTAGTATATTCCATTATTTTGGAGAGTCTGGTATCTTGCAACTTACGATAGCACAGGCAATTCCCAGAATAATCAGGTTGATGATCAGGAGAGTGATCTTCTTCCAGTTGGCAGTCAGCTGCCCTTTGTTCATAACAATCCAGAAAAGTGCAGGAAGTCCGTCTATTGCTAATTAGCATGATCGTCATGGTGGAAACGAGACTGGGGATTTAAGACTTACAGCTAAACCAACTTCCGAACAAGGCACTCTGAACGAAGTTGTTAGTAACGAATATCTCAAAAATAAGGAGATTGAACAACATACGATCAGACTCAGCAAGTCATTGAAGACTGGAATCGACTCAGCGATGATCCAGGCAATGGTCCAGGTGCTCAGACCAATAGCAACCCAGGTACCGAGGGCAAGAGGGCTGTTCTGGTGCATGTGGTGGGAGCGCTCGCCACGGAAGATACGGACGTAGATATACTTGCAGGCAACGTGGCCGAAGACAACACCAGCAACAACAACCTATAAGAGTTAGTATATTGTCACAGTTGATAAGATCGAGATTCAAAACATACTGTGGGGATGGCCAAACCATAGGCGACCTTCTTCATAAGCGGACCAGCGGATGACAGTGCCGGGGACTTGACATCGGGGCCTGCGTAGCAGTAGATGACCATAGCAGTCACAAGGTACATGCTGGTATCAACGACTTGCAGCATGGCAAGTGCCTTGGGGAACTCCCGGGCATCCTCCATCTCAGACATGATACCGAAGAAAGATACGTGGGCGATATAGGCGAAGACAATGTTGGTGACGGCAAGGAAGGCGTCCACAAAAGAAGGATCAGTTGTGATATCGTTCTGAACATCATCCGGGGCCTCGACAGCGATGGAGATCATGGTGACAAGGGTGGCAACCAAGATACTGACGGCGGACACGGTGGACATGTAGAACACCTTTCCGGATGTACGAGGGAGAGCGGCAATACAGCAAACAACCAAACCGATGACACCAAAGACGATGGTGCAGGTGCCATGGTTCGTGATAGTGTTGAAAAGCACGGAGAATGTGAGGATGTGACTGGCCATCAAGAAAATGATGAAAAGTAGCTGTCCAACGTAGAACAGCTCTCGGCCGATGGGACCGAGAAGCAGCTCTCCAGCATCTCCCATACTGTGCACTGAGGGATAGCGCAACTTGAACTGGCCCATAATGTACCCAGTGTACCACGAGATACCAGAAAGGCCCATGAGAATAAGAAATGAGCTGATGGATAGTTAGTCAGTGGCCCACGAAGACGGGCATATAATGTTCAACTTACGGAATGATACCAAGCGTAGCAACTGCGGATGGAAGAGATAGAATACCAAGGGAGATATTTTCAGCTACCATAACTGTATTGTTTGTTAGAATTGAGTTTCCACGGCCGTAGCCAGGGACCATCATGGGTTCTTACGCATTCCAGCTTGCCTGCAGATGATTTGGGTCAGCCATTCGTGATATCACCAAAGATATGAGCACAGTAGAATACTCACCACCACTTCATGACTCGGTACTTGACTTCCCCGGATTCTTCATTTCCAAAAGGGTCATCTTCAGGAACAGAATCTTTCTGCTGCTGCTTCTCGGTGTCTGTAGTGTCATTATAGATCTCAATGTCCTGAGGGACAGCTTGGGGGGTTTCGTGAGTAGTCATGACGGCCTATGTCGAGTAAGATGAAATTCAAGAGGCGTCTGGATGAGATAGACAAGAAGAAAAAAGGGCCGGAAGTCGCGCGACGTGGAGGTTGACCGGAGATGGAGGCATATTGACCCATATTTTTTTTCGCCTTGGCGCGTGGCGATGGAGAAAAATGGAGAAAATTACCTAAACCCATAACTACATCACGATAGCGCCTGATAAGTGAATATTTTGAGCTTACACCGGGTCTCTCATTCTGGCAAAACGCCCTATCAGATCCAATTTTTTTCTAGCGTTCAATTCCTATCAAAATTGCGCTCAATATCGCATATATACATCCTCTGTTACTGCCATGAGGCGCTCATTAAAGTTGCTTACATAACATACTTTGTTTTAGATTTCCTGCAGCCCCCATGCACCGCCTTCCCAAAGAGGCTTAGTTCCTACCCTGGGCACCCACGAACCAACCCCATGTCCGGGTTGTTGCCGGCCCGGTTGGGGTTGAGCCGGGCCGGCGTAGACCCCCCGGGGCCCCTCATCCATAACTCGGCCGCTAGCGAAGATATGATCGAATCCGGTTCATTAGTAGGGTTCTATTAGGGCTCCTGGGTCTCTGATGCGGAGAAACCAGGAATCAAGCACCTTCCAGAAGCAAAGTAGAACAGAAACCCCACACTACTGACCGTTGAAGGAAACCCGGAGACGAGACCGGGAATCGGCCGTGGGTTTTGAGATTTGGTTATGGAGGTGAGATAGATACAGTAGAATGATACTCTTTACCCACTGTTTTATCCGGCAGTTCCGGTCACTTGGGATCAACAATGATAAAGAGTGGGAACATCCTAATAATCAGTGCATTAGTCATTTGCCCATCTGGCGCTGTGACCAGCGGTTTTTATATCAGCATCGTCATCATGACATTAGTGATTCGTTCTATTCAATGCTCATTGCACCAGTGTACTAGTACTATGTACGAGGTGTATAAACTTGACTTTATATTATCGGTCTTAATATCTTCATCGTCGTGAATATACTTGTGTAATCAATCAGCATATTCCTGTACATCCAACATAGAGGCCTTGTCCTGAGATAAGCTTCGAGATTTTGTAGCGCTCACCCGCCTGATTTGTCTCCCAAGAAAATTTTGAAGATATTACTCCTACATCTTACAAACCACGGATGGCTCGTGAGTAGTAGATGATGCAAATCAGCGCAATTGAGATCCTCAAGTACCTTCACTGGTAACTATTACTAATAGTAGTTGCCCTTTCGCGCGAAGATCCTCATTACTAGATAGCTATTTGCACCAGTGAAGGACAGCTCTAGCATTACTTCGGCATTATGCAGCGAGTATGTGCTTTTATAAAAAATGTATTTTCTCATGGTCAACCGTCATTCTCAGTCTACCCGAAAATACCTCTGCCGATCGTACTAGAGATATTCGCTTGCCTTCCTCTACCGGACCAGATCTGTTTTTCGGTGTGTTGCAAATATCTGTATGAAGCTTACATTTACCTTATCGAGACAAGAAAGCTTGACATTGCTCGACTTTGTCCCCCTGAGAAAAGACCAGTATTATGTCTCAATAAAGAAGTCAATGAGCGGCCCAGAGTACAGTTACTCCGTCGGATGGAGAACGAACGTTGGAGATTCTGCAATGAATGCTGGTACCTTCATCCACCAGAAAAGAAAAGAACTCATTGTCTCACCGGACGCGTTGCAGCCCGTAGCTTGACATCTCTCTGGAAACCAAATACTCCCAGAGATTACACCTCCAATGAACAGAGTCCCTCGCAGCATTATGGAACTGTCGAGATCTGCCCGTGTCTCACTATAAATTTTCAAGATAAGATTTATCTAATGGAAGAACTTGAACGCATCGAGGAGGAAGGCCCACACGGTAGAATCATTCTTGCTATATCTCTGCCAGGTCAATGGTCTCATAAAATCCACCGTGGGAGGATACGCCACCGTTGTTCCTTTGCTGATCATCCTTTTGCAAAAGTCAAGGTTGTCACAGACTTCTGGCAAGAAGGACCTTTCCTAAATACGTGCTCTGAGTACGAATTTGAAATGGGGGAAGACAAATCCTCCAGAGAGATACTCGCGGGTTTAAAAACCCCATTCATATTCCCTGAAGAGAGTATCGGTACTTGGATGCGAAAGTATTTTGATGAGGCTGGGTCGAAGTTCTCGGGTTGGCCAAAAGATCATAACATCTCATTATTGGGAAGGGCATGGCCTAAAAGATTCGAAATCCGGGTCAGTCGAGACCTAGGAGACCTGGATTGGCCAAATAAAGATTGGGTCCGACATTGCAGCAAATTATGATACCTATGTCGGGATTAGTGGCTTGTTGTATGGCTGTGATTCCAAAAAAAGGCTTGGTTTTGCACTTCAAGGTTGTGGAATAGCTAGTATCTAAATTGCATAAGCAATCTGTTCGCAGATAATCGCTATGCCGCCTTCATTCTATTCCATTGCTATATACTGTTCCCCCAGGATTTAGAGAACTGTTACTCTATATTGCTTCAACATCGTATTACGAGAATTCACGGCCGTATACCGTATATTACTAGTAAAATCTAACACCCAGGGAAATCTAGCTGCTCGGCTGGGCTGATGACCATACCGGCCTCGGTGGCTTCACATTTTTAGACATTTCGCCTTTGGTACAAGCCCCTAATACGAATGTGGTTTGGTCTAGGAATTGTTTTTCCTGTTCGTTGATGAATTGCCAAAGTTTGCTACCAGAAATGGTGGCTTGACGACAAGAAGGGACGTTGGATAAAATTGCATCTATGATGTGCAATTTCATTTACTGCATCTATGAGCGCCAAAAGATCTTTTTAACGCCTTTCTTCTACCCGTGACTAGTATTTGCGGTAGCACGCAAGGGATCCATGTCCCGGGTCAATTCACTGGGCAAGACTCGGAATGCAGGGTACGACTGTCTCACTAGAAGGGGAAACAAGGGATACATGCGAAGAAAGGACAGAGGAAAGCTCCTTATTATTCCAGCCCATTCATATTTGTCCTCGACGACATCTTATCCGTGAACAGGATTTCCCAAGTTGTCAATTTGAACCTCCAAGCTCAGCTATAATCACGCCACAATGCAATTTTCTCTCATTGCACTTTTGACTTTTGCTTGCTTATGTTCAGCTGAGGACGATGTGCCAAAAGTGAGTTCCTTTTCACACTAGTAAACGATGAAAGAAAATTGCTCCTTGCTAACAAATAGAAAGTACAAATTCGAAGTCAATCTTCCTGCGTTATTCGGGTCTCACACATCGGGGTTTACATTTGAAGGTAAACAATGTCAAACATTAGAGAGGTCTCTTTGGGTGAATTGGATGTCCATCAAGCCCGGAGATGATTATTACCAATGTACTTTCTACGAGTACGTACCACTTCAGACATCACCACCAATGTCAAATTACTTCGCTAACAACAAAAAGCCAATCTGATTGCAGTGGAAAGAAAACCGCCCATTTCATCAATAAGCCCAGTTCAAAAACACCAAAAAAGGAAGTGCACGTCGATAAGGGCCAGCCTAAAGGAAACAGCCTGCGCTGCGAGGCCCTTGAAGAATGATAAACTTTGTTGAGGGGCAGATGAGAGCTCATGGTGAAAGATACCAAATATTCTTTCATTTCGCTCAATTGCTAGCACCTGTGCCAGAGAGTCAGTAGATTCCTTCTTATTTTGAGTCTGCGACCTGCTCTTAATCTTTCTGCCGAGATATATTATTCATTTCACCACGACTTCGTTGTTTAAAAGATTAAGCGTCGGTTTATAAAATGATATCTTTATCATCCCAAGGCCAATGACCACCACTCTACCAACATTATACCTATAATGTTCACAATCCATTGTATTATGATGATAGCAGTGCCAATCGTCCTACGAGAATTTATCAGGTAGATAGTAGTGCACTATCATGTTGAACAAACATATTCCTTAACCTCACAGGTTTTGAGTTGAAGGATATGGTAATGACTGTTAGGGCGAGCTAGAAAGATGGCCTCTTGCGCAGCATCATTCGATCCTTCAAGTATTACTAACCTGCAGCCTTCATCCAAGGAGCTCTTTAGTAGACAATGACTATACGCGACTTTACCTCCAAGAAAATAGAGTCTCCACGAAGTTTTCATCGATATCGTATTCTGAGTCGCAAGCCACCTCTATTCATCTGACAAAACGCTCGAAAGACATGGGTAACCTGATCACTGGGACTTTGCGATGAAATAAACTATGAGATACTAGACCACTTGCCGAGGGTCGATAGGTCAAGAACCCTATTTCTCGTTTCTGATTTGAGACTTATTCCACCGCCATTTTCAAAACCAGGCAGGATGTTACAGGGATTCGTGCCTTCAAGACTGGAATAAGCCGTGTTTGAATCGACGGCCGTTACACCACGGCGGAGTATCTCCACTCAACGCCCTATCAGACCAATCGGACTTTTCTAGCTCCATGGCATTCTCCACCGGAGCAGTGTTTATCGTCAGTTGAATTACTTCTTCTCTCGTTTGGATTTGAAGATCACTTTGAATTTCATGTTCAGATAGATGTGCGTATATAGACTACTCTATCCAAAAGGCTTTCATTCCTATATTATTCTGAAAGAAACACGCGACGAATGATAAAGTAGCAAAGAAAGCATGAAAATACTGTGCAAGAGGAACCTCATGGAAATTCTAGAAGGTAGAAAAGGGGGATCAACAAGGGCTGGACCGTCGGGCGTCTGCATCCAGACCCATACTCTCCGTATCTGTATTGCATCGTGTATTTCAGTTCTTATGCAAGTCTCTGACTCAAGGTTTCTTCGCCGTAGAAAGTAGTGAGTTCTCGACCAAGTGTCGAATATCATATCATTCACGACGTAGGCGATGAAGCCATTTTCGCCATTGCCAATTGTCGCCGTTTCATTATTTTGCCACTTCGTGATCTTGCAGTTCTATCAGACCAGTCATAACGATGGATACTAGTGACATTCCAAGCCCCTGCGGGGTATACTATATGAAAGAAAAGTGACGATTCGCTTGACAGGTATCTTAGGGCAGAGGGGTGGGTAATCGGTCGATCTTTAATATAACCCTGTTCCCTCGCCCGTTCGACTTTGTCTCTAACCAACTTCAAGTTCATTCACCCTAGTCACTCATTCGTTCTTATTCACCATAGTCATTCGTTATCATCCTTGCAGAGTCATTCGCTTGTCTATCCTGCATTTCAGCTGTATCTCAGCCCCAGAAAAGAAACCAAATAAAGATCGAGATTCAACAGCTACTCGTGACTCAACATTCTCCATCTGACTGATCTTAATCTGTATGGTGCTATCACTCAATACCAAAGGACAATCTGCAGCACCTGCTGTGGGTATGCCAATTTTGAACAATATCGAACGTCCACCAGTTGTCTTGCCCGATCTCCAACCACAACCCGAACCTCTTCTCTTCGCCGACCATGACTTAGAAGCCGACTTATCACCGGAGTTTCTTGCTCCTGGTCGTCGTCTTACTCCCCGTCCGACCTTTCTTGAAAATGTGGTTAATCCCCGAGATACTCCATCGACGCTGAGGCGCCGCAATTCCAGTGAATTGGTTCGCTACTTTGTACGCTTATCACCAAGATTGCACGACTCATAAGACTTTTCTTTGTTGACAATTAATCTAGCATGGCCCTCGTGATATGAACCAACATACGAAATGGCCTATCGTCTTCCGTATGCATGGTAGTGTGCTGCCTAAGCTGATCATTCCGCTGATCTTCGTTGCGTTATGGTCAACCACTGTGACTGTGATTTCTAAATACGTTTACAATCGTGAGTGTCTGCAATTTACAATTTGCAATTCAAATACTAGAGCTTGAAATGTATATTAACTCCGATTAGTCGGGATTGACAATATACTACTGACTGTTACCGGGCTCGTTGTGGGTTTGTCGCTCTCATTCCAAAGCTCCACCGGCTACGAAAGGTATGAATGCCACGTTATGCCCCTATTGTAGCGAGGTGGTACTGATAGACTGCAGATGGGCCAGCGGTCGAAGGTACTGGGCTTTGCTCCATCAATCATCCCGTAACCTTGCGCGCACAATCTGGATCAACATTGCTGAACGCGAAGGCGATCTTCAGAAAGAGGACCTTCTTCAGAAACTCACGGCGATCAACCTTATCCTAGCTTTTGCCATTTCATTGAAACACAAACTCCGTTTTGAGCCAGATGTCGGGTATGATGACCTAGCAGGTTTAGTGGGCCATTTGGATACTTTTGCCAAGGAGGCTCATGACAGCCAGCGTCTTGTGCCTCCTGAAAAATCTTTCTGGAAGTCCGTTGGGGAGTACTTGTCTCTCTCATTTGCCGAGTCAAATCCTAGGAAGTTGATCAAACGAGCGAAAAAGCCACTCGGCCATTTGCCGCTAGAGGTGCTGAGCCATTTGTCCGTGTATATCAACGAGTGCATTTCGAATGAGACTCTCTCCCAAGGAGTTTATCAGACGCAAGCTGGTTAGTTTTGGTGCACTTCTCTTTGTGTAAATGGCCAACAAAACGCTGACCTGACTAGTAAACTGCTTGACGTCTCTCACTGAAGTCGTCACTGGCACGGAAAGTGTACTTGATACTCCTCTGCCGGCAGCTTATACCATCTCCATCGCCCAAATTACATGGATATACGTGCTTGTCCTACCATTCCAACTCTATGGCTCTCTATCATGGGTGTCCATCCCGGGTTCAATCGGTAAGTACTCACTCCACCTCTTCTACGCCTAGCTAACACTTCCAAGCTGCCGCATATGTCATTCTCGGAATTGCCGCTATTGGCCGTGAAATCGAGAATCCGTTTGGTGACGATGTCAACGATCTTCCCCTCGACACGTATTGCCACCAGATCGCCCAAGAGCTAGATGTCATTACGGCATCAGCTACGCCTAAGGTGAAGGACTTCACTGCCCACGAGGATAACCTGCCACTCTACCCATTAAGTAAAGAGGGCTATCTGGGATGGAAAGACCGAAGTGTCGAGGAGATCCGCTCGGCCCTGAGAGCCAAAGTCATTGCCAATCCAACGCCAATTAATGGCTCGAGTCGTACAACTCTGGGCAGTACTGCTAGTGCAATTCTAGGGAGTAGTCGGCAGTGTCTCTCTCCTTGTACCTAGTCGGGGCTAGGCTAGTCGTTGAATGGTTTGTTGTTTACATTTGATTGATATTGCATTTGCGTTATTCGTTATTGGTTTTTTCGTTCCTTGTCTTATACCCACAGAAAGATCTGTCACTCTTTACCTTGCTTCAAATCATTTCCTTTGTCTGTTGTTCTGCTGTTGTTGCTTTCATATTTGTCATTATCTGCGTGGTTTTTGATACTCTCCAATTTTGAGAGTTTCTTGTTTATCAAGATTGATATTGTGGTTATTTGAACCACTATTGTTATTGTGACTGCTGCAGGTGCAGTGTCTTTGAGTTTCGTGTTGGATTGCTTTACCCTAATATTAGGAAGCAGGGTGCAAAAAAGAGAGCAAAAGAAAACAAAATATGGTGGCAGATATCAAAAAAATAGATTTTCTATTGAGAGAAAGAAGAAGTTGAATTTGACTATCTTATTTATAGTAGTTTGTAACCCATACTACAGAGACAACACTTCTATCGTTAGGTTATTTACACAACCCCCCTCCCCCCTCCCTTGGGCAAATAGCTCAGGTTTCACGGAAAGTTTCAGTATGTATTGCTCATATTGATTGAAGTTATATGTGGTATTCGTGACTAGTGAAACAAATCATGGCTCCTTCGGTGCTGAAGTATCTTGTTCCGGGAATATGGACAGATTAATATCATCAAGTGAGCCCCACCAATGAGACCACATGCCTTGCTCGTGAGCATAAGTACTGACTTCAGTAAGTAAATTATTGAGCGGCATATCCAAATCTAGCGAATCTGTCCCTGCATTCGTGGCAGGAGTAGGAACCGGAACTACCTCGCGCTCGACCTCTCGCTCTGCACCTTCAATCTCTTGAAGATGCTGGTCAGATCGATCAACGACTCGGAATTCATGGATAGATTGGTGAAGAACGTCAAAATCGAACCGAGATTTCCCTTGGTATCGGGATCTATTTGCCGTGGCTCGTTGGTACAACAGTGACGCGTTCTTGATAGTTGCGAGCTATTGAGATGAAAGTTAGTTTCGCCGTTCAAATAGTCCATGAGATCCGATATACTTACCCAGCTATCAGCAAGCTTCCAAACCTGCCGGAAATTTTCAAGATAGGCTAGGCAGTAGTTCAGGTTACGCTCTGCATTCTGACTACGGCCCAGATTCATTTGTGGAAATCTGGATACATAGAGGTTCATGTATGCTGCTGAAAACGCACAGA
>Ga0209673_1000521_pt1 | contig 62878 bp, 48 predicted proteins | sample AraplaCol_mMS_r2_2_FD_184274 | JGI IMG/M metagenome (GOLD analysis project Ga0209673, IMG submission 184274) | Arabidopsis root microbial communities from North Carolina, USA - plate scrape MF_Col_mMS_r2 (SPAdes) (version 3) | ecosystem: Host-associated > Plants > Roots > Endosphere | place... | reverse complement strand
AAAACCCCCCCCCCCTCCCCCCCCCATCACCATCACAGCCAGCACAAGGAGAAACCGCTTTGCCTCACCCAACCCTCTCCCTTCCCCTTCACCATCAACATTCCACCAACTGGGCTGTTCCTCGAAAGATTCTTCCTTAGCCGCCTCTTTCGAACGTTGATTCCACTCCGGTTCGTGGTCAACAATCGGGTGGCTCTGGTGCTCTTGAGAAACCCCCCGCTCCCAGCCTGCCACTAAGCGACACGGAGATCCTTCTGAGCGGATCAAGCACGCCCGTCTCAGAACCGACCTCTGCGCTTCTCGGTCTTCTTCGCACTCCGACCACCAATTGTTCTATCCCAGCATCGAGAGGTATGTTCCACTCGCTCTCGTGGTCGCCTGGCCTTGGTCTTCCCTTTCTCCCCATCATCGAAGCCTCTCGCCCCGTGCGCGTGCTGCTACATCTACCCGTGTTCACTTTAGCACTGGGCCATTGAGACCTGACCCGCCCCCCTTTGAATGTTCGCATTTCGATAGCTCGGATTCAGCATTCGAACAAACCAGACAAAGCTATTGGTGTTGGATGTGTTTCAAGGAAAATACTCATGAACCCTCCCTGTTAGGTTGACTCAACCAATACTCCCCCTCCTCCAACCCCCCTCCGTGGTTTTCTTGAGCGGCGTACTCAGTTGTCGCTCTACAACTCGCTCCGGCTAAAGTGCAGCGTACAGCTGCACTTGTAACGACCACTCGGCAGGAATACATGAGATTTTGCATCACCGCGCAAAAATGAAAGGTTTCAGACAGAGAGTGGTAAGTGTTCCTCGTCGAATGCTCACCGCACGATCTCCTACGACCCCCCTCATCATCCCCCACTCCGCACGGCGGCGGCTTTGGCTCGTCAAACTTATTAATCATTTGAATTCCTGTGAGCTAATCTCTCATGAATGACCTAGCATGAGCAGTTGTCGAGGGCAAAGGATGCCAACAAGTCCTCCAAGAAGAAAGATTCGAGCTCCTCGTCCCAGAATCAGGCCTCCCTTGGCATCTCCCAAACACAACAGTCGACATCTCCCAACCAAGGCACTCCCACCTCGTCCACAACCTCTTTGAATGATACACGAGGCAAGTCCCCAGACAATGCCTCCCCGGCTGGAACTCCCACCGGCGGCACCGGTGCACCCGCTCAAAGTTATATATCTCAAGGCGCGGGCAATGCGGGTCAACCTGCGAATAACGGCCCTGGTACCCCAACGAGACAGGGCCAGCCAGTGGCTCCAAGTGTAATCATCAGCCCTAGCACGACAGTAAGTCGAAAAATCTTAGCATTGTTGGTAAATAAATCTAACCGCTTCCCTTCTCTTAATTCACAGCACGTCCCTCCCCCCGGAGCAGCCGAGACTATGCCTGGAGACCTGGCGCCTCCTCGCAAATCTCACGTCTTCGATCGTCTTCAGACCACCCCGAAAGATATGTCGGAAGGAATTCGGACCCCCAAGCGTCAGCACTCTTCCCGATTTGATATCTCCGATCAGCGCCAGAGAGAACTTGAGAAGCTGGCTGGATTCCATGAGGTGCCTCCCAACCGCCGCCAGGATCTGTTCATGCAGAAGATCGACCAGTGCAACATTATCTTCGACTTTAACGATCCGACGGCCGACATGAAGTCCAAAGAGATTAAGAGGCTGGCCCTTCATGAGCTCTTAGATTACGTTGCCAACAACCGCTCCGTGATCACAGAGCCCATGTATCCCCGCGTTGTGGAGATGTTCGCCAAGAACCTGTTTCGACCGATTCCGCCTCCTATGACCCCCCAGGGCGAAGCGTTTGATCCCGAAGAAGATGAGCCTGTGCTGGAAGTGGCATGGCCTCACATTCAAGTTGTATATGAGTTCTTCTTACGTTTTATCGAGAGCCAAGATTTCAACACGAATATTGCGAAGGCGTACATTGACCATCAGTTTGTGCTACAGGTATGGCTTGAATTCGGCCTCTTCTCTATAGGATTGAATTACTAACAGTACCTTTTTAGCTACTGGATTTATTTGATTCCGAAGATCCTCGGGAACGTGATTTTCTCAAGACAACTCTGCATCGTATTTACGGGAAATTCCTGAACCTACGGTCTTATATAAGACGTTCGATCAACAACGTTTTCTTCCAGTTTATGTATGAGACCGAAAGACACAACGGAATTGCTGAACTGTTAGAAATCTTGGGTTCCATCATCAACGGCTTTGCGCTGCCTCTAAAGGAGGAGCATAAACTCTTCTTGACGCGGGTCCTACTACCTATGCATAAGGTTAAAAGCCTGAGCATGTATCACCCACAATTGGCCTATTGTATAGTCCAGTTCTTGGAAAAGGACTCAACCTTGACCGAAGATGTACGTGCGAAGGATTACACTGGAACATTGTTGACTGGACGTTTGGAGATCTCTAACATTAATGTCTAGGTTGTCCTTGGACTGCTGCGCTACTGGCCAAAGACCAATAGTACCAAAGAAGTCATGTACCTTAACGAAGTCGAGGACATCTTTGAGGTCATGGATCCTGCCGAGTTTGCCAAAGTACAGGAACCCCTATTCCATCAGCTGGCCAAGTCCGTTGCCAGCCCTCACTTCCAGGTTCGTCCCATAAAAATGATAACCTATTGTCCACCTGTTGATCTCTCTGCTTTTTCTTAAAGGTCGCCGAGCGTGCTTTATATTTCTGGAACAACGAATATTTCTGCAACCTCGTGAGCGACAATGTGGAAACCATTCTTCCCATTATGTTCGCTCCGCTCTATGAAAACTCTAAGGGCCACTGGAATCGGTTCGTTCATAGCAGATCATAGGAAGGTTACCTTCACTAACTATTGCCTTCTCTAGTACGATCCACAGCATGGTATACAATGCCATGAAAATGTTCATGGAGATTAACCCTCAGCTTTTCGATGAATGCTCGCACGAATATACTGAACACCAAAACAATGCCGAGCAGCGGGAGAAGTCACGTCTCGACCGCTGGGATATGATCGAACAACAAGCGATCATGCGAAAGAATGGTGCACCACCGCCGCCAGCCCCAGTTCTTGACGTCCCCGAGCCGATTGATGAAGTGGAGGCAATGACTCACGAGAGTCAGAAGCGACTGAACACTCTGAAGATTCAGGAGGAAACAGAAACCCCCAAGGAGCGACCTGCGCGCGAGGGCACCCCTACGTCGGTGAGTTCCGTACAGCTCTGATCTATACCTTATTGGTACCTCAGATAATTGTGTTCCCATGCGGATCCTTTCTTTTCTTTCTATTTGTTCTTTTCTGCGTCATCACCCTTGTATTCGTCTTTGCTAAGAAACCTTGTCCCTACGTTTACAGCCAGCGTGATTCTAACGTGGAAACGTCCGTTTTGCTCCAGACTCGACGCCGTGGCTCCATTCGCGGTACCCGGAGACGACGAAGTGGTAGCGGCAGTGAGATTCGCCCACGACGACGCTCGGTCGGTAGCGGAACCAGCGCAACAAATGTACAGATCCTGCATCGAAGCAATTCGACCAAATAATGACCCCGAGGTGACGGGGTAGTTAATGGACATGTGACCTTCCCTTGAGTTTCTGCAATCATGGCATAGCGAATACGGGCCTGCAACAAACGTCTTTTCCTCTTGAATTTTTGACCTGCCCGATTTGATCTCCCTTTAGCTTCCAAGGTTCCTTATTTCCTGTGCCATCCTGTTTCTATTCTTCTTCTTCCTCTTTTTATTTCTCTTTTTTATCTCTTTGTGTGTACATGGCTTTTCTGATTATTTCCCCTTCTGTGGCCGGCCTCTTGAGCCGGTCCTCACTGAGCGGATCTCTGAGTTGGACTCCGTCTTAGAACCGTGTTCGGGTATGGAAAATGGGTGCGAATGGCGTTTCCATCTACCGACCTTCGGTGTCGGTAGCTTTCTATGTGTTGCCAGATTTTTTTTTCTCTTTTAGACAAGTACTGAGACATCAATTCGCCTTGGGAAAAATTTCCTTGTCTCTGATTATTTCTCAAGCCAAACGCAAATAATTGTGAATGGTCTATATACTGCCCTGTAGCATTATTATTGTCGATGAACAATTGCAGTTTGCAGCTACTGCAAGTACCAAGAATTTACATTATCTCTTCTCGAATGCGCGCCCAGCTGTTGAACAAAAAAGAATACCATTAGTGAAATATACCAAGTCCGGCAAGTTCGAAACCATTTCATACAATTATTCTCAGAGTACCTTGGATTTATCAATTGCCTACATATTGGCTCCGCCAGATCTGATACCTTGTGCCTTGTACCTGGCCCGGCCCCGCGCGTCTAGTCGCTTGTCAAGCGCGCGCTCCCGGAACGGATCAACCGTGCCCGAATTACCCAAATGGGACTAGCGTTTCGTTCGGGGTCAGCGAGGCCGCCCACCCTCCGCGTTCCTTCGCGAAGGCTTTCTGGATGGGCCAGTTTCGCGCGCTTTAATCTCCATCACTTCCTCTCTCTAGCTCCCTCCGCACCTTTCCACCCCGCTGGGGTCCTTTCATTCCTCTCGCTGTCCGGTCTATCCTTCTTTAAGACTTATTTCGACAGCAATTAAATGACTTAACGAATTTCCACCTTGCTTTCAGTCTGCGATCGATCTTTTCGGCATATCTGCAGCCAAATCCGCAAAGCTTCGACCGCACCTCGACCTCGCATATGCCACCCCGATTCTGATCGAGCAACTCTGCGTGAGGTTGTATTTCATCTCTACCAGCCGGCCATCCGGCCTGGCCTTGATTCCAGTCGTCTTCCCTTGATTGGCCCTTCGAGGGGCCCGATTAGCAGTCATGGAGCGGACAATCGATATTTACGCCAGCAAGCTGGGGGATGAGAAGCTTGGTATGTTCGAAGGACCGATCATGTAGCACCAATTGTGCTTCACCCCATGGATAGATGATTGACCTTTGTCTTCGTTCACAATGCAGATGTGAAAGTACGAGCTAATGTCGCAACCGAGTTGCGAGACAGCATTGAACCACTATGCGCGGGCGCAAACTACCCCGTCTTTCTGGCCAAGCTTTGGCCAGTATTCAAGGCCATATTGAAAGGGGACCCGGTCTTCTTGACCATGTCTTATGAGCAGGTGAGACTCAGTCGACGGCATTGAGAATTGTCATCATTCTCTATGGTCTATCTTCATATCATCGAACACATTGTATCTGACGTTCCGATAGAAACTCCGAAACTGCATTCTAGAGACGATCCACCGATTACCAATGGCCCCTCCCGATGTCGAACAGTATGCAGCGGATATGGTTGACCTGTTGATGGAACTCGCACGCATCGAGAACGAAGACAATGCCGTTCTGTGCATGAAAACAATTATGGACCTTGAAAGAAATCAGGCGAAGGCTACCGCGGCACGGGTGCAGCCTTTTCTTGAGCTCATTCAAGAGATGTTCCAGACCATGGACCAGGTGGTCCGCGATACTTTCGATACCCCGAACCAAGCAACTCCATCCGGAATGCCGTCGACACCAAACGCCAGCTCACAGAACTTTCAATCACCTCGGCCAAGCTCCCCTGCTACATCCGTCTCAGATCTAGGCCCCGAACAACAATCTAGCAACGTGATTCTGAAGGGCATGCAGTCGTTTAAAGTACTTGCTGAGTGTCCAATCATCGTCGTCTCAATTTTCCAGACCCATCGCGCATCAGTCGCACAGAATGTCAAGCTTTTCGTTCCTCTTATCAAGTCCATTTTGCTCCTCCAAGCAAAACCACAGGAAAAGGCACATGTCGATGCTGCTGCTCAGGGCACGATATTCACTGGTGTCTGTAAGGATATCAAGAACAGGGCGGCTTTTGGAGAGTTCATCACAGCTCAAGTTAAAACCATGAGCTTTTTGGCCTACCTGCTTCGCCTGTACGCCCATCAGCTCCAAGACTTTCTACCTACCCTGCCGTCTGTGGTGGTTCGGCTTCTCCAAGATTGCCCACGCGAAAAGTCTGGAGCACGAAAGGAACTACTCGTCGCGATTCGACATATAATCAACTTCAACTACCGCAAGATCTTCCTCGAGAAAATTGACGAGCTCCTGGATGAGCGAACATTGATTGGTGACGGTCTTACTGTATATGAGACCATGAGGCCTTTGGCATACAGTATGTTGGCTGACCTCATTCACCATGTCCGTGACCACCTCAGCCGTGACCAAATCCGTCGAACCGTCGAAGTCTACACCAAAAACCTACACGATGATTTCCCAGGGACCAGCTTCCAAACGATGAGCGCTAAGCTGCTCTTGAACATGGCCGAGAAGATCTCGAAGCTTGAAGACAAGCGGGAAGCTCGCTATTTCCTTATAATGATCTTGGATGCTATTGGTGATAAGTTCGCCTCCATGAACCACCAGTTCAACAATGCTGTCAAAGTATCTAAAGCTTTCAAAGAATCTCGAAAAGAGTCAGAGTTCTCAAACGAGTCATATCTCGCCGAGAAGGACCAGCCTCCCGATTGGGATGAGATTGACATATTTTCCGCCTCGCCAATCAAAACCTCTAGTCCTCGTGATCGTGGCAGTGACCCTGTTTCGGACAACATCTTCTTGTTCAGAAACCTCATCAATGGACTGAAGAATATTTTCCATCAGCTGAAGAATTGCAACCCAGATGACGTCCAAATTGACCCCAGTAGCGTTCCCATCAATTGGTCAGAAGTGTCTTACGGCTACAATGCTGAGGAGGTTCGAGTCATCAAGAAACTTTTCCACGAGGGCGCTCGTGTATTCAGATACTACGGCGTGGATCAGTCCCCGCTGGAGGTCAATTACTCTTCCCCGTTTGATTTCCTTGCCAGTCAATACACGGCTCCTATGTCTCGCGAAGAAAAGGAACTTCTGGAGAGCTTTGGTACCGTTTTCCATTGCATCGATACAGCAACATTTCACGAGGTCTTCCACTCCGAAATTCCTTATCTCCACGAGCTCATGTTCGAGCATGGCGCACTTCTTCACCTCCCGCAATTCTTCTTAGCTAGTGAAGCAACCTCACCAGCATTCTCCGGAATGGTTCTACAGTACCTCATGGAGCGTATTCATGAGGTTGGAACATCGGACATGACCAAGGCGAAGATTCTTTTAAGAATGTTCAAGCTCTCTTTCATGGCAGTGACCCTCTTTTCAGTGCAGAATGAGCAAGTACTTCACCCTCACGTCACCAAAATCGTCACCAAATGTATTGAGTTGTCGGTCACTGCTGAGGAGCCTATGAACTATTTCCTTCTTTTGCGCTCCCTCTTTCGCAGCATCGGCGGTGGTCGATTTGAGCTGCTTTATAAGGAGATCCTCCCACTCCTGGAAATGCTTCTTGAGACTTTCAACAATTTGCTACTTGCTGCTCGGAAACCCCAGGAGCGGGATCTCTACGTTGAGCTCACCCTAACTGTGCCTGCCCGCTTGAGCCATCTTTTGCCTCATCTCAGCTACCTTATGCGCCCCATTGTCGTTGCTTTGCGTGCTGATTCTGATCTTGTTGGTCAAGGTCTTCGTACACTTGAACTTTGCGTGGACAACCTTACCGCCGACTATCTTGATCCTATCATGGCCCCGATCATGGATGAACTGATGACCGCCCTTTGGGATCATCTGCGTCCTCATCCTTATAACCATTTCCATGCCCATACAACAATGCGCATCCTTGGAAAGCTCGGTGGTCGTAATCGAAAGTTCCTGAATCACCCGCCGGAGCTGAACTTCCAGCAGTATTCTGATGACAACCCCAGCTTTGACATCAGACTTATTGGCCCAGGCGAGAAGCGGCCTTTTCCTGTCGATACCGGTATTGACTTGGCCATTGGGAAACTGATGGAGGCACCGAAGTCTCCTGCCTCCAAGGGCTCCGATATCTACTATAAGCAACAAGCATACCGTATGCTCAGCTCGCATCTCAAGCTTCAAATTGGCTATGAAAATCTTCCTGATGACATGGCATCTTTGATCAGACTTCATGCCAATGACCTTGTGGAGGGCAAGGTTAATGCTATGGTGGACATCTTGGAGAAGTCAGAGAGGACGGCTTCAATTCCGAAAAAGGTGGCGCAGGAAGCCACTGTGAAGAAGCTCATCAAGGCTTGTATCTTTGCTACGACCGTCCCCGAGCTCGAGACAACTGCAAAGGCATTTGTGGCAGATGTCTGCAAGCACTTCACTGTCCTCGAGGTTGGACGTGCTCTTGCTCAAGCTCGTCATAGCCGCAAGTCTTTCGACGTCGCCAATGGAGAGGGCCCAGTTTACCTCGACTCTCGAATCCTTGCCGAAGCTATTGTTGAATCCCTCTCCTCTGACAATGTTCATGTCCGAGAAGCTGCTGAGCAGGCCATGCTTGTTGTCAAGGAAGCCGCAGGCATAATGTTCGGTGCTGTCGACAAGGCGTCCAAGCTCCCGTTCTTCCAGCATCTAGGCCGAGTCTTCTCCCATAGCTGCTATAGTGAGGAGTGGTTCACCAAAGCTGGCGGAAGCTTAGGTATCCAACTTCTCGCCACTAAGCTGGACCTTGGTGATTCGTGGCTGTACGAGCGTCACATTGACTTTGCCCGAGCACTAATCTATGTCATCAAAGACACCCCTCCCGACCTTCCTGCCTCCACAAGAGTTCAATCACAGGACACCTTGACCCTGATTCTCCGGCAATGTGGCAAGCTTATGCCGAAGGATGATGTCAAGAATGAGAAGGGCCGCGTCTTTTCCCTTTGCGGCTTCTTAGTTTTCGAGCTTGGTCACATGAACAAACATGTCCGTGAAACTTGTCGCCGTTGCTTTACTACCCTCAAGGAAGAACTGGACTGTGAGATTCATGAACTCATTTATCCGGTCAGGGATCGGCTTCTCCAATCGATTTTCAACAAGCCTCTCCGTGCTTTACCTTTTCCCACGCAGATTGGCTTTATCGATGCTATTACCTATTGCTTAAGTCTTCAAAATGACATTGTTACATTCAACGAACCGCTTAACCGTTTAATGCTGGAGTCTCTCGCCCTCGCCGATGCTGATGATGAGTCGCTTGCCTCAAAACCTAATGAATTCAAGAACGCGGACATGATAGTGAACCTTCGTGTTGCTTGCCTTCGTCTGCTATCAATGGCAATGAATTTCCAGGAGTTTGCCAACACTCCCAACAACACCAGTCGGGCCCGTATCATTTCGGTCTTTTTCAAGTCCTTATACTCTCGCTCCCCCGAAGTCATCGAAGCTGCTAATGCTGGCCTCAAAGACGTCCTGACCCAGACCAATAAGCTCCCAAAGGACTTGTTGCAAAACGGCTTGCGTCCTATTCTCATGAATCTTCAAGATCCCAAACGCCTCAGTGTGGCTGGACTTGATGGACTGGCTCGTCTTTTGACACTGTTGACCAATTATTTCAAGGTCGAAATAGGTGCTCGTCTCTTGGATCATATGAAGGTCATTGCAGACGATAGCGTTCTTCAGAAGGTTTCCTTCAGTCTTGTCGAACAGAATCCTGCGATGAAGATCGTGGCGGCAATCTTTAATATTTTCCATCTTCTGCCGCCTGCTGCCACATCTTTCATGGAACATCTCGTCAACAAGGTCCTAGACCTGGAGCTAAAGCTGCGAAGAACATCGCATAGCCCCTTCCGCAAGCCTCTTGTCAAGTATCTCAACCGTTACCCAAAGGAAAGTCTCGCATTCTTCCTCGCCCGTTTCAAGGATGAGCGATTCGGGCGTTTCTTCGGACAAATTCTAGCCGACCCTGAGAGTGAAGCTTTACGCACTGCAGTGGTTGCTGACACAGAAGGATTCATCTCTAATGCATTTGCTGCTGAAACAACCGATGGAAAGAACACCACTGCTATCAACGGGATCTACGTTGCGCACTCTGTTACTTCCTTTTCCTCGACGAAGACTTGGCTGGTCTCACAAACAGCCTTGAGAAGCAAGCTTTTGACTTCTGGGAGAGATTTAGAGCGAAAACTTCGTGGTGACAGCCTTCCTCCCGATGAGCGTCTCAGAGTCGAGCAGGCCGAAGATCAGCTGATGGATGTCTTCACTGTCTATCTTGCGCAAGCTTCTCATGACTTGGATTTCCTGTTTGAAGTGATCGATGGCCTTTCTGCGGATGAGCTCAAGCGCACGCTGGCACTTCCTAAATTCATCTACCAGCACATCATCACCAACGAGTCAATTGATTACCGTCGCTCTGTCATTATGCGCTGCCTGGATCTATATGGCCAACGGGCCTGCTCGCAGAAGACCAAGACCTATGCCTTCCGTCACCTGGTCAATCCTATCTTCGCGATGGATGTCCAAGCGTCGTGGAACAGCTCGTCTAGTGCCCCGAGACTGATGGATAAGAGCATGACCGAGTCAATCCAAAGCCGCCTGTGGAAGCCACAACTGTCTGATATTAGTGACGAGTCAAATCAAGCTGGTGTTGACCACTCACGTATGGAGTTGCTTCAACTATCTGCCTTGTTGATTAAGTATCACTCTCAGACAGTTCAAGAGTCTCGCAAGGACATCATCAAGTTTGCTTGGAACTATATTCGCCTCGAGGATATTATCAACAAGTATGGCGCATACGTTCTCATCAGTTACTTCATTGCGCACTACGAGACGCCTTTCAAGATTGTGATTCAGGTCTACGTTGCCTTGCTGAGAGCTCATCAGAATGAAGGTCGAGCTCTTGTTACTCAAGCACTTGATGTCTTGGCCCCGGTGCTACCCACACGCACCGCCAACAACCAGGGCGCAGAGGCTCGCTATCCTATTTGGGCGAAGTGGCCACGTCGTATCCTGTCAGAAGAGACAGCTAACCTGCAGCAAGTGATGAGTATCTTCCAATTCTTGGTTAGGCAACCAGACTTGTTCTACGATTCGCGCGAACATTTCATCCCTCTCATCGTTCCTTCGCTCATCAAGATTGCGGGTCCGCCAAACACCTCAAATGACAGCAAGAAGCTTGCACTGAATCTTATCGGCTTGATCTGGCATTGGGAAGAGAAGAGGGCTCAAGTTCCGGATGCTCATGGATCTGCAGCTACCGGGCCTACCGAGTCCCCCAATACGAAGAAGCGTAAGCTTGAAGAGACGGACGGAGCCTCTCAATCTCCCTCTCTTGGACCTCCCACCACAAAAGCGGATTACTCGGTACCCTCTGAACTGCGAGGGGCTCTGATCAAGTATCTGATCACCTTCATCACTACCATTCCTGAGCGTTTCCAAGTACCAGCCGCGCACATTCGCCAGCTGCCTTCCTCGAAGCAGACTATGCCCGTCCCCAGTGGTGAGATGATCAACAAGGCCATCAGTCTCCTCAGAAATCTGCTTTCACCTAAATACTGGGGGGATCTTGACATCGACCTCTATCAAAAGGTCACTGAGCCAATCCTAGCCGGAGAAAAGGCCGATAAGCCTGATGACAAACAAATCACGATCATGGTCAACGCGCTGCAAGTTCTGCGTGTACTTATTGCCGCGAAGCCAAATGAATGGATCACAGCTCGTCTCCCGAGTATCCAAAAACTTCTCGAGAAACCATTGAAGTCGGACAACCCCGAGATTCAGGACTGCTTGCATGGCCTGGAGGATGATATGGACATCTCGCCTAAGCTCCCACCCCCGGTACGCTATGTTCTCGAGGCTATCCCAGATGACCAGCCAGACGATGAAGATGTCATGGATACTGAAAGTACGCCGTCGGAGTTCGCAACCTACCTCTCTGCAATTGCAACCGAGACACTTTCAGCAAGCAACTATGTGTCGAGTTTGAATACTCTCTGGACACTATCCAAGATCAAACCTGCTGAAATTGATACTCATATTCCTACTGTCATGAAAGCGTTCTCCCAGAAATTGGCCAAGGAGCATGTGGCAGCCTCCACTACGCAGAATGGAACACCGAATGGTGGACAGAACGGACAGACTCCCCAGAATGGGCAAGCACCTAAGCCCGCTGAGGGTGTTCCAGACCAACAAGAAGTTGAACTCGGCGTCGATCTTATATTCAAGACAATCGAATTAATCTCTGTCCGGATGTCTCATCTTGGTGACCAGCGTCGTCCGTTCTTGAGCGTTTTGGCATCCATCGTGGAGCGTTCGCAGAACATTAAGCTGTGCAGCAAGGTACTGGGCATGGCAGAGTCTTGGATCTTCCACTCAACAGAGTCCTGGCCAACATTGAAGGAAAAGACAGCAGTTCTACACAAGATGCTGCTATTCGAATCTCGACCCGATCAGACGATGCTCAAGAAATTCCTTGACCTCGTGATTCGTATTTATGAGGACCAGAAGATTACTCGCACAGAATTGACCGTCCGTCTAGAACATGCTTTCTTGATTGGTACAAGAGCCCAGGATGTCGAAATGCGCAACCGCTTCATGAGCATTTTTGATAAGAGTTTAACGCGCCTTGCCAGCTCACGTTTGAGCTATGTGCTCACTTGTCAGAATTGGGATACACTTGCCGACTCTTTCTGGCTAGCCCAAGCCTCGCATTTGATTCTTGGATGTGTGGACATGAACACAACGGCTCGTCTTCATTCAGATGATTTCACGATGTCCCCTCTCTCGTTCCTCCTTTCCGGTGGCGACAAGGATGAGAGAAAGCCGGATGTCATGGTTGACAACAAATTGGAGACATTTGTTGCTGAACGCAAACGCTTTATGTCGGACATCGGTGATGTTCGGGTTCGTGATCTCATCGAACCTCTCTGCCAACTTCAACACACCGATTCGAACGTTTCTTTCAAGTTGTGGACCACTCTTTTCCCGATCTTTTGGTCGACTTTGTCTAAGGAAGATCGTATCGACCTTGAAAAGGGTATGGTGACTCTGCTCACCCGCGAGTACCACCAGAGACAGTTAGATAAGCGACCCAATGTTGTTCAAGCTCTTCTCGAAGGAGTTGTGCGTGCTCGACCGCGTTTCAAGGTTCCTCCTCATGTTATGAAGTACCTCAGCCGTACCTACGATGCTTGGTATACCGCTGCTACTTATCTTGAGGAATCTGCTATCAATCCCATCATCGATACCTCAACCGTCCGTGAAAGCAACCTTGATGCTCTAGTTGAGGTTTATGCTGGCCTTCAAGAAGACGACTTCTTCTACGGGACGTGGCGACGCCGTTGTCGATTTGTCGAAACTAACGCGGCTTTATCCTATGAGCAGCAAGGCATGTGGGACAAATCGCAGCAGCTCTATGAAAATGCCCAGATCAAGGCGCGTTCAGGAGCCATGCCATTTTCGCAGGGTGAGTACTTTGTCTGGGAAGACCATTGGCTCATTTGCGCCCAGAAGCTCCAGCAATGGGAGATTTTGAGTGACTTCGCCAAGCACGAGAACTTGAACGATCTTCTGCTGGAATCCGCATGGCGAAACATCGAAAACTGGCAGAGCGAAGGCAACAGAGAGCAATTGGAGTCTCTGATCAAGTCTGTGTCAGACGCCCCGACACCTAGGCGTACCTTCTTCCAGGCTTTCATGGCCTTGCTACAGTACCACGTCAAGAAGGAGAACATGCAGGACTTTAATAGCGTTTGTGATGAGTCGATCCAACTTTCGATTCGCAAGTGGTTGCAATTGCCGAAGCGTATCACCAATGCCCATATTCCCATTCTGCAACACTTCCAGCTCTTGGTAGAGCTGCATGATGCCAGCCACATATGTGGCAGCCTGGCCCAGACGAACGAGCGTAATTTGGATACAAAGTCAGCCGAGCTCAAGCTTCTCCTTGGAACATGGCGGGATCGTCTGCCGAACCTTTGGGATGATATCAATACCTGGCAAGATCTTGTCACTTGGCGCCAACACATCTTCCAGCTCATCAACGGCACCTATCTCAGCCTGTTACCACCGCAGACCAACAATGTGGCCAGCAACTCCTACGCTTACCGGGGTTACCACGAAACGGCATGGATCATCAATCGTTTCGCCCATGTCGCTCGGAAACATCAAATGCCAGAGGTTTGCATCAACCAGCTGAGCCGTATTTATACTCTGCCAAACATCGAAATCCAAGAAGCTTTCCTGAAGTTGCGCGAACAAGCCAAGTGCCACTATCAGAATCCAAAGGAACTCAACAGTGGCTTGGATGTTATCAATAACACCAACCTCAACTACTTTGGACCGCAGCAGAAAGCTGAATTTTATACTCTGAAAGGAATGTTCCTTGCTAAACTTGACCAAACTAACGAGGCCAACGAAGCGTTTGGTGTGGCTCTCTACTATGACCTTCGGCTTGCAAAGGCTTGGTCTGAGTGGGGACAGTACAGCGATCAACGTTTCAAGGGGACACCTTCGGATTACGAGCTGGCTAGCAACGCAGTAAGCTGCTATCTGGAAGCTGCTGGTCTATATAAGAGTGCGAAGTCACGCAAGTTGCTCAGCCGCATCCTCTGGCTTCTCAGTTTGGACAACGAGGAAGGCCAGATCGCCAGTGCCTTTGAAAACTTCAAGGGAGATACCCCTGTGTGGTACTGGATCACATTCATTCCCCAACTCCTTACCAGCTTGTCTCACCGCGAAGCTCGTCTCTGTAAGGCAGTCCTCGTCAAAATTGCCAAATTGTTCCCGCAAGCACTCTTCTTCCTTCTGCGAACGAACCGGGAGGACATGCTTAGCATTAAGAAACAGCACGACCAGAAACAGGAGAAGCTGAACCGTGCTAGACAGCAGCAGCAGCAGCAGCAATCATCCTCACCTAGCACTAAACCTCCCGCCGGGGATGCGTCTCCTGCCCAGAAGCCTCCGACTAATGTGCCAGCTCCTAGCGCTTCACCAGCCGGTCAAAATACGAACTTGCCCACAGCTCAATCCCCTGCTCAGAACCAAAACCAACAGGCGCCGAATCAATCTCCCGCTCAGCCGCAGAACCAAGTGCAAGCCTCACCTCACCAAGGTCAGACTCAGAGTCCTGCCCAGGGCCAGGCTGGTCAAACCCCAGCTCAGCAGAACCAAGGCCATGGTCAAGGTCAGCAGGGCCATCTCCAGGTTCCAGGCCAAGGAGCCCAGCAGCAGCAACATCAAGCGGCCTCAGAGACAACCGAAAAGGAACCGCTCAAGAAGCCCTGGGAATACTCAGATGAAATCATGTCTGGTCTTAAGACTGCTTTCCCGCTACTTGCTTTATCCATGGAGACGATGGTTGACCAGATCCACAAGAACTTCAAGTGTCCTCCAGACGAGGACGCTTACCGGCTCATCGTTGCTCTTTTGAACGATGGCCTGGCCTACGTGGGTCGGATGCCTCAGTCTTATGCGCAGGATACCAAACTCCCTGCAGCCACCGAGGCCAACATCACCAGGTTTGCGGAGACGATTTTGCCGGCGCATATCCGGAAATCCTTCGAAGCAGACTTTGTAAGCAAGAAGCCCACGATGTACGAGTACATCCAGAAGTTGCGTCGCTGGCGTGATAAGTTCGAGGAGAAGTTGGATCGTCGTTCCCTGCATGGATCCCTTGAGGGCTATTCGCCGCACTTGAGTGAGTTCCGATTCCTCAAGTTTGATGAAGTCGAGATTCCTGGACAGTACCTGTTGCACAAGGACAAGAATCAGGATTTCGTTCGTATTGATCGCTTCTTGCCTGATGTGGACCTGGTTCGTGGCATTGGAGTTTGTCACCGCCGTCTCAAGATTCGGGGACACGACGGCAGCATCCATCCTTTTGCTGTGCAGCATCCTGCTGCTCGCCACTGTCGTCGTGAGGAGCGTATCCTCCAGCTCTTCCGAATTTTCAACGGACTTTTGGCAAAGCGCAAGGAGAGCCGACGTCGCAACCTTTACTTCCACCTACCATTGATGGTGCCTCTCGCGCCTCATATTCGCCTGGTTCGCGACGACTCGTCGTACATCTCTATGCAAGGCATCTATGAGGATTATTGCAGACGTGTTGGTGTCAACAAAGATGAGCCGGTACTTTTCACAATGGATCGTATGCGCTCTCTGGCCGAAACAAAGCAAAATGTAAGCTACTCAACATTGGAGAAATTTTCATTGCACATTATTGACAATTCACAGCGCACGGCCGATCAACAGCAGGTTCTTCGCACTGAGATATTGACTGCGATTCAAGATAAATGGGTCCCGAGCACAGTAGTGCTAGAGTACTTCCAGCAAACGTATCCGAACTTCGCCGACTTCTGGCTTTTCCGCCGACAGTTTGCTTACCAGTACGCTGCGGTTGCTTTCATGACTTATGTTATGCACATCGGCAACCGTTACCCCAACAAGATCTTGATCTCACGGTCAACAGGCGATATCTGGGGGGCGGAATTAATCCCCACGATCAATCCGGCTAAAGCAATCTTCTTCAACCCAGAGCAGGTTCCCTTCCGCTTCACACCTAATATTCAGACCCTGCTGGGCCCGATTGCTACCGAAGGTCTATTTGCCTGCGCCATGATGGCCATTGCGCGCTGCTTGACGGAACCACGCCACGAACTAGAGCAACAGCTCAGTGTGTTCGTGCGTGATGAGATGATGTTTTGGGCTACTGCCCAGCACCGTGGCCAACTGCCCGTGCCCCAACTCCGCGAGTTGGTCTACAACAATAGTGAAATCATCGTCAATCGCGCCGTCAGCTTAGCTAGCCCGCCAGAGGGTAACTTGCCCGCCAACCAGACTACGATCGATTTGATCTCTCGGGCGGTTAACCCTCAGCACTTGGCCTCTTGCGATGCTTTGTGGATGCCTTACCTTTAAAGGATATCCTTCTGCTTCCAAACTACTTTTTTGTATGATTTGTTGTTCACGCATTCAGGTGTTGTCCTCTTGCTAAGTGATTTGATGGGCTGTTCTTATTCTTTACTGTTCTGTCTGTGAGGTGGTTGCTATGGGTATTTGCTTGCTTTTGAGCGTGGCGCATTGGTGAGGACTTTGAATCCTCTCATATTAGGGTGATATTTACGATACCGTTCTACACCTTCTTGTATGACTTTTATTATTCGTTTATTACTTGGAAGAACAGCGTCTTAATTTATTCTGTCTTATCCACCCATTCTTTTCAAATCGTAGTGGTAGTTCATGTCATGCAATTATTTCGTAAAGATACTGAGACAAAAATGCGAGTGTGATTTACCAAGGTAAAGAAGGCCACACGAAGAGAGTCCTTAGCCCTCAATTGCCTAGACGCCAGCGCCAATCAAATGGAGTACCGGCATATATTAGACCAAAGACGGTTTCTTCTTGATACCCAGGAGACTACCGCCGCTCTTCTTCGGCTTCTTCACTCTGGCAAAAGACGTTGATGAAGGGGGAGGCATCGAAATATTTGAGGCCTTGGATGCTGATGAGGCCACTGGAGCAGCAGCCGGAGCTGGTTCTTCCTCCTCGTCGACGATCCGCTTAACCCTTTCTCCATCCGCTGTCAAGAATGCCTTACGAGCCGCCTCCTCATCCTCCTTCTCAGCCTGTAGCTTAGCCTCATCGACCTCATTATGAATTGAATCGAGAGCAGCCTCGTCACTCTTAGTCTCATTCCGCGCGATGCGTGCGTTTCGAGTACGGATTTCGTCCAGCGCATCCGCAATCGCCATCTCACGCTTCGAGTCCTGCATCTTTTCTTCTAACTCAGCCATCTTGTCACGTTCTTCCTGTTCCTGCTCAAGATTTTCCTCGCGCTCTAGTCGATCAAGAGTTTCTTCTTCGGTTTCGTTGTATTTCCCAGACTTGGCATCGCGCCATGGCTCAAAATTCCGTTTCGCGCCGCGCTCACATTCGTAATCCATATCTTGGGGAGAGAAGTTAGTGACTGATGACCAGGAACAAAGTACATGGGATGATCAACGTCGCATGAAAAAAAGGCTGGACTTACTCTTGGGGTCTGTTCGAAAGGTGATCTCTCCACTGCATCGTGTGCATCGGATGAAGAATCGATAGATGGGAATATTGAGATATTTCTCTTCGAGAGTTTGTTTGCGCGCATTGAATTTGCGTCCACGATATATATATTCGCCACAGTTGGTGCATTTCATAGGAAAAGGTGCCATCAATCGGACGGTGATGACTTTGGGGCCCTGCTTGCGCAAATGCTTCGGCGTGCGCCCGATCGCCGAGGGATCGAAGTCGGGCGGGTAGTACTTGGTCAAGACCTTTCGCTCGGACATATTGGTGGGTGAATTTCAGCAGTGACCGGTAAAGGGAGAGATGAACTAGATGGGATGGAGGAGAATCGCAGGCGCTGAGATAAAAGATGCGGTTCCGATACTGCTAGACTACACCGCCTTTAGAGGCACTATCTTATCATCAGGTGATCAACCTCACGTGCATAGTTTACCATACGCAAAGGCAGCGTCGATGGACGAGCATATTCAAAAATGGCGGGAATTGAAGTTTCCTCATGTCTGTAAATATTCTCACTACAGCTCCTTTGATCCCCAATTCAGTTGAAGTTGGCTCGGGCCACTCTATTTACTCGTCGCTGTGGCGGCCCTACGCACGGACCATTGTTTGTCCATCGTCGACCCGCTCATTCGAGCAACACCGCGCCGCGTAACTGCCAAATTCTCCGAAAAAGGTGGATTGCGGGAGTTCATGTCATCCGCCCTGCTAGGATCTGTCTTCCCTGACTCCGACACGTCTGAGCTCCGGTCATGGAACGGTATCTTCGCTCCTGGAGACAGGACGCGTTGAATCGCGGCCAGCATGATTCCGCCATCTACATCGGTGACAAGGTTCTTGCGCTCACTAGTATGCCTTTGTCCAGTCGCGCTCAATTCTGTGTTTGGGATACTAACTTTTGGCTATGAAGATAGTGACTCGGATGCTTTTTGGCTAGCACAAGTTCATTTCTCCAATAATAACTTTACTCGGGCTTTAGCCCTTTTGTCCCGCAAAGACCTTATTTCACGAAGCACCGCCTGTCGCTATCTTGCAGCTCACTGCTACATCAAACAGAACCAATTCGATCAAGCCTTGTCGATACTGGGTGAACACAATCCTGCCGATCTCATTCGCAATCATAACAGCCGCCGAAAGATTCAGCATCTCAATGGCCAAAGCCATGTTACTCTGCGCAATGGCAAGCATTCCACGGCGCGCGGTGAGCGTGGTGAAGATCAAGAGAAAGATGACGCAAATAATGTCCGCTTTGAAGCGGCAATGTGCTATCTGCGAGGACTTTGTTTTGCAAAGCAGAATGCTTTTGACCGTGCCCGTGACTGTTACAAGGATGCTGTGCGGATTGATGTACAGTGTTTCGAGGCATTCGATCAGCTAATGAAGAACTCACTGATGTCGCCCGCTGAGGAACTGGAATTTCTTGAATCCCTGGACTTCGACTCAGTTTCGTCGCCTGACCCTGCCGTGGCCCAGGAGGCTGCAGACTTTACAAAAATGCTTTACACTACCCGGCTCTCGAAATACTCCGCGCCAAATATTTTATCAGATGCGACGGAGACTCTATCTACACATTACAACCTCGCCGAAAACCCAGACATTCTACTCGCACGTGCGGAAGCTCTATTTACGCAGTGTCGGTTTGCGGAAGCCCTTGAACTTACATCGTCTATCCTCTCTACTTCACAATCAAATGAATTAACGACCACAAATAGTCCAAGTATGGCCGCTCACAGTCATCTTGGCCATGCTCCTGGAGTTTATCCTCTCCATTTGGCTTGTCTTTATGAAACCGGTGCTACCAATGCCCTTTTCCTGCTCTCACATATGCTGGCAGACCATGCCCCAGAAGAACCTTATACATATCTCGCCATCGGCGTCTACTACCTTTCGGTGTCGAAGATTGCAGAAGCCCGACGATTTTTTTCCAAGGCTTCCCTTCTCGATCCTCACTCAGCGCCTGCTTGGATCGGGTTTGCGCACACCTTTGCTGCCGAGGGTGAGCACGACCAAGCAATTGCTGCATATAGTACGGCGGCGCGTCTTTTTCAGGGCAGTCACCTCCCACAACTTTTCCTCGGAATGCAACACCTTGCACTGAACAACATGTCCCTCGCCCATGAATATCTTTGTGCGGCCTATGCTATGTCAACAGGCTCGCCTTCAAACAATACATCTACGTTACCTAGTAACTTGCCTTCAAGTCCCCTCGGAGGGGATCCCTTGGTGCTTAATGAACTTGGTGTTGTTTACTACCACCAGGGTAATCTCAGCATGGCCGTTGAGCTGTTTCAGCAAGCTCTGAAGCTGGCTGGGTCTCTTCAATGTGAACCCGGTGCCTGGGTTGCTACTCGCGCCAACCTTGGCCACGCACTTCGTCGTATGGGCCGTGTCCCGGACGCCCTCCGAGAATTTGACGAGTGCTTGCGAGTGGGCTGTGGTGGCACAAGCATGGGATATTCTCCCTTCCTAGGCGGTGGCGCAGGAGGTTCCGCGGCTGTTGCTACTGCATCCGGGGTAGGAGGTTATGAAGATCGGGGGCTGGTCGGGTCGTTACACACATCGCGTGGTTTGCTGCTCTTGGAGCTGGGCCGTACTACAGAGGCTGTCACAGCTCTACACGAGGCCGTTCGTGTCCTAGGAGCCAGTGGTGGTGGTGATGCTGCCGGTGGTGCCGGGGTCGCCGGGACCCTGCTTTCTCGGGCTCTCGAAATATGGGCCTCGGAAGGCCACCAAAAAGACCGCAAGACTATAGACGACGGATCACGACCGTCAAATAGCCGAAGCTCTACTAGGTCGCGTGAAACAAGAGGCAAGGAACGAGTCCGTCCAGACGGATCACGTCGGCGTATACAAGCAGACGCTTTTACAGAAGAGTGGACAGACGAAGTTACACACCCAGCAACTCCTGATGCAGTGGCCACTAACAGCATGGAAGGGAGCGCCGAGATGGAATTGGATGAACAAGCGGATGGATTATTGCGCAGAGCGTTGGGTCGAGTTCGGCCTAGCCGTCAGCGTCGTCCAGCTGTACCGATGACTCCGGATATGAATAGCGATGATACATCCGTGCGTAGTCGCGGTGGCTGGTCTGGCCGGAGTCAAAGCCGACAATGATGGAATTTCAAAATTATCTGGGTTACATTAGTATCGATGGAGTTGCATTCATTAGCATTTTGTAGCCGGCGTTGAGGGGGAAAAGAATTGCCACAGGCAATGGCCATTTTCCGGATCCAGTCAAATCCGCAGGCATCTGAATTTGATACCAATGCATGCAATATACAACTTACAGCAATTATCATGACCTTTGAAAGATATAATAATATTGATACACTGCTAAACTATTGGTCTCGAATATCGGATTGCAGGCTGTCCTAGTAATGCTGGATAGTCAATTAATATCGTACTTTACTATATCAATCTTGTTTCTGGGCATACAGTTCCGTAACATAAGTTTGAAACTACGGGAAGTACTACCCTGATTTCTGCCATTGTTTCTGCCACGTCAAATCCCCAGGAATGGAAGGATAAACAGAAGGCGGTATGTCAAGGCAATCAACAGAGAGGCACAAACTTATGATAAGTCACTATACTCTATACTAAGAGGTACTAGTTACGCTACAGTACCAAGTGATGTAGACTCGATGGTATGTAGATGAGTGCAGGGAACTAACTATAGGTCATTCTTAGCAGTTATTTAGGTGTCCGTGGATTCTATTAGTGACGGACCGCTTGACCTTAGCCATGTACTATGTATATGATACAACTACGGAGTAATAAGTGTCGCTTACTGGAGTACTCCGTACAACAGGGCCTGGATAAGCGAGTGGATCAGACCCAAGGCGAAAGGGAACAAGAACCAATGAGTTATGCCAAGCAGAAAGGAAGCCCAAAAACAAGAAGAATAGAATTTGCAACTCGTGTTAGGCTGATTTATTTAGGGCTAGGCGTGGGGGCCAGAGAATACGAGTAACTAATTAGTTTGGTAACTAGTTAGTTATACCAGTACTCTATACTAAGAGGTATAACTAGAGTCGTCTAATTAGTGATACTATTACACTATATCAGAGTAAATGTCTTAACTATATCACTATTATTCTATTATACTATGCTATAATTATAATACTATACTAATACTATATAGTATACTACTCTACTAATTATACTACTGTATAATTATTATGGATGATGACGCAGAGACCCACGAGGCTCTGCCGTCAATCCTCCCTCAATTCGGCTTCGTTTCAGCCTGCACACACCCACTTCCCTCTTTCTCTCCCCCCTCCACTCCACTTCCACCCCTACTCTCTCGACGTTTACGCCCTTTTTCGCCCCAACTACTCTTTTCCCTCTTTTTATATCTCCCTCTCCACCTTGGAATTCCCCCTCTTCTCCTCCCTTTACCCACCCCCCTCACATTTCTTTGTCTGTTCCATCTGAATTATGCGGTCTTGATTTTTTGTCCCGTGATGACCGCGGCATATTCTATAATGCGACCCCGACGCGGGTTTTCACTTTTGTGCATCATCGCGTGTCTCTCTTACAGCGTCATTCTCGCCATCTGGTATGCCGTGAATTCCGATCGCGACTACATCCATCCTATCCTTACTCAACTCATTCCCGCCGGTCATTGTGCCTGTCAAACCTCTACCACTTTTCAATGTTCAACCTGTCTCTCCTGTCCCGATCTCGCCTTCCAACAACCAACTACCCCAACCACCCCATCATGGAACTTCAAATACCCTCGAGATGCTCGCAATGACACCCTCGATCAAACACAATGTCGTGTTGCATTTCCAGGACTTTTTGAGGATATTGCTCGCGGGAAGCATCATTGGCGCTCTCAGGGGGGACTTGTAACCGAGGATCTCGACGCCATTCCCATTCAATCTGGAATGGCACGAGCCTTTATTTCGCAGGGTAATCTTCATGTTGTCTCCGCAAGAGCTAATGGTGAAGACCATCGGAAAAAGATTCTTGGAGTGTTGAGTTCGATTCACCGCGCGCTGGTCGCGAACCGGGATCGGGCCGATCAGCGTGACATCGAATTTGTATTTTCCGTGGAGGACAAAGTCGACGACGTGACCAACCCCGAACATCCCGTTTGGGTTTTTGCTCGCACTCCGACCGAAGAAGGCGTCTGGCTGATGCCCGATTTCAGCTTCTGGGCCTGGGACAACGCTTTCAACTACATCGGACCTTATGATCAGGTTGTGGATCGCATCCAACGACTTGATCTTCCTTGGGATCAAAAGATTCCTCAGCTTGTCTGGCGCGGAAAACCTAGTTTTGCTCCGAAATTGCGCCGGGCGTTGATTGAAGCCGCCCGGGATAAGCCATGGGGCGACGTGAGGCAAGTTGAATGGAGCACGGGGGCGAATGTGCTCAAAATGGAGGATCATTGCCATTACATGTTCATTGCTCATGTGGAGGGTAAGTTCCAGCCATACAGCAACAAAGGCTATAATATATTGAGTCTTGCTGTGGAGAAGAAGTCTGAAGGAGTGGCGCTGACAGAACTCGCAGGACGCTCGTATTCCGCATCTCTTAAATACCGACAAGCCTGCAACTCCGTCATTGTTGCACATAAACTCCAGTACATTCAGCACCATCATTATCTCCTGATCTCCGACGGCCCACAGCAAAATTACGTTGAAGTTGAGCGCGACTTTAGCGATTTGGCCGACAAAATCGAGCCTCTAGTACAAAATACCACCGCCGCCGCACAGATTGCGCACAACAGCGTCAAGACCTTCCGCGAGCGATACCTGACCCCGGCCGCCGAGGCCTGCTACTGGCGGGAGCTGTTCGACGGATACAGCAGTGTCTGGAATAGCAGCGTGGACGTTTGGTCCTCTCGCCACGGCAAAGAACGTGGTCTACGATACGAATCCTTCTTGCTCCTACCCAGTCCACAACAGTTGGAATTCAGGGCCGAAATGGCTTTTTCCGGCCCGATCGCGTAATCTGCCTCCTGTGCCTCCATTCGGATTGAAAATTATAGAAGCCACGACATAACTACTATCTGCATTAATGTTAATCTACCACACCTTCGCCCCACGACTATTGAATCGCGGGCTTATTGGAAGGGGCTCAGAGACTCGAATTGGTCCTGGCCGCGGCGTTCAAGCGCGCTCTTTGTGATACCACAGAATCTTTTTTTTTATATACATATATATTGCACAGATACCTACCAAATACAGTGATGAGGTCTATTGCTATACCATTGTCTTACTAGTATTAGTAACTACTATCTCACCATTTACCAAGGTTGGTATTGCTACTAAGTATCATCGAGGCATCCACCTGGGTAATACTTAATAGTAGTCACACTCATTGAATGATCTTTTCACAACTTGAACTTTAGTGGCAGTGCTCGGCCATTACCATGCAACTTCCCGAATGTAACCAGAAAGCCCTAAGTGTTCAATATGGACCAACCAGCTTCAGGTTCGACTTGAACCCTTGAAGTTGGCACATCGATGGTCCTGTGAATGAGCCGACACAAGAAGGTTGCATACTGTCTTTCAATAGGAGCCTATAGCTTTACTAATGATGTGTGAGAATGAACCTCTGCAGGTTACTATATATTAAAAACTATGTACCCACCTTCAGCCCCATAATCTGGAGTATACACAGCAATCACTGAAACAATAGTGTCAGTGAATAGGTATTCACTGAAGTTACCTGGCGCTAGAGCTCACTCTTGCATTACTATGGTAAAAATATCGGCCTCGAGTTTGTTTTTACCTCCACTCCTGTCATACTTAAATATCTCTATATAGAGCTGCTTTAGAACAAAATGTGAATTACTCATATTGATTTTAACATTGAGAGGAATACTATACTAAAAGCTAGATGATATTTGCTCGAATATTTCAAACTGTTACTCATTGATGGTAAAGAGCAGAAATCTAAGATAGAATGTGGTTCTATCAACGTCGGTTCTGCATCATTTCCATTCACCTAGTTGATATCCGCTTACTAGTACAATATAGTTTCTATATACCAATATATCTCCAATGATCATTCCAAATAGACACAATCATCCTATCGGAGTACTCTCGAGTCATCCATCAACCATATCACACGATGGGCGGAACCACGGCACTTTTGTGTTACCCAATGGTTACCATTGCATCTTTCTCTTCTTAGAGGAGTTAATGAGCAACGATGATGTGTTTTCAAGGTATTTTTTCTTCGTTCTAGTCAAATAAAAAAGAGGGTTCCATCGCGACTGCCTCAGGCCATTCGGGTTTTGTTGAGTGCCAGTCGTTCCTTCCGTTTCACAAAGACTGTGTTGTTCCTTCCTCTTTCCAAATCGTCGTTCACTTTTAGAAGACTTCACCCAATCTCGTTTTTTCTCTCTCTTTTCCTCTTCACACGCTTCCGCAGCTTCCACGTTTCGTACCTCTCTTCTTTTTACGATCGTGCCCAGCATGGAAACAGAACTGAAAGAACCAAACCAGTCCACTCAGCGAGGTGCGTTCCAAGCATCTAATCGACATGTTGCCCAGCCCACCCATCAGGTGGAGATTGAATCTCCCGATGTTGCTGCGGCTATACTTGATGTCGATCACGTCGAAGAAGATGTCCAATCTCGGGTACCCAAAGCTTTGGTAAGTCTCAGGTCAACTCTTGCTTATCTTTCGAAGATTGATAGTATTGTCTGACTTTCTGAAACAGTGGGTATTGATTGTGTTGACCATACTTTCTTCTACCTTTCTCTTCTCGCTCGATAACACCATAGTTGCCGATATTCAATCCCCTATCGTCGAGCGATTCGGCGAAGTGGGAAAAATGAGTTGGCTCGGTGTGGCTTTCGTTCTTTCTGGCTCGGCCACTATTATCACCTGGTAAACACGTTCCTCTGGCTATCAATTCAAACCAGTTGCTTATTTTACTACTCGTCTTCCCAGGGGAAAGCTGTACGGTATTTTCAGTGCGAAATTTCTTTACTTGATTTCTGTGTTGCTTTTCGAAGTGGGAAGCGCGATATGTGGTGCAGCTCCGACAATGAATGCAATGATTATCGGTCGTGCTATTGCGGGCCTTGGGGTAGGTTCTCATTTTATCCTCACCACATTCACCAATCTAGAAAGCTAATACCATGGCCTGAAATAGGGTGCTGGCTCATATTTAGGCTGTCTGACATTACTATCTATCACTTCCTCGGTGCGCCAGAGACCACAGTATATGGCTCTCACAGGAATCAGTAAGTCCTAGCTATACCTGACCAATATGACCACTGAAGCTGAGAAGCCGGATAGCATGGGGGCTCGGGACAGTTTTGGGTCCAATGTAAGTATTACATAGCGGACCAACCCAGTGGCCCTTGTTTTAACTCCATTTGAATATAGCATCGGTGGTGCATTCGCAGAGAATCAACATGCAACTTGGCGATGGTCGTTCTACATCAATCTCTGCATTGGTGCAGCTTTCTCGCCAATCTACATCTTTTATCTACCACGAGGCGATCCTCAGAAGCTTGTGAAGCTCCGCCAAAAGGTCTCTCAGATTGATTTCCTCGGGATGGTGTTGAATATTGGCGCTTTGACGGCTCTGATAATGGCGATTAACTTCGGAGGTAACCTCTTCGCGTGGGGGTCTGGCCGTGAAATAGCACTTTGGGTGGTTGGAGGGGTGATACTCCTTCTATTCATTGTGCAGCAAGCGTTTCACATTGGCACTACTTATACGGAAAGAGTATTCCCAGCAGATCTTCTGCGAAAGCCTATAATGTGGCTTCTTTTCACTCTAATGGCCTGTGCCGGTACATGCGTATTTGTAAGTGGCGTTGCATGATTGATTGACCCTGCTGATGATATTATCAGGTTCCGACGTACTATATCCCACTGCTCTTTCAATTCGTCCGAGGAGACACGCCTCTGGGCGCTGCAGTCGGACTTCTCCCATTTATCTTCCCCATGGTGTTCTGTGGCTTGGCGAATGGAGCTGCCATGACCAAGCTAGGATACTACATGCCCTGGTATCTAGTGGGCGGGATGTTGACAGCCATTGGAGGTGGCCTTATGAGTAGGTCCGAATGGGTGGTTTCCAGAAGATGAAGACTAACAGATGCTTGAATTACAGCTACCGTTACCGAGCATACTTCTACAGAACGTATTCACGGATACTCGGCTTTGATTGGCATCGGCGCAGGAATGTATATCCAGACAAGTTTCTCGGTAGCTCAAGCCAAAGTGCCACCTGCTCGAGCATCTGACGCGGCATCCTTTATTGCGCTGGCACAAAACCTCGGAATAACTCTTGCCTTAGCGATATCTGGTGCTGTCTTTCAGAATCTGGCTATGGACAAGTTACACGTTCTTTTACCTCAGATCCCTCGGGAAGAACTTCGCCAGGCCATTCTCGGCCCAAGCAGCGGTCTTCTGCAGGGACTCCCCGAGGATGTCCGCAAAGAAGCGCTTCATATGATCGTCAAATCAATGTCCCATACATACTACCTTGTTGTGTTTGCAGGATGTCTCGCGGCCGTAGGGTCCCTTTTTATGAAGGTGTGCTTCCCTCTTCTGTCCTTTACCGAACTGTGTGTTTGACTAATAACACGTAGCGAGAACGCATATTCATCCAAGCCGCCCACATGGGTTAATGGCAGGGGGTTACCACGAGGAGGAGTCACGGATACGGGATCGCTTTACTTCTTAAAAGTTTCATGTCGATGTGGGTTTAGGAATGATGAAGATGGAGTTGATTAGCGAACTATATTTTAACAAAACTTTCAACAAAAGATTGTATTTCTTCAGGCAACTAGCAGAAGCAAAAGTCTCTTTATTTCCTCGTTTGGTCTGGTCTATCGAATTGTGACTACAACCCATTCAGAATGTGGGATGATAGTGAAATGCCATACCACACCGTCGCAGTGAGGGCAATGGCGTTCAGATGGATGGACATGGCATGGTTGAATTTGAATGTCTTATTCGCCCGGTTGACTTTCTCTTGATCTTCGACTCCATTCTCCTGCTTATCATGGGCTTCTACCCATTCATTAGCTGCAAGAACTCACGGGGCAGAATTGATAGCTTCGCATCAAGCAGTATACTTACCATGAACAGCTCTCCGAACAAAAGAAGCCGTCGTAGTCCGCGGTCCATAAACAGCCCAGTTTAACAACCCAGTAACCAAGACTACAGTCAAGGATACTGTACTAGAAGTATCCGCCACCAGCGAGAAAATACTATAGGGCGGATGAGTCGCGGCTGTCAGTACGACCAAGCCGACCTGCGAAGCGAAATAGATCGGGAAAACACGTTTTTGCAAGGCGAGAAACTCGCGCATAGGCAGGTATTTGAAGCATAGCTTTGTATTGACGAAGGTCTGTATTTAATTCGTTAGTAAGGGAGTGTATCTCTGTTTCATGGTAGTTGAGGATGAAGTACCTGAAAAAGCTCTGTGCCTAGCAGAGCACCGTAAGAGAAGAGATGGTAAGGCAGAAGATGTCCCGCCGTCTGAAGTAGACCGACCATGACGAGGAGGATATTCTGTGTTCAGGCTACTCAGACCTAGAAGTGAATTGGGTAGTATTCCCTCACACAGTACGAATTTCTTGTTCCAGCAGGATGTAAAGCGAGGGTATATCCTGGTCAAGTAAACAAGTAGAGAGAGGGACAAGCGAGAAGGGAGTAAGAGAGAAAGAAACCCGTTTGAATGATCTTGGAGCGGAGTGACGAGTACAAGGGGGAAGATTGAATGCAGGCCTTGGATTGAAAGAAAAGTTGAAGAGGTGAAGTTGCACAGACGAGGAAGAACCCTGGAACGATTTCAGGCCGGTGAAAATGGCTGCCTGCTTGATGCTCGACTTGGCGGCTGACGATGTTGTTGTACGCCTTGGACTCGCTGACGGGTTGTATAGTTGAAGTGATTGTCTGTTCATGATTTGTGTTATCATTGGGTCTAATTTCCTTTTCTTTCATCTTTATTAGTACTCATATAGAGATACTAGGAATAGTATCAACATGAATCTACAATAGTGTACAATGAGGTAGTCAGTGTATGAAACCACTATAATTTGTAGATATAGTCGAGACAGGATCTGATTTTGAAATTGATAACTGGTAGTATCATCATGGACCGATAGTTCGATTTTATTGTTATGAAGAGATTCTCGTTCTTTGTATTGTGATTGGCTAATGCAAGTTGGTGGCTTCATGCCCAGCCGTGCCCTAATTGCATGAACCTTTTACAGAGCACTTCTCAATATACTCGAGAAAAAAATCCTGAGAAAATATTAAGGGACTATTCAGACTCTAGGTAATCAGGGTATTATGGAAATCTAATCACTAACTAGTGCTATGATGCTACCATCATGGACTTTTCTGTGATGCTCTTCCTTTCTCTTCCTAGTCCAGTTAGTATGCCCGGAGGAATGGAAAAGATCACACCATCCTAAATAGAAATAGGCCATTAACTCGGTCATTTATTGCACTTGACTAATTTCTCCTCCGCGGTGCTATTTAGAATACGCATGAGAATCCCAATGATCTCTATAAGAGACAGCTCATATCTCTAAAATGCATACAAGCAGTGAAAGCTCAGGACTGCTCTCCTCCAAAAGAATTAATGAAGGTAGTTTGATGTACTTACGGTGAATAGTCGATTTGAGTGATGTTCTTCCATCAAAAAGATCAGTTCTCATGCTAGGATAAGGTCACTCAATAAATCCTTATATTTCGAGGAGAAAGACTAGTGATCTTTTTTTGAATATTTCATACTGGTAATTGGGTTCAATCTACTATTATGCCGTGAAGACCTCTCCTATGTACTCTTGACAACTTAAAGCCATCTCAGACGTACTCATGGCGAGATCGAGGAGGAGATTTGCGGCAAATGGGTACTACACTGTGCAACAAGTCCATGTTTTGTGGCTGATAAAGCGGGGACAATTGATATTGTCAAGGGGCAAATATTTGTAATTAAAAAGGTAATCACTCAAGAATATGTTATTGAAGATATATGAAAAGGGTCAACAAACAATTGAGGTTACACATCTCATGTCTCGAACCTGAAATGGGAGTCTTTTGGAGACACTCTAGGATGGCAATGCCAAGGACTAAGTTACGCTGAACGCTCAACAGGTAAGGCAAATTCAAGATTCTGATGGGGCTGTAAACTCTTATAGAATAGCAGGTATCTAGCCACAGGTCTGCACGATATAACAGGGTTCGTTCGTAACAATGACATGCATCCAGCACTGTAACACGCTAAAGCCCAGTCTTGATATAAGAATACTTCAAATACAATGCCATTGATGGCAATCCGACAAACTAAAGGAGTAATGGAACTTGCAGCTGTCGTAACCCCAAGATACCCCCCCACCATTAGCCGGAGGGTTGGTCGTACAAAGTATCTGTCTCTCTTCTCTGGGCCACATTTGGATGAAACCGGATGCTCCGCCATCTTCTGTCGCAGCTGTCGCAGTGGGATCTCACATGCATATACTCGGAACGAATCAAGGTGCCCAAAAAGACGTCCACATGGCATCGACAAGGTTCCGCCAACATTCAGCGGTTGGGTCCCCATGAACAATATGCACCAAAGAAACTCTACGACATGGGTAACGTGGACCCGCGCTAACAGATATCCAGTGACCATTGGGTTATCATCGAGGCGGAGTGACTTTGATAAGTGGCAAAAGTTTAGGAGATGGCTTTTATTTCTTTTGACATGACAAAGTTAGAGATCTTGATTTTTGGCTAGTTTTTGGACTTAGCCCTTGCGGTTTTATGGTAGACAGAGATCCGGTAATGATACTAGATATCCTTCAAAGAAATCGGTCAATTTTTGGAGGAAGAATGTCTTAGTAGACTAGTATGTTCCAAGAGAAAGTGTTTTGGAAATTATTATAATCGCTGTAGCCAATTTTATATTACCAACATCATGTTATACCAAAACACCCTAGGCGTTTAGGAACCTCTCAATTGTATCTGTGAGCCCATCTTTTATCTTTTGGCGAGCAATAATCTTACTTTTGGGCCGACTTTACTCAATTCATGAACAAAATTCCACAAATCTCAATGTGGGGGTTCGGCCATCTCCGGCCGTGTGTAATGTAGTATGACGGAGGACCGGCTTATTGTGGGAATTTCTCCTAAATAACCTTGACTAGGAAAAGGACAGCCTTTGGCTATTAAGGTGACACAGTATCACTGATCCTGGGTGCATCTAGAAAAGAAAATCCAAGTTGTAGGCTTCTCATGCCATGCCCAAGATTTCAACCTCATGTGTGCCACGCCACATCCCAGACCGTTGGTAGCCGATTGCATCCAGGGCACGCTACATTTCCAATGACTGGATTACCAGGGAACTAACCCACAGATCTGAACGCATCCGTGGAACAGGCTGAGCGTCATAACGAAACAAATCAGAGAGTACGATGAGCGAGACAAGAACCCTCTTTGCACCAGGGTGAGCCAGCTGAGAAGCCTAAAACGGCATGGACCCGAAGCATCACGCGGCTGAAAGCCTTGATCTCGAGTTTTTACCAGTTGCTTGGTGGCCAGACTACTAAATCCCTTGGTGCTGTCGCACAGGTGCGTGTCACGGTGAGATTGACTCGAGTCGGCAATCTTCCTTTCTCTGTGTCTCCCTCGTGGATGTGCATGGAAGGCCGGCCTGTATAAAGACTGATATAATGACCATATGCATACTCTGCCGATCTCCCGCTGCATATCTCTGAATCCTAAGAATATCAAGCTAGAACATTGCTTTCTTCCTCTCTCAACCTCGAGAACTCTGTCAATATAGTATCCACAATCAACATAAAGTACGCAATGAAAGTCGAACAATCATCAAAGTCCCCGGCTAGTGACGAGACAACCAGTCAAAAACAGGATCCTTTAGAAAGACGAAGACTCCAGAACAGGCTATCTCAAAGGAATCATCGTATGATTCACGACCTGGGTAGAAGGCTGATGAGAAAAGCTAATACAAAATAGGTCGAAAGATTAGAGATAGAATCGCCAAACTACAAGAACGTGTGATCGCAAACGAACTTCGAGCAGCAGCAGCTCTAAATGGCTGGGATCAACCATATTGCCCTTCTCCCCTTCCATCTCCTCGCCATACAATTCGTCAACCTCCTACAAGTATCGAAATAGAAGTCAACTCCCGCGATACCTCACCTATAAGAACAGAGACATCTACTTCTTTTAATTCAACATGCGATATGGCACAACTTCCTGCGTGGTCTAGCGATTTGAATTTTGCCCAGTCATCCGGATGGCTTACTGGAGACTTACCTTATACCCCCGATTCCAGAGGGTTCCTGAACGAGACGATGTGCTATACCTCGGAACAAAGTATATCGACTGGAATTCAATTGCCAATGGGAGAATTCCATGAGATAGATTTGAGCCCCGAGTCCTATTCAAGTCCATGCTTGATGCCTACAGCTCTGAATCTAGGAAGTCCAATAACTCAACCATTTTATTACGCTGCAACAGGTGAGACCTTGAAAATCTCTATATTAAACATGCATAGATTGAAGATGCTAACTTATATTTGCAATCCAAGAGACCGCACTTCCTCAGGTGCTGCAAGCAATGAGTAGTATGTCACCACAAGCGAAGATCATCGTGCTCGTACCGTCAGAATCCGTTTCAACGTATCCGGCATTATCTTCTTCACTTCTAGGAGGTAATGGTCTAGAAGTACTCTCACCTTCACAGCCTGCAATTCGAAATTTAGCGTGCATGTGTCAAGCTCAGTCGACCACTATAGCGTCCAACGGCGCCCAGGGGCTTTCTCGATGGACGGCTCATGGGTCTCTTTCATCGGGTTGTCCTTTGCATAAAATCTCTAGCCCATCAGTGGGAAGCTTTTCAAGTAATCGATGAAAGATTTTCAGGGCATAGTTCATTCAGAACGAATGTAATCGTGGCAAGCTTGAATATGAACAATTACAGAAAGCGGATGGTGAGTACATCTTTGAACAGTCTAGAGGACTCATTGGTCAAGTAATAAGAAACTCAATGATTAAAAGAACTGTTACGATATTCCTGATAGACCTTCATTCTCATGCTGCACATATTATTATTATTATTATTATCATTATTATTATTTCAAGGATGCGGGACAGAACTATAAACCGCCTGGTTGAAACCCTATTATCAACTCCTCCCAGAACATATCATCGATGCCCAGAAGAAAACTTGGATCGGGCCCCATGTCAACGATAGGGCCACTTTGGGACAGTATGCGGGGGAAATATTGATTAAACCAAGTCTGAACCCGCCTCGTTTTCATTTTGACCCGATCCATCATCTCATCTGATGCACTATCCCTTAACCAGTGAGTGCGGGCAAATGCATTCCCTTGATCGGTCTTCCGTGTGACCATTTCAAGGATTTGGGAAAAGTCAAGTTCAGTCCTGACCAAATCCACATCCCAGCCTTCAACCTTGGAAAGGCACAATCGAGAGGCAATAAGCAGCGCATACGCCAAATGCCCCCAGAGTGCGTATGAGGCAGTGAAGATCGTATGGTCTGGCATAGACAGAAATACCTCGAACAAAGCCTTTGTCGATGCGAGACATTTCCACATCGTGTCTAAGCGTTGTTGCCGAGCACCTGTATTCGCATTCTGCCATAGAGAATCGTAAAGCCCGGCTTCGTAAAGGAAAATTCGAGCAGCATGAATATGGATAAGCCACACATCTAAGTCGGCATTAGCAATTGGATTCCGTCAAAACAGCAAAATTTAAAGAAAGTTTTCCTCACGATTTCCATTAAGTTTGGTCGCCGATTGCGTCAGACCTGTGAGTTGCTGGTCTAGATATCGTATATGCATGGTGATCGGCGCCCACGAGCTATGAGGTCCTTGTGGGTCATCGAAAGGCGCCACTTGAGCGATTTGCTCTACCAGGCTTTGTAAACGGACGTGATGAATGAGCAGTTCATCTGCCGGGTGTTCTCTGGCTTCGGCCAAAGTTTCTAGCGCCTGATTGAGATGTCGACTGTATGGTATTGCATCGACTCGTCGAAATACCGCAGAAGCTCTGTAACAGAATTAGCAATGCTCATCTAACACATCACTGTTGAATAACAGACACTGAAGTTACATAAAAGCAGCCTAACAGAGCTCTGCGGTCTTCATTATCCATGGAATTGCCTTCCTCTGCAAACCCATAGCTAGACCTTGACCCGTCAAATATAACCGTGCGGCGATCATTTGGATGAGCCGGCTTATCAAATCCGAGATCGGCAAGCACAGCAAGCGTAAGGTGGATGAGGTTTGTCATCTGAGGATTTGCTTTTAGATGGCCATGATACCTATTTGCATAAATTTATTATCGTTAGCTCTCCTGTTTTCTTATTACTTCTGTGCTAGGTGGTGATGGTCTTTACCAGGCAATAGTGAGCAAAAGTGCTTGCAAGATATCACGACTTTTCTCGCCGTCTATCAGTAATCGTTTCGCGAGCTCTTCAGTCAGAGCCGCACCTCTGCGAAGTTGTAGAGACCGATTCTGGTATGATGCCGCCAGAATCATGGCCTTCAACAGACAGGGATGATTGCTTTGAAGAACCGTCACTGACCCCTTCGGAGGCGTGACAAAAGGAAAGAACATGCTCATCTCGTTTCGAAAAAGATAGCATAGCGCTTCCGCCGCCTCAGCTTGTGGCCAAACATTCTCTCCGGGGATAATAGACTCTGCAGGAAGAGAGATTGGCGGATCCGGAACCGCATTGTCCAATTGCTGATATCTAGTACCGGAATGAGTGCTTTCAAACTCCTCCTTAGCTACAGAGCTTGATGTAGCCATGTCCCGTGGGGGTGTCTGCATGGGCAGCATGTTCTCGTTCTGACTTTGTGATATATTGCTTATCAAAGAGTCAATGCGCTTCTCTAATTTATCGAAGCGGCTAGGGATCCTGTTAGCAAGTAGTTTAGTTGCGTCGAACTTTTGATAGATTGACCTACGTCCGGGGCAGTGGACTTCTGCGTCGTCGAACTTCTTGTGGAATACATTCTCTATTGAGACGAATGCACCTAGGTTTTGAATTTTAGTCACTCTTCAAATACGACCCAAAAAGCGAACGTAATGGAATCCGAATCCTACCGTTGGCAAGGGGGTTGACCGGTTGGATCATAGTTGCAGCGCACTTTGGATCGCCGACAAGCTAAACAGGCATGGGCCGCAGCCGAACGACCGCTAGGGTGTGCGTCGCTCATAATGCCGTGACTAATAGTTTATGGGATTATACCCTCCACCTGGACAGTCTCGAATCGATGGCCTATCCCAAAGGCTTGTGGGTGTCGAATGGAGGATTCGGATATCTCGGACACGGAGGCGGGGCTTATCCTTAGCAGACACAACTATCATTGGTCCGTCATTCCAGGAGAATGAAAATGAGTGAAACCAGGCAAAAATTATTTCAGCAACATAATAGAGTATTCAGGAATATTACCCAGTGAGTTTCATGGCAAGTTCTATAAAAAATTCGTTCTGCTTGATTCAATACTGATACTACGATGCATCATTTCCAGCTTCTACCTTGTACTTCACCTATGGCTATTGGGCATGGGGTCTTGTGGAATGGACAAGAGATAACTAGATACAAAGAATATCTTGTGAAGTTAGCAAAGATATCTTTTCAGTTATTCTGCTTCGCAATATGGCCACTCTGACGAAGACAAATCAATTGAGGGCTTAGAACTAACAACTGAATTAAGACCAGCTGAAGTAGATAAAATCAACTCATTGGAAAGATAAATAAACGACATAATGAAAGCTTCAGAAGCTCAAGAGCATGATTTAGAGCAGTTTGACTAACTCCATGCTCTAGTCAAAGTGAATACGCCAGAGTTCACGATCGCAGTTGGTTTTATACCCCGTTCGGGTGTGCAGCATGGCTGTGTTATCACTGACCAGCAGATCACCCTTTTCCCATTCAAAATAGAGACATACTCGGGGATCATATAAAACTCTGTCAATGATCTTCACCAAGCTTGGGTGATCATTTTCAATAGTAACATCGCAAGTGGAGAACTTCGTTTTAGTTGAATCCCAAGGCTGATGCCAACGTAGACAGGGCAATCCCGAAATTGGGTGCGTCACTGTTAATGGAAGATTCTTCAACTTTGCATCCCAGAAACCATCATTGTCCATAGCCCAAGTAATGTTTTGAAGACGCTCAGAGGTCCAGGGAAGAGGTAAGTATCGGAAGAAGAGTCGCGAGCTTGCAAACAAAGTATAACCACTTCTCTTGGGTGCAGTCGCAGGGCAGGTGAAGAATTGATAGCCAGGTGGTCGTTGAACTTTTTTCTTTTCTCCTGTCTCCGGGTCCTCGATTTCTTCGAACTTGAACATTCCGTCGAAGTGCATCGGCATGGCCTCGTTAGAAGTGACATTATTGCCCATTTTGTCTGCACGTCCGGCATCACGCACTTTCTGAATGACGCCAAAGCTCCACGGAAGAATAGTTCCCATCTCCGATGCAGCCTTAACATATAACTCCTCTTCGAGTGTCTCCGCGAATCCACGAAGAATAACGGGTGACATAATATTGGATAGCTTGCGAACCTTCGCCATAGGGAGATCTTTGATAGATGGAGGCGGGTTAACATTGTCGATATCGGCAGGTCGTATGATCAATCCGCTGGGATATAAATGTTCGAACTTGACTGAGACTCCATCCTCGGACCAGTTGAATATATCGGACCTTTCACGGAAATAATATGGCTGGCCATTCCTATAAACAAGGTCGTGGGTATCACGTACGTCCTCGGCGTGGACAGTGCGATATGAACCATCTAGTCCAATAGCAACTGAGGCATGCCATGGTGTAAATCCAAGTAAACCGCGGCCCTGTGGAATCAAGCAGACTGATAGTTTCCGCTCCCCGGCAGATTCGTGAATAGACAGTCGAACATAATCCTTCCTGTTTGCTCTGATCGCAGCGGCAAACATCTTACCGCGAACTATCATCTGACGAGCAATCTGCGAGACCTGTGCCTGCCGAGCGCGTTTAGAAAGATTTAAAGTAGCTTCCTGGTGTGCTAGATCTTTGGTGAGGAACTTGATGTAGCCGCGATAAGTCAAGCAAGTATCGTTGTCGGTCTTAATTGCCTCGTCAGGATCAAAAGACGGATCTCCGAAGACGAACATTAATTCTCGGCGAAGGCAGCCTGCATGTGCCAGATAGTAACTCTTTGCATCCTCCGGTGCTTCAGATTTGAACCATGGATGCTCAAGAAGTTCAAACAGACGAATAAATTTTACATGATGGAGGCCCTTGTCGACGGCCATCTGCCGCAGGGCTTCACCATAATCCCAAACTGTTTCATCGGGGACTCCCAAGATATCTGATGCCATGATCAGCTCGAATCAGAGAATGTCTACTTTAACTTTTTTTTTTTTTTTTGGCTTACCGTTATACACAAGTCCATCGGAAGAAATGTAAACATCCGCTCCAGGTTCGTAAACTGTGCCGATATTTTCACAAAGTCCGTTAAGATGTGACAGCGCTAATTCTTCGCCAAAATCGGGCATCGTCCCTAGGACCTTATCCCTTGCATTGGGCGATTTGAATGGGAAAGCAGGCAAAATCATGCGAATTGGTTCATGTCGCTTAACCTGTTCCATCACTATGGGGACAAAGGACTCCAACCCCTTCCATGACCCGCCATTCTTCTCGTAGTCCACTCCATAAGTTTCAATCACCTTGAGAATATCGACAGCCATCCTGAGATCATTAGAATCAATCTTGAGATCATGAAAAAGAAGATCTCCGGTGTAGATGCCATTTTCGTGATCTTCTGTAGTTGCTTCGCCGTTTGCGGTAATTGTCAGATCGGGAGTATCCAGGGCAGCCATCGCATCGGTATTGATCTCATCGGACTGGCCAATTGCTGAAAATGGTGCAGGGCTCACAAGCTCTATGGAATTTGGAAGCAGCTGAGAAGACTTAGCCTCAGCATTGTCTGAAGGATAGTATACTCCATTTAGGGTGGACCTCTGTAGGTCTGGGACATTTTCCGCACTGGGCGCGAGGGCGATCATGGTGACCAAAATTGAATCTGAATAGGTGACACTGGTGTCTTGCTTCCTTTAAATGACAACTGATCAAGTTGTTTTTGGAAAAAATGTACTCTTCCCGTTTCTAGGGATATCTTACTTTGAAAAATATTCCGCGGTTACTCGATTGAAAATTGAACTTCATGTCGCTATATACCCGACATGCACCGTTCCAGCTAGTAGGAACTTTCCCGCCCTGTGTCCATAACGGCGTTCATCCAGCCTGATGACTGTATCTAACGAGCCATGCGGACTCAGATACATGGGGTGAAGCTGAATCTACTGAACCGGAAAGAGCCATTCCATGGATTCTGTACAACTCGGAGCCGGTGGATCTCCGTCTATTCTCCTACCATCACGGCCTAGAGCGATTAAACCGCTGGTGGTGATACTAAACAGCCGTTGAGAGAAACCCTGTTGATGAATAACGTCAATTGAATCGTTGATTAGTGCACCAAAGAGATGTATGAGGCGCAGATATGCAGTCTGGCAGTCGTCAGCATGGTCCACAATAAGACTTGTGGCAATCGCGAGGAGAAGGATATTCCTAGAAAGCCCCCGCAGACAAGATTTCCACCTCCCAAATTGAGATGACTAGATTTGCAGACGCGTACAACGTCTTGAGCGCGGGTCAAAGAATAGCTGTAGCTTCCTTGGGTCCGGCTCGGCTTGATAATCTAACTCGCCTCGTATTTACAAAGACTAATAAGAGATCCTACCCAAAATATCGATCCCGATACAAGTGTAACTCTAGGTCATATGAGGCAATGTCGAATCTAGGGTCCTGATGGCTCTTTTCTGGGGTCAACTCTTGGGGATGGCTCTACAGGTGGTGAAGAAACTAGGGCTAGTAAGAACGACCCAATTTCATACTAATTTATAGGAGCTCAGGATGGTTTCAGTACTTCGTAGTAGCAGAAATAGAGATTCCTTAATAACAAATCTTAGACACAAGTCAAACATGTTGGAACTATGCACCATGACAGGCATCCAGAAACAATATCATCTTGGCCTTACTTCTCTAGCTCAGTCCAGTCATACTCCATGACCCGCGACACAAATGCAGCCATTTCCGGGCTTGACAGCTGACGCACGACATGAAATGTAGCGTCAAGACCCGAGCTAATTCCCCCAGCTGTGAATAGATGTACCGCATCCCCCTTCAGATAACCTCCATCTGTATAGCGTCTGTGCACGACATTCGCAGGACTTTCGTGCTTGTCACTAAACCGTGCACATATTTCCCGTAGAACATCTACCGCACGATGATGAGTCGTCACTGTCATTCCAGACAGAATACCTGCCGCACCAAGTAGGAATGCACCTGTGCAAATGGAAAATAAAACTCGTGGCCTTGAAGGTTCTGACAAGGGTAGCGCCGCAAATTTGCGGATTATATCGACCTCCGGCGCATTTCCCTCAACTAGTGGCTGGATAACCGACGGTGGCCCTCCTGGGACCAAGAGTACGTCGTATTCTGAAATCTCATTCAGTGCTTCGTCGAGGAGCCTATCGGCTTTCACGGTCATGACACTTGCGGCGCGGATGATAGATGTTTGCGCAATCGTCTCGATGATGAACATTCGATCCGGCTGGTCGGGGTTGCAGTTATGCGATACATGGGAGAGAACTTCCATCGGACCTGTAAAGTCGAGAATATCCACTCCTTGGAAGAGCAGAACCCCGACTTTGTAATATCGTTTCGACTGAGCAGAAGCCATAATCTCGCTGACTACAATAAGCGAGTTCTATCTTGACTTGATGAAATGCGACGTCGAGATATGCGAGCGATGTAGCCCCTTGGAAAGAAAACAAGCGAGAACGCAAATATTCAATGAGGAAACGAATGAAGGCAATGAGTGTTACTACTTCAATTTTCGTTTTCGACTGAGATAATAGATTCGCGGAAAGATGCGAGTGTCCTCTCCACGGCGGGTATCAGACACGTTGCTGACTCCAGCAAGTAATGGGCCGATGTCGTGTCACCGGAATTTCCTCATGTGCTTATTGAATAAAATGGAACCCGAAAACTTTACTATTACATGTACTGCGAATCCTCCCTTCCAGTAGAAGGGTATAAGCTATTTTAACAATTTTGAATCATGTTCTATTCTTCGAATCGTCTCTCCGAGTCTGCTTAATACTATCGTTGTACCTACAACGTTATAGGTATAATGGACATGTGTATCTCGGCATACTATGCTATATATTTCATGTGCTATGTCGAGATAACTAGTAGTATTGGTGTGTTCTGTTCTCCTAAAAGTTTTTCGATAACATGTCTGGGGAGATTCCCCTCATAGCAGCCCCGTCATAAAATCGTCCGCTGTTATGAGGAGATTGAAGTTCTATCGACAAAGTTGTTTGGGCGACAATCCGTTGAGTTAATCTTCTGATAAGTAGCACTCAGTAAACAAGGGAGATCTTGATAGCCAAGTGTGGCCGTGATGGAAAGGAGAAAGCATCAAGGTTACAATGCTGCCAGCTGGTGGTAGCATTTAGATCTTGTTGACTAATATTAAGGACTATTCAATCTGCCATCCAATTTAAATTCGTCCTACGACCAGAGCTCATAACCGTATTATCTACTATTCTTTCTACCATAAAGTGATAGGAATTCAAGGTATCAACTACTCCCTGGACATTGCTCAAATTTTGTAAGCATCTCGAACTATACAATGGCGATATCATAGATACATTCATACTTTGTTACCCTCCCAATAACGGACAGATAAGGATAGAAGTACTTGGAAAAGATAAATTTCCCTCGTTGTGAGGCTATATACAATCTGCTGGGGTGTAATCTGAACTCAGTACCCTGAAACATAGGCATTATATGCAAGGGTGTTCTGCATTTTCTCACAGCGAATACGGTTTATGTGGCACAATTAATTCACGAATACTGACATCGGAGTCCAAAATTTTGATCAAAGCTTGTTACAACTTATACTTTTGTTTTAATCAATTTCAATCTGCCGTGCTCTAGAACAGGCTCACCCATTCCAACTCAAATCCAAGCCCTAATTTTCGGGATGTGGACAGCGGGGAGGAACATTATGTCGGATGGTGGGGGATGCAGGGAGCTTGCAGGTTAGAATGAGTTGAGAAGTCCACTCGTTTAAGAGAGGGGATTCTCTCTTTTGCAACTGTGGCTTTGACTTTCAAAATTATATTATTTTCTCCTTGATCTTTTTTTCCCTGCTGTTTAAGAATAAAGACTTTCGAAGTATGTCCTCTCCGGAATACAGTGACCATTTCTCGCTCGCCAACATTCCATTCGGCGTGGCATCTTCCCAGATACATTCCAATTCACAATGTGTGACTCGACTAGGGAACTCCGTTATTTTCTTGGCTGAGCTACAGAAATCAGGAGTTTTCTCGAGCGTCAAGGGCCTACCCGAAGGAATATTCGACAAACCATCTTTGAACGATTATTCTGCACTTCCACGGCCAATTCATCGAGAGGTGAGAAAAGTGCTACAAGAAACATTACAAACAACTCTACCAGCGGAGTTCTCCGAAGACATCTCTGCAGTCACTTTACATCTGCCTATGACAGTGGGTGGATTCACCGGTACGTTTCCAAGCTTGCCCGACAGCTGCCAGTACATCTTATGCTCGGCGTACGTCAAACGGTCAACCTGACGGTGATTAGATTTTTCATGCAGTGTACACCATGTTCGCAATGCGGGCCGAATCATTATCAATGACGAAAAAGTCCCTCCAGGGTTTTTCAGATTTCCAATCGGATACAATGGCCGTGCGAGTACAGTCTATGTCTCGGGAACGCCAATAGTTCGCCCGAAAGGACATTTTGTTGACCGTTCTGCACCGACGGAAACAAAGCCTGTAATCTACGGACCTTCACAGGCCATGGACTATGAATTAGAAGTAGGTGTCATTATCGGAAATGGAGTGTCTAGGTTTCGAGGGTTGAATGCGCGCGACGCAGATGAGCATATCTTCGGCATGGTATTATTGAATGATTGGAGCTGTAAGTTTTTTCCAATTTTCTTGCAAAGTCAGGCTTCTGTATGTCTAACTTGAATTGATGTCAAGCCCGCGATATTCAAGGATTCGAAATGATGCCACTGGGGCCCTTGAATGGAAAATCCTTTGGAACCAGCATTTCGCCTTGGGTGATCACCTTGGATGCATTGGAGCCCTTCCTCATCCCCGGCCCCACGCCTGAGGTCGCACTGGCAAGTCATTTAGAGGATGACTTGGATAAGTCCAGCTACAAAATAGACTTTAAAGTTGAGATTATGTCGGGTCAGCATGTGACTAAAGTGAGTGAATCCAAGTTTACGGATTTGCGTTGGAATGGACGGCAAATGGCAGCACATCTCGCTAGCAGCGGGGCGGATCTCCGGACTGGCGATATCTTGGGCACTGGGACCGTGAGTGGACCAGATGAGAAGAATTTCGGTTGTTTGTTAGAAACCACAAAGGCTGGAAAGGAGCCTATAACCCTGACCGATGGTTCGGAGAGAAAGTTCTTGCTGGATGGTGATATAGTTCGATTCACCGGCGTGGCCGGAGGGGCGGGTTCGGGGGTTGGATTTGGCGAGTGTATTGGCCAGTTAGTGGCAGCGAATATTTGAGCGATAGACAGTCTGGGAATGAAATGCCTTCTATCAATTGGGATATTACTTTAATATGTCTTGCCTACGCGGTGTTGATACACACAGAATTATGTGACTTTCTTGATGAAATTATTGAACTTCTTTATGGACATCATGGCAAGCGGTATATAGTAGCGTATGAACAGAAACGAGAAAAATATCCGGGTAATCCAAATAGAACCTGAACACCGTTGTCTTACTTTGGTGAAGAGAAATGGTCCCTAACGCCGGTCAAATGCCTGTAGCCCGCGCTCTAAGAAATTTGAAATGTGAAAAGTAATGGAAATTCGAGGTGCACCGCAGTCGGATCAGATCTAGCTCCATAGGGGTGGGTGGATATACTCCGACGCGCGATCCAGTATGTTAGGCATCGTCCATTCACCACTACCCGAGCTCTCTGGGGTAGGTGGTGGAAGTGACCCAACGCTGGGTGTCATGCTTGCCGGAACGTAAGTTCCCATTGACGCAGTAGCTTGATTAGCAGTAGACTGGGGGATATAGGCGGGACTAAGGCCAATCGTCGAGCGAGTTCGCTGATTTCCAAACGCGTTGAGTAGCTTTTGCAGAGCGCGGTGAGTTTTAGCAAGAGACTTGGCCCACTGTGTCTGATTGTCACCCATAGCGGCAGGTGATGTAGGATCTAGCGGAGGTTGAACGATGCCCGGTGGATTTGTAGCCCCAGTGATCGGATCGTAGGTACTCATGGCCTGAGCTGGAGAGGCCATGCTAGCAGTAGTATTGACATCACCAGTATCATAGGCACGCTCGTGTGTGGCTCGCTGCGCGATAATTCCTTCGAGTCTATGAAGCAAGTTCCAGACATTCGGGTCTGATTTCGCTTCCTCGACAACTGCGAGCAGAAACGCGGAGCTAATAGCCCGCTGCAAAGCGATCCATGAGCGAGCGGCATGAGAGCTTATGTCGTGCATCTCGATGTAAGCCTCAACGGTAGTCATGAGATTGGCGATACAATCTGCACGTATGCTAGCCGCTCCCGCATCACTGGTATCGTTTGTTGGCTTAAGCGCTGGTCGACATAGTTCAGATGAGAAATAAGAAGAGTGAAGCTTCAATACCACTCGCTCCAAGCTTTGTGTTGCTGTCGAACACCATTTCGCATCCCTCAAATAAGGCTTGGCTTCAATCATGATATTTTGGATTCTTTCCTTGTAGCCTTGAATACTCTCAAAGCTTATCTGAGCATGAGGGCTGAGCATGCGAATGCGAACGACCTCTAGTGCTAAAGAAATGACGCGGCAAAGAGTTTCAAAATAGGAAAGATCACCTGGTTGCGAGTCCTCACGGAATGCTATGTCCGGTTGGCTCACAGCCGTGGTAGAAGGACGATCGTATGACAAAGAGAAATGACTGTCTTGCCACGCCATGGACCACCTAAGTAAAGAAAGGAAAGAAATATTAGTATGTTGGGTGTCATACTATCAATCAATCAACAGCTTACCATACGTGCCGCCGACGATATCGCTCAGTTGATGAAAAACGACTTGACTCGACGTGCAAACCGAGGGCTAATCCCATTCGAAGTGTCATACCCAGTAGCACGTATGAGATACCGGGGTTCATGTTGTAAGACAGAACGTTGCCAATGACTAATAGGGTCTGAATAGCTTCGATTGTTGGTTGGGATAGGAAATTTGTCATGCGCAGACATTGATATGAACAACAAACTTTGACAATGTCAGTGAATATTTACCGAGTAGGAGTTGTAGCAGTCTCACCATAAACCTGTGAGGTCAATTCTCTTTCTTTGCTTCCCAAATCTGATGATTGGCAGCCGGACGCCAGAACAGCAAATAGAAGCCCCAGATAAGCAATGCTGACGCCAAAGGGATGCTGGGCTTCATCCACGTCTTCACGATACACTCCACCGGAAGCAATTCTATTTTGCAGTAAAAGCTCAAGGTTTTTCTCAAATTCGGAAATATCCTCGAGTACAGGGTAGATAGCCCCCGCAATGTCCTTGTAGTAAAAGAAGAATCTGCACGATTAGAATTAATATAAAGCACGCGAATCGGCGATTCCTCCAGGAACAAACTCACTCTCTGCATTGTTGATCGGTAGGAAGAGCACTGCAGACCGCGCTTATATCAAAAGTCGACATATCTGAAGACCACAAATCCACGAATGGATAAGTTGCTGATTCGTTATCCAAACCGAGTTTCGGTAAGATGCCTCCTTCCAAAAGAGCTTGAAGTTGGTCGGATCCCGATTTGTTGTTCAGTATATATGCTAATACAGATCGTGATCCTAGATGAACTGTGCCTTTTCCGAGTGTATTTGCGGCATGAATTCCTTCGCGATCTGGGGATATACCCTTGGAGCGGGAGCTCACATCGCCACTCTGCACACTTCTGTTGTCAACCCCAGTAGTCGTATCATCTTCAGCGCGTTCAAGTCCAACTCGTAGGGAATTAATTGTCGATTCCATTTCCCTTAGTCGGCTGCGTACGTTGTCCCATTCTTCCCGGGCAATCGACACTCGGCTGCCTACATTGGGGCCAGTTGGTCGATACTGTGTGGCTTCAGCCTTCACCTGCGCCGTGTTATCCTCGTAGCTGTACACTCCTGGGTGATCCGATGTGGAAAACGTGGATGGGCCCTCTGCTGGACTTTCGCGGAAAGCCTGCGAACGCTTTTTGATGGGTCGCTCATATGAGCAAAGCTCTTTGTGGTCACGCTTGACACAGCCATCGCAAGGTAGGTTCCTATCGCATTTGACCTTTCGAGAATGGCACGGATAACAGGCTTTAGGTTCACGCGCTTTGCGCTTCGTGCGAATGATGGCGTCGACTTGATCCTGGGGCAGATCAGATACAGGGCGATTCAGTGCTGCAGCGGCATCGGACGGGGATATCGAATTATTCGGAGGGTATGGAGACGTCATATTGTTGGTCATATATGTTTGGAAACATCAAACGAAGTTATGTCGAGTTTCTAATGGAGCGCCTATGCCAATTTCGATGCGACTGGCGATAGCGCAATGTCGAACATCAGAGGGTGACGTGGTTCAAGGTGAAATTTTCACACTTCAAAAACGGTCCCAACAGTTGAACTAGACTATTCCATCACTCAGTATAAGATATCATGGCGAGTGTAATAGACAATTGCATCGAATCGCACTTGAGCAGACGAGTCGGAACGCCGAGAGACTTCGACGGGTTGGGCCTAGCTAGGCACGTGATGCGGGGCTACCCAATGCGGAAGGCCGATGGAAGAACTACGTCAGTGATAGAAAATATTTTGAAGATGGGAAATTATACTTTTGTACAGTATGATTGCTTTATATTGACCATACAAACAGTTTAGATGTGATTATCTGGATTGAGAAAAGTACAAAAGCTATTGCTGGAAAGACTCATGCTAGACATCATTATCTAGTTGTTATGCAGCGAGATTTCAAAGTTAATTATAACGATTTTCAAATTCAAAGAATTAAAATATAACTGAATTCAAGTAGAGGAAAATGAAAAGAATGACAAAAAAAGGGGAAAAGGGGAAGGGAAAGGACAATCAAAATCATAAAAATATATATAGTTTCATTAATTAAATTATTATGCTAGGCCTATTCCAGATCTTTTTTTCTCGTCAATCTATCCAATCTTGATACTATCGAGTGGATAGCATCCAACACATTTCCATAAAAGTATTTTACTGGCGTTAAGTGACGGCCAGGTCCTTTGCGACATAAAGCCTTGTAGACGTGCACCCTACTCAAGCCTTAACAGCTTGCTCCTCATCATCGGCAAAGGCATACTTCGAAAAGCGCCGAATTGCCTCTCCTTTGAAGTAGAAGACGAATGGGATTGCACAGCAAGCCAGTGCAATAAAGGCTAGAAGAGAGCTCGCCCATTGGTAGCCCAAGCGATTGTACATCTGCTCGGTGAATAGGACGGTGGAAGCACCCCAGAATGATCGCAAGCATGTCTTCGCCGCCAAAGCAGACGCGGCCTGATGTTGATATGTGTCCACTGAGTAAGGTTAGTATAGTTCAAAGAGTATAGCAGCATTTGTCACATACCAAGGTAGTTATTGGCAGAGTTGTAAAGAAAAATGAATCCGAATCCAACCGGCCATCCTCCAATAGCAGGTCCGAACCAATGGATTTGGGGATATGAGGTCCAGGCAAAAATGAAGAGACCGATGGGAATGAGCCAGCACGACCACATCATTGGGATCAGACGCATCTCAGCGGGCGGTTTTCCGTCATATTTCTGGCTGATCTTCAGATAGTTCTTGTTCACTAGAGGCGCGCAGGCAGCACTCATGAGGACGCCAATGGCCAAAGGAATGAACATGAGACCTGTCATGGAGGCGGTCCATCCTTTTCCTGCTTGGTAAACAATCGGATAGCTGCCAAATTTGTTAGTCCAGTTGGGGGCCACTGCGTATAATGGGAAGAACTTACGCGACAAAGAACATGTAGAGCAAGCCATATAGAACGGACATGTAAATGGAGATGAAAAAGACGATGGGCTCGAGGAAAAGAAGCTGGAAGGGTCTAAACAGGAAGATTCGCAGCTTCTGGCCCATTGGTCGAGAATCAAGTTCGGACTCGGTGGTATACTTAGGATCATTCTCTTCTTTCCGGAGTTTTGCAGCTCGCTTTTTCAAGAGAATCGGAGCATATGTCTCGGGAACGGTGAAGGTAATCAGGACCCAGGCGACGAAGGACAAGATCAACTGTAGCCAATAAAGCCATCTCCAACCGCAGTTGTCACCGAGGAATCCTCCTGCAAGTGGACCGATTGCCGGTCCAATAAATGGGGCAGCGCTGAATGCCGCCATTGGAACTCCTCGCTCTTCACTTTTCCACAAGTCGGCCAAGGTTCCACCTACCAGCGTCATGGGGGCGCTGAAAGCAATTCCATCAATCAGGCGACATACAATCAGGGTTCCGATATTTTTTGATACGGCGCAGGGGATGATGAAAATGACGGCCAAGAGGAGTGTGACAGCATATACTGGTCTTCTTCCGAACATTTCAGACATTGGAGCAAAAGCCATGGGGCCTGATACAATGTCAGTAATGGAGAATCATTCATATCTTAGGGACTTTGAAACTTACCGACACCAAATCCAACAACGAACACGGTCACAACTACAAGACTGACTTCACGAGCGACTCCAAAGCTTTCCATCGGTCCTTCTAAATCAGCTGTGATCACACTGCTAGCAAAGGCGACCACGAAACATGTGAACGCGACGACCATTGTGCAGTACCATTTGAATGCCTTTGACCAATTCTTTGGATTCTCGGGGTCATCAATGGTAAATGTCACCAGTTTCCAATCCTCCATACGGCCGGTGGCATTTGACTTCATGGGCTTGATGATCTCTCCATTTCGTGTTTCGGTGGTATATTCGCGAAGATCGGCGCTGTCATTAAGTTCGCGAACAGGAAGGTCGACATAGTCAATTGGTCCAGGGCCAGAGCCGACTGAGGCTGTTCGGCTCGTTGACACTGTATGCGTATTGTCGGAGTGAGGTGTCTCCATATTGATAAGATGTATCTGACCAGGGAGCCTCCGAGTGGATCGATTAATATTTGATATTGATGACTGAAGATATAAGGCGGACCCCTTGGAGGATTGGGTCCATATTTATATCATATTTCTACTGCCTTGGCACATAAAATTTTTACAGATTGATATTTCCTAACAGGGATATGCCGCAAAGTCGGCCAGTCTGTGCTGTGCCACGCCCCGTATACTTCCCGTAGCCGCAATCTGGGGCGACCCCATCCGATCAAAGAATTACCCGGAATAGATAGATGCGCTAGCCGTAAAGGGAAATATGCTACGAGGGCACCGGATATGAATTAGTATCATCCGCCTGATCTCAAATGCTATTAGATATGATGCCATATAGATCTTTCTGGTTGAGTAGATAAGTAGAAGATACTACTACCAGTTGGATATTCAGTGTCATTAGTTCTAAGTTTTCTGTGCAAAATCCAACAAGATTTCTAAATGTTTGGAAGTAAAAACTCATTGCAGTAGAGTCTCTAGACTGGCTTCGATTTTTTCTAAATCTCTTTGAATTATTGCAACTGATAGATCTTCAGCTCTGTCTTATTGAACACACACTCATTCAATCTTAACAACCTTCGAATATAATACTAATATCTATACGGAGTATATTGTTTCATTTTATTCGAATAGATTTTGAAAAATTGAGTAAAGTACTCCACATATGATCCTCTTTATTCAAGGAAGTTAAAGATTGATCAACATATCTTCGCTCGTTCTTCGGTGGAGAAGAGTTTCAATTTTCTGGTCGCAGTCTATCATACTGTATAGTTACACCTGTTTTCCACGTGGTATGATAAGGACTGGGACCGACTCGGAGCATCTTGCCTTTCACAGTAACATTCCTCGCGCCAAATTTGGTAAAATATGAACTTCCGCCAAGACAAAAGAAGATCCGAACTATCTCCGGCTTTCTACGTCTCTTGGAATGGCTGGCTTAAATTAAAGACTTGTAGCAAGTCAATATCAAACAGTGAGCATGAGCAATCTGGGTCTCACTATTAATATTCTTTGAAAAGATGTGGGTTATTAGCGAAACGTCTCTTCAAGTTTGCGATCCACTTCATCCACACCTCGATCATTGGCTACTGACGAGACGAGGATTGCCGAAAATGTATTTTGAAAGATTATAACAGCTATATAATATGTAAAGCTCTCGCCGTCTGTACTATAGCGTACAAACAAGATAAGGAATTACACTAGTGTACAGCATCAATATCTGGAGGATATTAATATGTTGATGCGAAGTATCTGCCCAATCTTTTGGTAGGTAAATTGCGAAATTATATTGAAACATCACACTATGTCCCTCCTAATGATATTGGCGAGAATCTCTAGTTCACACTCGCCGTGCATAGTGTATCACATGCGCAAGCCCTTTCCAATATCAAAGATGCATCATATCCAATACACTGCTAGTATAGTTCCACAAAGGCGTAGAATAGTCTGTGCAAAATGTATATCCAGTGTAATATGTACTCTGCTGTCCCTGGAGAGCATACAGCTTCTTATAGAAGCCATTGCGCACATCATCGGTTGAGACAATCAGTGTTTCGGGTGAATGAGAAGCGAATGCCGCGATCTCTGGTTCCTTAGTCGAGTATGTGCCTTTTTTACCCATGCGCTTGAGGTCCGATCGAATCAGATCCTTCGCGTCATCGGCAGTGAAGTTCCCCTCAGCCACGATCTTGCTCATAAAATAGCCTGATTCCCCGGAGTATTCCATTTGCCATTGAAATGGAGGCAATGGAAGGCTCCCGGGTTGATTATCAGGGTTGGTATTGGCGACGTTGATACCGTCTGGAAGACCAGTGTTGGTAATGGCTGCCGCGTAGTCGTTCTTATGATTCCATTTGGAGAAAAGAGAGGACTCCTCTGTACGGAGATCAAACCCGGTAAGGCTTGAAGTTGTTGGAGGGAAAGTAATGAGCAGCTTTTTCGCTTTGATGAGCTTCCGAGTTCCATCGGCGTTCTGAACAATCATTTCCACCCCATTGGAATCACGCTTCGCTTGCGAGACAGTAGTCTCGTAGAGGATATTCTCGGGAGCGATATAGTTTGCCGCTTTCTCAAACAATTGGTATGTCCCGTTCTTTGGGCGGATGTACCCTCCACTCAAGAGCGCGTCGATGTGCACAATACCAAAATTTTGTATCACGTACAGTAGAGGAGCATTTAGAATATCGCCCACATTCTCAGCGAATGTGAAGATTACTTCCATGGCACCCTGCAAAGCATGCGCTTCAACAAATTCGCGGAATGGACGAAGAAGAACCTCGGGGACCTTGTCTGGCAGGTAGTAAGCGCCTGTGGACAGATAGTCAAATTGCTCAATAGCGGCGCGGTACAGGGTGGCACCAGCAACGGTCCCTAGGATCCCATCTCCAGGCAGTACCCGGTGGCCGGTTTCGAAGTTGACATTTTCGATAATAATTGACCCCGGCAAAAGAGCTTCATAATCAACATTCAGCTGGCTGAAGAATTTCTTAGTAATATCGTTGTTGAAATAGCCTTCCACGCCATAGTTGACATATTTATCATTTGGCAGATATAGTGTCTCTGCATGGCCACCCAATTTGTCCTTCTTCTCAACAAGGGCAATGCTATGACCCTTTTCTCTCAGTTGTACGGCAGCATATGTACCTGTAGCACCACCTCCGAGGATGCATACATCGCGAGTGATAATGTCATCGGCCTTGAACTCAGCAGTAGATACTGCGGAGGTGGCTACAGCCAAGAAAAGGAGACGTTTCCAGCGCATCATGATGAGCATCCAAAGAGTCATCTGCTGTTCTGGATCAGTACCAGGCCTCTCTTATTCATTTTACATCAATTTTTGCAGACCCGACAGTATGGCTCGGCAAATCCTGCACGCAAAAGGGGGATCTCATTGAACCACTAAGGATCAGTGGCCCATCCCACCTTTTGCAATAGACAGGTTTTCTGGAACTGCATGGGTCATTCAAATCCGATGCTTTACGTGATAGGCCCAAGGCCAGCAGACGATCGACACGAAAACATTAAAGTGAACTGTATACTATGTATACAAGCAGAATAAGAGGAAATTCCGGATTTGACCCGTACATCTCAATCTTAGCATCACTTAGCCACCTTATCTGAGTCCAGTCTTCTCGTATATTCCTTCATTATTGGTATCATCTATCCATTTTGACAGAGAATCTGAAAAGAACCCCTTGATTGAAAACCCACACGCGTTCAATCAAAATTCAGCCGCGCGACTAGTTGCCCCCACTGACCATATCCACACTTGGGAATAGTTCAACTCTTCTAGGCAAAGCTTCGTTAACGACCGACCCACTCACGGATGCGAGATCGGACCGCTCAGATGTCTGTACGTATACAGTAGTATACCAAAGAGGCTTTTCTTTGTGATTTCAGTTGACGTGACTGTATAATTTAATCCATCATATGTGATAGCATTCTAGAACAGTCCGTAATCCTAACTCGTACTAAAGGCTGAGTTCTGCACGGGCCAATAATTTGAAGTACAGGCCTAGCACGTTTTGTCAGTAAAAGAGAGATGAGCAGCGATGGCCTCGAATACTGATCATGGATTTTAATAAGCTTCTTTCTATGTATATTCGTTGATCTTCCACTTTGGCAATGAGCCTTCTAGGGCTCCGTAGTATAAAACAATTGTAAAGCAAAGTAAATAACTTTCTGAGGATCACAAGGAAATTGAAAGATGGAACAACCTCGCCATCTTTCACCTCTGATTCCAATGAGACTTCCAAGTCAACTGAACTGTGTTTGTATACTAGTTTTTGGTATTCAGTATTCTTGCATAGCAGTCACCCTACTCTACTTCGTACATGCTATGTACACATACTGTAAAATGAGAGCTTCCATTGGCTCATATCTGATGTTAGGTGGGTCCACTTTGATTGGGATTCATAGAATTGTGTGGAGTCACTCGGCAATCCTCTAGACAATTCAATGCCATCTGGATAGTGAATGACCCTTGAACGGTGCTGTTCAGTGTAGTATTATATACGACCATGCCTGCTAGGATTAGTCTTGCAATGCTGCATAGAGTTAAAATAAAAATATACAAAATTCACTCCGATCCTCCACTATGAAAAGTTAATCAGCACGTGACCCTAGATAAGCCCCCGCCGCAATTGGACGCAACGGGTTTAGGGCGGGGCCACTCAGTCCTCAACTTTTTTTCTGGGAGTCATCGCGGGGTTTTTTTTGCTGAATCTCAAGCTCATTTTGAGAGGCACCTGAGCCATTCCACCTCCTTTATTAGAGGGAGGATTGGACCCTATCCCATTTTAATTCTTCAATCATGTCCTCCGACTCATACCTTGCCATCCCGGGCTCGGTGGCGTACTCCCGCTCTCGCGGACAAGCCATCGCTGCAAGTCTGGGTGTCAAGGATGTCCGAGCCCAGTGGGTTCACTATGTTCATACTTCTCAGCCGCTAGACGGAGCTCAGCGTGCTATTCTCGAGCAGCTGCTTCGTTACGGCGATATCAACGACGTTCCCCCCACCTTCACCTCCGATGACGGTCAATTCGATACCTTCTACGTTTTCCCCCGAACCGGAACCATCTCTCCATGGAGCTCTCAGGCCACCGGTATTTCGCACGTCTGTGGTCTTCGTAACTCTGTTAAGCGCATCGAGCGTGGTATGAAGATCTCCTGCCTTCGCAATGGCGCTGAAGACTACAAAGCTGGTTACATGGATTTGCTGCACGACCGAATGACCCAGATCATCAGCAAGGATGAGCCCGACTTGCAACTTATGTTCTCTGAGCATGCTCCTCAGCCTCTCAAGACCATTTCTCTTCAGGGCGGTGCCAAGTCCCCCAAGGAGATCCTCCAGGAAGCCAACAAGGAGCTGGGTCTGGCTTTGGACGAGTCCGAAATTGACTACCTCGCCGAGGCCTACGGACCTAATGGAGCGATTGCACGCGATCCCACCGATGTTGAACTTTTCATGTTTGCCCAGGTCAACTCCGAGCATTGTCGCCACAAGCAGTTCAACGCGTCCTGGGTCATTGATGGCAAGCCCATGCCCAACAGTCTCTTCGCTATGATCCGTAACACCCACAAAAAGCATCCCGAACATACCGTCAGTGCCTATAGTGATAACGCCGCCGTTCTGGAGGGTAGCGAGGCTGCTTTCTGGGCCCCCGACTCGACTACAGGCGAGTGGAATCACACCAAGGAGCTTGTGCACTTCTTGGCTAAGGTTGAGACTCACAACCACCCTACTGCCGTTTCTCCCTACCCCGGTGCTGCTACCGGCTCTGGTGGTGAAATCCGTGATGAGGGTGCAGTTGGCCGTGGTTCCCGCCCTAAGGCCGGTCTTTCCGGCTACTGTGTTTCTGATCTCTTGATCCCAGGAAACAAGCAGCCTTGGGAGCTCGATGTTGGCAGGCCAAACCACATTGCCAGCAGTTTGGATATCATGCTGGAGGCTCCCATCGGTAGTGCCGCTTTCAACAATGAGTTCGGTCGACCTTGCACAGCCGGATACTTCCGTACTCTTCTCACTGAAATCGATGTCGGCAATGGTCAGAAAGAACTTCGTGGTTACCACAAGCCTATCATGATTGCCGGTGGTGTCGGTACCGTCCGTCCCCAACACGCGCTTAAGAACCCCGACGTCGTGAAAACCGGCTCTTTCCTTGTTGTCCTCGGTGGTCCCGCCATGCTTATTGGTCTTGGTGGTGGCGCTGCCTCCAGTATCGCTTCTGGTGAGGGCTCAGCGGATCTCGACTTCGCCAGTGTCCAACGAGGAAACGCTGAGGTTCAACGCAGAGCTCAGGAGGTTATCAACGCCTGTGTCGCTATGGGCAACAACAACCCCATCAAGTTCATTCACGACGTTGGCGCTGGTGGTCTCTCTAATGCTCTTCCTGAGCTCATTCACGATTCCGGCCTAGGTGCCACATTTGAGCTCCGTGAAGTTGACAGTGCTGACCGCAGCATGAGCCCTATGCAAATCTGGTGCTGTGAGGCTCAGGAACGCTACGTTCTTGCCGTCGGAGAGAACGAAATGAACAAGTTTACTGCCATTGCTCAGCGTGAGCGTTGTGGTTTCTCGGTTGTTGGTCGTGGAGGCGGCACTTCTGAAGAAGAGAAGCGTCTCATCCTGCTGGACCGTGAATCCAAGGAATACCCAGCTCCCATTGACCTGCCCTTGTCTGTTCTCTTCGGCAAGCCTCCTCGTATGACCCGAACCGTCGACTCACGCAAGCTGACGCTCCCTGCCGTCGACTCCAGCCTCACAAAGTACCTGCCTTCGCTCACCTCCAAGACTGAGCTGGTTGGTGAGGCAGTCAACAGAGTTCTGTCCCTGCCTGCTGTCGGCTCTAAGTCATTCCTAATCACCATTGGCGACCGAACTGTTGGTGGTCTGACTGCCCGTGACCAGATGGTCGGTCCATGGCAGACCCCCGTTTCCGATGTTTCGGTTACTGCTACCTCGCTCCTCCAGGGTGTTAAGACTGGTGAGGCCATGGCCATGGGTGAGAAGCCTACACTCGCCCTTATTTCTTCTGCTGCCTCTGCTCGTATGGCTGTTGCCGAGTCTCTCATGAACATCGCTGCTTCCGATCTGGTGGACCGTCTCTCCCAGGTGAAGCTTTCTGCAAACTGGATGTCCGCCAGCAGTCACCCCGGTGAGGGTGCTGCCATTTATGAGGCTGTTGAGGCCATCGGTATGGAGATGTGCCCTAAGCTCGGCATCAGTATTCCTGTCGGCAAGGACTCTATGTCCATGAAGATGAAGTGGAAGGATGAGGCCTCCAACGAGCCCAAGGAAGTGACTGCGCCTATGTCGCTGGTCATTACTTCCTTCGCTCCCGTTGGCGACTACCGCAAGACTTGGACCCCTGCTCTTCGCAGCTTCGAGGATGTGGGTGAGACAGTTCTTATGTTTGTTGATCTCGCCTTTGGTCGCAAGGCCCTAGGTGGATCTGCACTTGCCCAAGTCTTTGGTGAGGTTGGCGCCGAGTGCCCTGACGTCCGAGACATGGATATTTTCCGTGACTTCTTCGATGCTACCCAACAGCTTCAGGAGTCCGGAATCGTCCTGGCCTACCACGACCGATCCGACGGTGGTCTCCTCACTACTCTGGCCGAGATGATGTTCGCTGGCCGTTGCGGTGTTGAGATCATGACCGATAACATCTGCTCCTCCTTCCACACCCCCGACGTCGTTGAGGCTCTCTTCAACGAAGAACTGGGTGCTGTCTTCCAGGTTCGCAAGGAGCATGAGATCCAATTCCGTTCTTGTTTCGCTACTTGCGGTCCTCCCGCTGGTCTGATCCACAAGATCGGCCGTGTCTCTGAGAAACCCAAGCAGAACCTCACAATCTACCACAAGGCCTCCCTGATCTTCCGTGAGACCCGGTCCAAGCTCCAGCAAACTTGGTCCAAGACCTCTTACTCCATGCAAAAGATTCGTGATAATGCCGAGTGCGCTGAGCAGGAGTTCGAGAACATTCTTGACGACAAGAACCCGGGTCTGTCATGGAACCCCAGCTTCGATCCTAAGGACCGCGGCCTGCCTATCATGACCAGTCTCTCTCAATACTCGCCTTTCTCCAACAAGCCTCGCGTCGCTATCCTGCGTGAGCAAGGTGTTAACAGTCAGGCTGAGATGGCTTTCGCCTTCAACACCGCCGGTTTCTCTGCCGTTGATGTCCACATGACCGATATTATCTCGGGTCGTGTTTCCCTGGCTAGCTTCGCCGGTCTGGCTGCCTGTGGTGGTTTCTCGTACGGTGATGTTCTGGGTGCCGGTCAAGGCTGGGCCAAGTCCGTTCTGCTACACGAGAACACCCGCAAGGAATTCCAGTCCTTCTTCGAGCGTCCTGATACCTTTGCTTTGGGTGTCTGCAACGGTTGTCAGTTCCTGTCCCGCGTTAAGGAGCTCATCCCCGGTGCTGGTAACTGGCCCAGCTTTGAGCGCAACACCAGCGAACAATACGAGGGTCGTGTTTGCATGGTCCGCGTTTCGGACCCTGATCCTTCACGCCCTGGTGTCTTCTTCCACGGTATGGACGGAACTTCCCTCCCTATTGCCGTTGCCCACGGCGAGGGTCGTGCTTCTTTCGCCGGTACTCCGGGTATGTCTGCTAGCGACTTCGTTCGCGAAGGTCTTGCTCCTGTCCGCTACGTCGATAATGCCACTCTGAAGCCCACCATGCGCTACCCCTTCAACCCCAACGGCAGTCCCGAGGGTATCGCCGGTGTGCGCAGTCCCGACGGCCGTGTTCTGGCCATCATGCCTCACCCTGAGCGTACCGTCATGAACGGCATTGCTAGCTATGTATCCCCAGACGCCGAGCAGTGGGGAGACATTGGACCTTGGGGACGTATCTTCTTCAGTGCCAGACGCTGGGTTGGCTAAGGGCTCAACACTTGAACGCCTTGCATGATTTATTTTTCCATATCTACTTGTCTATAGTTCGTTTTTTACCGGGTTATTTTGGAGTGGGATTGGTTGTGTCATCTTAAAAAGCATTTATGAAACTGAGAATGAAATATAGCACATAGACAATATCTTCAATCTATCTCCAGACCTCTTGAAAGTAATTACACCATATCAATAGGTATATAACACTACACTAGTGTGCTTACAATCTAGCTGCGAGTATCCTCGAAGGTCGAGCTATGGCCCAAATTTCATTGCGCGGAATTAGGGACTACTCGCCAAGGCTGGCATATGGTATGCCTAATCCAATGTTGCGTTTATCAAGGTACAAAGCCTAGAAGTCAAGAGAGGTCTTTGAACTATCTGGCTTACGGGTCTTTTTTATTATTTTCATTATAATACCAACACTACATGATCAAGGATTACGAGGAAATCAGGTGTGAAAAGGCCAATTGGGCGACGAAATCCATAACGCTAAAGCAAATGCAATCATTAGCAATCAATCATCCATTCATTAGATTCCATTAAAAATCATGATCTGAGCCAGCCTTTCTGCCACTCTAGCCTATCTGCCAGAACATTCCAGCTCGGCATTCCATCCGCACGAGCAACACTCTTCAATCCATTTGCAACGAAAACAGCTAGATAGTCGTACTGCTGTTTCACGTTCCGCATTTGCTGATCATAAGAAGAGTCCCGAAAAGAGATCGTGAGCGTTTGTTCATAATCGAAATTCTCAAGTTCTTCGTCTGAGTCGAAATCAGAATCATTATCTGCCGCTCGTTTCCGACGCAGTGCTTCGAGTTTAGTAGCATCCTCTTGACCCGTCGAGGCATTTTCGGCTGCGTGGACAGTCTGCAGATCTGCGAAGTGTATTGATAGATCCAGTAGGTTGGTAATGGCTTCGTGGATCGGGGAAAGGTTTTCCGTGAGCAGGCATTGTTCTTCAAGAGAGGAGACGTAGGATTTGTGGACTGCGATCATAGCATCAACATCTTCAGCATTCGCGAGTTCGTGGCGGAAGTGTTGATTTGATATAGCAATGACATAGTACGTCAAATGCGAATAAAGCGAGTCAAGAAACCACAAGAAATTATGATGGAGGGCCTGGATAAGCTTATCATATCTGCCATCTTCTCGAGAATTGCGAGCCTCTCGCACACGTTGTCTGACGATAGCATACTTTGAGCGTCGTATTTGAAGGAGAAATGTTGATATGCGCTGGTAAGACACGATGGTATCTTGAGTTATGATATTTGCGACTGGCCAGGGAAGAGCGTAGTCGATAGAAATTGATTCCAATAGTCGGACGCTTCGTTGAGGAGTCTGATGCTCGTTGAATGACGATCCAGATGATCGTACCATAAGTCTGGATGAGTCGATATTAGGCAAGACACTGAATGCCGATCTCGCTGCTTCTGTCAGGAGGAACTTGTCGTCCCAAGAGCGGCCGCGGTCTATGAGCTCGAATATTTTGGCATCTATCGTGCCAAGGATGCTCAAATCCCGGCCCAGATAGACGGACTGCAAGGCATCGAGAGAATTCCACAGACCACATTGTTCATCAAGCTCCCTCCGCAAGATACCGGCGCTGGTAAAATGGCTAGCATCCACGAGACGATCGAAAGCAGATTCCACCAGAGAAGAGAAGGGGAGTGATAACGAAGAGTTGTGAGAAGTTGTGTCGTCAAACAGTGATTCTAAGTCTCGTGGAGACTCAGATACGTCTGGAAGTGCATTGAGATGGCGCAAAAACACCATGCTCTTGCCTGCGATGAAGACTTTTCGAATGACAGCTTCAAGAAAATTGGGGACATTCTGAGGTCTGGTCTTGTCATCCAAGCTATACCAATCGTGCCATATTGTTTTACAATCGCGATTTTCGGGGTTTCTTCGCACAAAGAAAGTTTCATCTTGAGGATCAAGGTGCCCAGTCTCCATCCAACTTGTTATGGAGGTAGCATAGGTCTTGAAACAGGCGAAGAACAAGGATGATATTGACGCGCTCTCATCACCTAGGGCTTCTCGCATGCAGTTCAAGTCGTATAGTAGGTCAAGACACAGCATAGGTTGGATATCTGAGCGCCTGTCCAGGTTGGATAACAAGTCAGACAGCAGCAGTAGATGGCGTGAGTATTGGCGAACGTCGTCAAGTAGTTGCAGTAAGCTGACTGTAGATCCAGCAGAGAGGTATTGCACTTGACTTTGGGAGAGGTTTGCATCAAACTCAAACAAACGCTCTTCTATGCCGCGGCAAAAGGTCTGCATATAAGGGACTTTCTGTGTGGATTTGGTAAAGGATCGCAAAGCATCTAGATGAGTGCCAATATCCATGAATGACTGTATCAACGATGAAATAGCTTGGTTTGATGTGTGTCCCAAGGCATAGCTACGATCCATCACAACCTCTCCATCAAGACGCCAGAAGATCGAGGTGGGCAGACCCTGAAGCATGAATATGGTCTCTCGTGTCAACTGTAATTCCGTGATAATCTGGACGGCATGAACCTTCCCTTCAGGCGCAGGGATCTTGTTCTTTGGTCTCCAGAATTGAGCTTTCTCTGTGGAGATAAGAAGGTCTGCGCCGTGTTCCGGCATAAAGACATTATCCGGGATAATATAATCAGGTTCCAGGCCAACGTCCAAATTTGGCAGATCTTGAGGAGTGGAAGCACCGCTAACTATTGACGAAAAATTATCATCCGAGGATTCGCCTGCAAAGTCAACTTCTTCCCAGATGTTTTCGTCGTTGAAGGCAGCAGCATCCTGGGAGTTTGCATCTATCTTGGACCAAGATAAAGGTAAATCATCTTGAAATGGCGCAGCTGTACGTTTTGGCAAGTCCTCAATCTTGGAAAGATGTGCTGGGCGGTCTGATAGATTTAATAGCAAACTTAGGATCTCCGGGTGCCATGCATCAGAAAAGCCCTTTAATTCCGCGAGACAGGCGCGAAGGGCGTCAGCCAGTTCTGGTCGATCAACGACCTCGAATTTCTCTTGCAAGCCCTCTAGCTGCCGTGCGACTGCGAATTGGTCCACTCTTCCATGTGGTCCAGGGCGGAGAGCCCGTTCCACGCGTCGACGGAGATTCTGGACGCGCGGCGAGTCCTATATCGGTTATCAGCAGATGAACGATGACCCGTTGAGACTATGAAGTACAGGCATGTACCTTGTCAGATGGCAATTTGGCGACTGTCGTGACCAGCTGGTCGGTCAACTCGCCTATGGCGAATACCATCTTAGTAAATTTCCAACTATCCAAGAGATAAAGTTGTCAGAGTTGATGAGTGAAGTTGACCTTCGTCAAGTTGATACCAACTGGGATGCGGGCGCTAGTCCCGAATGGGTATGGTGTAGGTCGAGACTCGCGGCGAAAGTATTCAGTTTGGATCTCTCGGCAAGTCTCCCCCCTTTCACATCATCAGCAATCATGGCGATCGCACGACCGATTCGCATGCTGGGTGCGGCATGCATCCTATTAACTCTCTTTCTGGTCTTTCAATTAAACAATGAACCCCAGAATACTACCTCCAAACTTACCCATGGCATGACCCGGGACCCTCTTCTAGATCGTGTGTTGCCACTATCCCATAGATCATCATCGCCTTATAGGAAGAGAGACTGACCAACTCGTACGATCAGCTACCGGCGAACCTGCTGGGAATTTATGGAGAGCAGAAGATCACGACTACTCCCCCGATAGCGAAGATTCCGCCCGTACCAATGCCGCCCTCATCACCCTCGTCCGCAACGAGGAGCTGAACGACATGCTGAGCACAATGCGTGACCTCGAACGCACCTGGAACAACAAGTTCAACTATCCCTATATCTTCTTCAATGACAAACCCTTCACCGACGAGTTTAAACAAAAGACGCAGGCAATGACCAGTGCCAAATGTCAATATGGTACGGTCGTCTCGAGCTATTTGGACCTAGCCTCTATTCCAACACGAAAAATACGACTGCTAACGTATGGGCTTCCCAGAATTGGTACCAAAGGAACACTGGGACGTTCCCAAGTGGATTGACGATGCGCTATTTAAGGAGTCTGCTCAGATTCTCCTGGAGGAAAATATCCAATATGCCGATAAGATCTCCTACCACCAGATGTGCCGTTGGAACAGCGGCATGTTCTACAAGCACCCCGCCCTCGAAAATTATCGCTACTACTGGCGCATTGAGCCCAAGGTTCAATTCTTCTGCAGTGTCGATTACGATGTGTTCCGTTATATGGAGGATAACAACAAGACCTACGGATTTACTATCAACCTGTATGATGCGCCCCAGACCATCAAGACCCTCTGGCCCGAGACCAAGAAATTCCTTGCCGCGAACCCGAGCTATTTGAACGAGAACAACATGATGGATTGGATTACGGATGATGTGGTCCGTCCTGAGCATAACAAGATCGCCAACGGATATTCGACCTGCCATTTCTGGTCTAACTTCGAGATTGGAGACCTGGACTTCTTCCGTGGCGAGAAGTACGACAACTACTTCCAGTACCTGGATCGTGCTGGAGGTTTCTTCTACGAGCGCTGGGGCGACGCTCCCGTTCACTCCCTGGGCGTCGGTTTGTTCGCAGATGCCGCCAATGTGCACTGGTGTGTTTCAATCCCCCATGTCCATCATGTCTGACCCACTCTGCTAAACCACACATTCGTCGTTTCTAGGTTCCGAGATATTGGCTACAATCACATTCCCTACTACAACTGTCCTAACTCCCCCAAGTGCTCTGGCTGTACCCCGGGCAAGTCCTACGCTGGCGCGGACTGGCTCCAGAAGGAAGATTGCCGACCTACTTACTTCAAGTATGTCGGAACACACTGAGTGATAGACCATGACATATCTGTCATTTGACGACACTTTGCATCACCTTGCTTATCCGATGAATATACTTTTTCTCTCAACTTGGTGGTTTGGTACCTGGCGTTTAGAGCGGACAACATACCTATTGATTGATGACTGTCGTCTTTTTTTTCATTCATCTTTGCTTCTAGTTCATTTTTTTTTTCATTTTTCTAACCAAATTACGTTCCTGATCATGACAATCGGTCGTGGATTCGGTCTTCATGTTCTTTGTACTTATATTAATTGCACTGTGTCAATTGAAGGAGTTTCATCTTCGTATCGGCGTTTATCTCGTAGATTATTTTTCTGAACATACTTCAAGATCAGCCTAAGTGGGAATTTCATGCTTAGCCTCACCATTCGAGAGTTTTGATCCTTTCAGTGGAGTTTTAACTGATTCGAATGTAGGAAACGTTTCGGCGAATAAGTATTTGTGAACAGAGAAGTAGATTAAGTACCAATCATGGTAGCAAGATTGGACTTTTTTCCAGACAAGACTAACAACACAGGAAATCTCTAAAGTATGTATACAGCTTTCTCTCCTACCCTCCGCTCGGCGCGGCCAAAAGGGAGTCATGTGCTGAGCCAAGGGCGACATGTAGGTTTATGGGTAAATCTCGTGAGAGAAAAGTGATGATGGAAGGGAAAACACAAATTGTGAAACGCTAATTTACTCCTCCTGGGGGTACAGCTCCTCCCGGAGAGCGACACCGAGCTCTTGACGGAGGCTCTCAAGGGCCTCGAGGTATTGCTTGTACTGCTCCTGGTTCTCGACCTTGGCCTTGATGCCTGTTGCGTGGGATTGTTAGCAATTGTGCGGTTGAAGACAATAGATGACATCAAGGGAGATTATCTGTGCGTACCCTCGAAAACACGGACGGCAGTGGGGAAGTCGTTGACACGACGAGCGGCCTTCAGGGCGGCAGTGAGGACCTCAACGGAGGGAACGAGATCGTAGGCGAAGCAGTTGTTCAGGTTGCGCTGGGTGGGGAAGTTAGTATTCAATTTTTGATCCTGAATTCAAGATAAATGCTCCGCTGAGAATGGGTATACAATTGAGCACAAATGTCGCATTGTACACCCGTCATCTCAGAGGTTTGGAGGTTCAAAATGGTGATTCGTACCTGGAGCTCGAAGACATCCTGCACACCATCGAATTCCTTCTCGAAACTGCGATTGAGACGTATAGTCAGTATATGAGACTCAATGAAGAACTCAAGCTCCAGAAGGTATCAATGCAGACTGCCAGTCAGCAGCTGGAGAGGACGATCTCCAAAGCGCGGTGGTACCCGGGAACACCGTCCTCTCATTCCGAATGCCACTGGGGCCATTGAATCGCGGGGATTGTCATACCGAGCGGAGAACTCCTCGTATGTCTCGTCCTCGTGGCCGGACATGCGCTTAGGGGTGATGCCGAAGAAACGGGCGCGGGTAGCGGCCAGAGTCACCGGGGTCTGCACCCGGGAGCGGACGATCGGAGCTCGGACGAAGCTGGCAGGGCGGACGGCGCGGGTCGCGACACGGAAGATAGAAAGGGACGACATATCGGAGAGGATTGTGGGACCAGAGTCAATGGGGAAGAGGTGGTGAGGGGAGAGTCGAT
>Ga0209673_1000511_pt1 | contig 64006 bp, 58 predicted proteins | sample AraplaCol_mMS_r2_2_FD_184274 | JGI IMG/M metagenome (GOLD analysis project Ga0209673, IMG submission 184274) | Arabidopsis root microbial communities from North Carolina, USA - plate scrape MF_Col_mMS_r2 (SPAdes) (version 3) | ecosystem: Host-associated > Plants > Roots > Endosphere | place... | reverse complement strand
TAAAAAAATTGTTTTTATTATTTCTTGTTCCTTTCCTCCTGGTCGCATTTTTTGAGCATCCATCTGACTATACTATGTCCAGGCCTGCTTGAACGCTCCCGACCCTACAACCAGCGAGAATGGCGTCGACGCTGCCGATGTTCCCCCCGAGGCCCCCGAGGACGTGGCGCACAACAATGTCAACGCTCCTCAGCCCAACATGGGTCGCCCGGGTATGCACCCTGGCTATATGACCAACGAGCAGCAGCAACAGATGGCCTACTACCAGAACCTCCAGCAGCAACAGCAAGCCGGTGGTCAATACCCCGGCATGCCCGTGGGCAACCGTATGCCCCCGCAGCACCAGCCTACCGCATAAGCGTTTGACTTTCCCCTTCTTCTTTTGCTGCGCATCGCGGTTCAGAGGGTCTCGGATTGCTGCCTTCTCTTCTCGTCCCTTTCTTTGCGCCAATCTCTCGCGTTCATTTGATACCCGTCACCCGTCCCTCTTGTGCTGATCCTTCCCTCTCACTCTCCGCTTTATCCTCTCTCTTACTCTCTTTCTTCCCTAATGGGTCCATACGATTCCCGCCTTGCTCCCCCAAATATGCGTATATGTGTGTGTGTGTGTGTGTGGCGATGACTTCCATTCTACCAATCCTCTGAAGTGTACATTCTCTCTGGAAACGGTTTACAGAAATCATTTGGCCTTTCACCCATGTTGTGTTCCAACACTGTTTGAACAATTCGAACAACATGGGTGAATGTCTATCAGCAAAACACACCCCATTTGTCCCTATTTTCGACTTCTTGCTTCCAGTCATGGAAACCCTCGAAAGAAACAAACACGAAAAAAGAAACGAAAAAAAGAGAGAAACGAAGAAAAAAAAATGAAGAAACAGAGAAACACGCTTCCAATTTCCCTCGCAATCCAACCCTGTTTGAAAATAAGAGAGATCAAGAGCGCAAGCAAACGCAAATCCAGATCTTCAAACGCTGTTCTAGCGGTGATCTGGTTTTTCTATCCTCCTCCCCCCCCCCTTTATCCCCCTCTCCACTAGACAGTATGGCTGAGGTTGGTGGTGTTCGTGGTGCATTGATTTGTTGGCGTGGTTTACCAGCCCTTCGGAGGGATTCTGGTTTTTCCAAATGGTCTTTTATTATGTCTTTTTTATCTTTTTTTATTATCCTATGCTCCATTTTGAAATCTTGTCTTGTTTTATCTCATATGACCCTCCCCCCCTCTCCCATTATTTGACTGGTATTTCCACCTCTTTCTCGAGTCTAATCCCAACTATGTTTCTTTGAGATTGTTCCGTATTCCCGTTTGCGTCTTTTGTGGATTTGGTTTTATTGGATCTGGTATGGTATCGTACTATATTTGGTGTAGTTCAAATTGGTTAAGTTTACAAGGTTGTATCTCCTAGTTAGGATTGAGGATTGAGGGCTGATGGGGTGTATAGTGTATACGATGTATAATTCGGATCAATCAATGCAATGTATTAGGTTCAATTACTTATTCTAATCCTGGTTATTTAGAGTATTACACTATAGTTGGCAGTTGAGAAAAGAGTAAAGTTTAAAGCCGAAGACACGGTTTATTCATTATATTCACAAATGGCAGATAAAGAGATGGTATCGTAGACAGAAGCAACTTCACATCATATATGAAGATATAAGAGAATGAGAATGAGAATGGGAATGGGACGATATGCTTTGTCCCTACTGTACAGGCGGGAATGGTTCGAATGAACCTACTGACATATATAAGGAAATGATCTCGTTGATGTGGATCTGATCTAGAGTGATGAGGGCATTTCCTCTGAATCTCTATCTTGTGCCAATACCCATGGACAGGCCTCGCGGGCCTCGGCACGAGGTAATAATGGTGATGAAGACCCTTCGTTCTCAATTCGTCTTGTTCGACTACCCGCCCGCGGGTTAGTCCATTGAGAGAAATAATTTCGTCCTTGTTGCCAGATTCCCATTAATGATCTTCTCGAACCTGCGAGGAATCCGATGGGTGTATTTCGTTGTTCGTCTGGTCTGTGCTGGTTGGTTTCGATTTCTTCGAGGGTTCCGTATCCGTTTATTCCTTGTGAATTGGATGAGGGTAATTGGGTTGATATCGCACGACGTCTGCGTTGAGAACCTATTAATCCGGATAATGGTGCGGAAGCTCGACGCCAGACGTTACTTTGGTTTAATGGGGCTGAGCGACGATTTCCTCGTCGGCGATGTTGAGGGATTGGACCAATGGTGGAATGGCGAGAGAGCCCGTGGCGTCGTCCTACTCCACTGCTCGAGCTACCCCGGCGAGCTTGAGAGTCGGCAAATTCGTAGTCGGAGTCATCTAATTCAGCCCAGATGGAGGCTGCATTCAGGTCTGCCGCTTCATGTTTATCGATTGGGGGGATATGTGGAAGACTAGGTGCGCGTGTGCGTTGGAATGTAGAGAAATGTCGAGGTCGGATGGAACCGTGGAGGAGAGGTTCCCGTTCTCCTGTTTGGTCACCTATCCTTGATTCTTCGTCCTCTCTACCATCCAGTAGACCAGATGCCGAGTCTTGTTCCTCGACAACGGCCATGCCGGGTCCAAGACCGGTTTGTGTAGGCCCCACAACAGTGACGGCGGCATGACTGTCGATATCCTCGAGACGCCAGGATAGACAGAGGACACCGGCCAACAAAATCACGGTTCCTAGGGCAATTAACCCTGCATGGAGTCCTGATAGATCTCCGAGTTGACGGAAGTAGATCAGGCCATCCATGATGGCGATGACATTGTAAATGCAAAAAACAAACGGATATAAAACACTGGTACTGCACAGCTTCAATCCGCGATGTAAGTAGAACAGTTGTGTTAGAGCCAAGAAAATCATGCCCAGCAAGATCACCCATGACTGCCAGCGATTAAACTGGTTCACGCGATCGACGATGGTGCGTACCAATAGCTCCACCGCTGACTTGGCCAGCAGCAGCGAGTGGGCTGATAATATTCCACTGACAGAGCCATAGCACATACCCCGAAACAATCTCATACGACTCTGTGCGCGCAAGTTGTGGGCTGTGAAATGTCCGCCTGCGACGGGTTTCGATCGGGTTCCTGGAAGACATGTCTTCAACAGTTTTGATCCGATGAGAATAAGGACTACCAAGACAAGTGTGGCTACCATCCATATCAGAAATGGTTGACCATGTAAGAGCCTTAGAAGTTGGTTGAGTGTATGTGCAGGTTCTCCAATAGCGCCGAAAATTGCGATCAAGATAGCACCGATGCAGACCAAGAAGGTCCCAGCAAAGGAATAGCGAGTGAAGGGTTCGCCGAGAATGAGAGTAGCGAAGATAGTATTAAAGACGAGTCCAGACTATTTCCCCGGGTATACATATTAGTCTCGAAATCCGAAATCCCCGATCAAAGGAGAAAGTGGGGAGGAGAGAGATCTATTGACTGACTGCTTGAAGTGTAGATAGCACCGGAAGTGGAAGTGTGGTAATTTGGATTGTACTGCCGACAATATTCGAGATGACGAACATAGTCATACCTAACTGCCATCGACGGCGCTTATATGGAGGACGGCGCACATCATAGAGAGGTTTTTCATCTTCGAGTAGGTGGGATTTGCGCTGAAGGGTGAGTCCGATGGCCTGCAGACTGGTTGAGATGAGCCCCACGATAATGCCGACCTGTAGATATTAGCCAAGACTGTCCATTTTGTATTCTCTTATACATATATATATGTATTCACGGATCTAATCCACTCACAGCGACACTACCCTGTGGCGACAAGTTCCCCAGGTTCCCCATCTTCACAGTATCGGAGTATCACGCATGGACCGAGTCGAAAACAAGACGGATGGGGTGGGACCATAAATGGAGAAGTCGTAGCTACCGGAGCACGGAATCCATTTTAAAGAATTTCAACTGAGGGTGAAAAGGTAAAAAAAAAAAAAAAGGGGTGAAAAAAGGAACCCAAGGGAGGGTTAAATTTTCAAAGGGAGGTTGAAGGGGAATAAGAAGAGAAGAAGAAGTTGAAGGGGAAGAAAGCAGTTCAAATGCGGGCTTGGCGGGAGGCGGAGAGAGCTTCTCCAAAAAGGCGGACGATTGCACCTTTCAACCTTTCTTCTTCTTTCCAACGTCATTCCATCCACTTTTTATATCACAACCTTCTACTTCACATATTTCTTCATTCATCATGTCGCAACATGCACTCTCGGATGACCAGGTAAGTCATTTGGTGATACCCTGCCATTCCATAACCCTGCAAGGAACTAGTTCCGAAGCTGACCCCGTGGTCTTAATTACCCCCCCCGTCTAGGTCGCGGGCGAGCTCCGTAAGATGACCGCCTTCATCCGACAAGAAGCCATGGAAAAGGCTCGAGAGATTCAACTCAAGGCCGATGAGGAATTCGCAATTGAGAAGTCGAAACTAGTCCGTCAGGAGACCGCCGCCATCGATACCCTCTACGAGAAGAAGTTTAAACAGGCTGCCATGTCTCAACAGATCACTCGGTCCACTCTGGCGAACCGGACTCGTCTCCGTGTGTTGGGTGGTCGTCAGGAACTTCTGGATGAACTTTTTCAGAAGGCTCGCGATCAAGTCTCTAAGGTTGCGGCTAGTGACAAGAAGAAGTATGAAGGCATGCTGCAGAGTCTCATCGTGGAGGGTTTGTACTATCTGAATGAGGATAAGGCTGAGGTTCGCGCGCGTAAGAAGGATTATGATAGCGTTAAGAAAGCGTTGGAGGGGGCTGCGAAGGAATTCCAGAAGAATGTTGGTAAAGAGGTTGCTCTCTCTGTGGATGAGTCGGAGCCTTTACCGGAGGGATCGTAAGTGGCCACCTCTCAAATTGATCTCTTGGTTTTTTTTTTCGGTCATGGGCTAACTTTTGTACAGCGCTGGTGGTGTGGTTGTTGTTGGTGGACAGGGTAAAATCGAAATCAACAATACCTTCGAGGAGCGTTTGCGATTGTTGGAGATTGATGCTCTCCCCGTCGTTCGGGAGACGCTCTTTGGAAAGAATGAGAACCGTCGGTTCTTTGATTAGTTTGAGGATGGTCTGTGTTGTTTGATTATACCTTTTTTTTTCCTTCCGGCTTGCCCGGTTTTATTACTCTTTTTCCTCTCTTGTTCTATAGTTCCGGGCTCCTCAGTTACTCCTCTGGTTGTTTCCATAGAGAGGGAGGTTTCTTTGCACATCTCATGACCGACCTATCCCACAAGGTCAACTTCTCTCTGAGCGTTCATCTGATTCTTATATCTGGATAATTTTTACAGAAATCTCGGTCACACAATTGCATGTAAGCAAAAACACTTCAAGCTACTCTGTTCTCTTGGTGATCATAAAGTCGTCACGTTCATTAGCCATATGTTCATCCTCCGGTGTAGTACTATCTATATGCGAGTGTCCTCATCCGAACATCATCAACTCGTGGTAATCAATTCTGATGTAAATGTCACCGGAAAGGCATTGTTGTAGGATCCCTTCCATCACTAGCGCTGGTTTTGTTGAAATAATTATTAATGCTGCTTCCTTCCTTGGCGAAAGATTTGAATGGCGTCTTCTTGGGTGGTGGTTTAGATCGAACGGAGTAAACCAGTCGATAATGCAGGGTTTCAAGAGCTCCCTTGGCTAGCATTCGTTTAAGATGCGAAGCTCCAGATTCCTTCATCGCGCTAAAGTTTTTCTTGAGTTGCATTGCTAACTGATCGATGGCGGCATTGAACTCCTTTTCCGTGTCGGCCTGTTTGTAACGGATATCGTATAATGAGGTGTTAAGGGCCACTTCGAGAAGTTGGGAAAGGGCAATCACCACACCATAGTCGCAGTCGACTTCATTCCCTTTGTCTACATTAATCTGAAATCGGGGATCTCGGATAATCTGTGTAAGTCTTTCAGGGTTGAGAACCTCCTCGACGGACTCGTTGAGGGGGGCTGGATCTTGGAGCAAAAATGATACAGCAAGGCGATATCGAAGAAGCGAAATCCAAGGCGATGTAGGCAAGATATGCTGTATCATGCGACTTTGGAACTGTGCATCTTTAACGGTGTTGTAGAGATTTGTACTAAGTTGACGTTCCTGGAGTCAATTAGTGAATATCCTTTGAAAGAATAGGCGTCGAAGGGTTTGTGCATACCATATTATCAATGTCCACTTCGGAAATATTTTCTAGTAGTGCAGTCAAGGCACTCTGCAGTTTGGTATGGATGGTATAGTCGTGTGCCAACGAATTGTCCAGAGAAATTCGCAACAGAATGTGACTCGCATGCGCTCTAACATCGACCGAAAACCTGCATACTGTGAGTCGTAGCCAGCGAGGCTGCACATGGGAGAAAACTCACAGCTCAGAAGCGTCTTGAATAAAACTTAAGATGGAGAGTAGACTTGGTCGGGCTTTGAAGCGGGAATCATAGGGCAATTCTAATGATAGGGGAAAATCAGAACGTTCACGAATCAGACAAAAATCCGTGGGCAGGTCTTACGGTCCACAGGCTCTTCGACAACAACAGTGGTAAGCTCGAGAGCTTGAGGTTTCGCCCCTAATTGTCGAAACAGGGTATCTATATCATTCGGGCGAATATGCGTTTGGATAAACTCGCGGGGAACATTCTATCTCGGTCAGAATCGGGAATAGAGACTCTGGAAGAATGGACTTACTACAATGATTCGGCAATAGGCTTTCCTTAGAGCCTCGCGAGACTCGTGAGGAACTGTTTGCATGTCAGTTCCACGATCGAAGCAGACAATCGTGGACTTTAATACTCACTGGACCAAAAAAGCCAGAGGATGAATTCATCTGGGAGGCGCCCAAGTGAAGCTGCGAATTCAAGAGTGCCCGATAAGATCATACGTGTACGGGACTCGGGCTCTGCACACATCAGTAAAAACTTCAATCCCAACGTTTCATTGAAGCTAACCTCGGAGCGCTGCCAAATTAGACCCAGGCGGAAAACAATGATTCGGAAATTCGAGTGTGGTAGAGGTCTTGGGATCGCGGTCGAAAAATCGCCAAACTCGATCGTGGTCGAGTGCTTCTGTTCTTCGAACAGCTTTCAGTAGACGCTGTAGCCCGGGACCATCTTCTTCCTCGACATCGCCTAATGCGGACGTCAACATGCCTTCATTGATGCCCGTGCTGTCTCCTGCATTTTCGGGGGTGGCGAGTTTCTTTTTGGGCTGAGCAAAGCTTGCCTTGATCTTGGCGACTTTCGCCTCAATCTCGTCATCATCCACGGCATCAAGAACAAGAGTGTTGATGTCGTTCTTGTATTTCTTTTGCGCCGTAAGCTGGGCCAGGTATGCTCTGTCTGATCGGATGGGCTTTGAAGCGGCGGGCTCGGTCTTCGAAGCGGGCTTTGGCGAGGATGCAAAAAGTGTGGACGGGTCTTCAAGATCTTCTAACTCGTCCGTCTCTTCGCCATCGGAGCTAATGACGACCTCCTTCCCTCCTTTGATGATGCGCTGGGAGCTGGGGTCGAAGGTAGACGACAGCCCAGTCGACTCGGTACTCAGGAAGCTATCTTCTCGAGGAGACGGTCTCGGTACATGATCTGATAGGTTTCTATTTAAGGATTCATGCAGTTGAGCGCTTGGACCACTTGAAGAATCTGGGATCGGGGTCGATATCGTCGCATTCGAGGATGGTGGGGGATCGGATAGCGGGGACGAGGAAGGTTGGACAGTTGAATCTTCAATCTCAAGGGCACCTTTCTTCTCTGAAGTTACTCCTGTTCGAATCTCAGCGTAAGAAGGTGGAGGAAAATAGCTCTTCAGCGATCTCATCGCGAGAGAATTCAAAGTTGTGAATGAGGAGAATCCAAAGTGCTTACTGCAGTTGCGACGCTGTTGGATTTACTCCGCGTCGCGCGGCGCGAAGTCACCTGACCGGTCTTTACCAAGTACCCGCACTTACAAAATAATATGGAAAGGTACATCCAGGAGAAAGTAAACCAATACTATGTAAACTATGGATATAAGGTCTAGAAACTAAATTATAATGATAATAGACGCAATAATTTATCATTGAATAAGAAGTAAGAACTTTCAATACTTTTATATTATAAATTAGAACATTATTAGTGGTGATAGCACGTAAACATGGATTTTAATATATTTCAACTCTGAAAATATATCTATGAACAAGGACTACCTACCCACTGCAATGCCAATACAATCTTCAACACTTCACATCTACCATTCTCCGCCAAAACCACTTCGAGTTCAAATTCAATTCGAATCTACTATCATGTATGTATGTACTCACTAGTTAATACTACTATGTATGGATAGTACTGACACTCATCCAGACGTTCAGGGGGCATTGCCGTCGATCCGATTTAACTTTACGAATCGCACCGTCTTGCTCCACCGTGGTTCATGGCCGATCCGCGCGGGCTGACGACGCTCTGTCATGTTTTGATTGAACTGAATGGAGATGTCAAGTTTCTCTTTGAAGCCAAGTGTCCTGCAATCTCATTTCTCCCTTGCAACCTGATCAAAAGTGACCCGCTCCATCTCTTGGTGTTTGCCAACGTGGGTGCCTGTTCAATATCACTCAACACTGCCCGCCTGCTACTACTGTACATAGTACAGAAATACGGATCCCAGCACAGTATGGAGCATAGGATACAGGGATACATAATACGGGGACAAAGGTTTCCGACTGGAGCTACAGGAACCGCCAAGTTACAGTGATCAACATCGGGGTCCGCTTTGCCTGGGGGGTCACTGCCACACGATGGATTTTTTTCAGGACAATTGTTTGGAGCCAAGAAGGAACAGTACATCCATCGTGTGGAAGCCAGAAAAGAAACCCAACCGCCCCCCGAAAAAAGGGGTAAAAGGGGAGGGGAAGAGGGTAAGACCGACATGATCTATCCAGAGTAGTCTACGGATTTTTCAAAATATTCCACGATTGACTTGATTCAATTGTCTACGGAGTACATCTCCGTATAATGCAGAGCAGTGCAATGCAATGCATATTAACCCAGACAAGAGGCTCCGCTCTGAAAGATCCAGTTGCGCTAACCGATGACTTGCCCAGGATTCTGCCCAGAAGGGAATGACATTCGGCCACCAATGACAACATCTCGAAACCTTCCACATCGAATCTATGGGTGGAGTCGACATGCTGAGTCAGGTGGAGTGGACGCTCGTGCCGTGTCGCCGGTCGTTTCAGGTGTGATGCTCCGACCAAGACAGACAGAGAGAGCAAAACATCTCGAACAGCAAGGTGGCCTTTGCGCTTCTGAGGTCGACTCCGGGGGTCCGTCTAATACTGAGTCTGCATACTACATACATAAGGGACTATTCGGACTACCTAAGGGATTAAGTCGGTGAGCTCGGACGAAGATATAATGTTGCCGAGATGCGCCCCTGTCTAGACCCGATAGTTTGATCCGGTAGACTCGATGGTACTCCGGATGGATGGCGGACCCGGATCTAGAGAGATTCCAGACGGGGCCGGACGGAGAGGTTGTGGTGGATTGCAGAATACATAGTACCACGGAGATAACGGTCTACCTTGTACATAAATTCATACTCCGGACTCCGTACATAGCTAGGTAACTAATATGCATTGTATGTACACAATGTATTGTATGCACATGGTAGTGCTTAGTGAGGCAGATTAACCAGCTGGCAATACGAGGCTGTGTGTCTCCGCAGAAGGGGCCATTCCCAAAATAAACCTGGAGTACATAGTACATTTCTTATACATTTCACTGCAGAAAGAGATGTGAAGATGTAAATCCCGGAACAACCCTCCCAAGCGTACATCCATAAGGCGTTCAATGCCGAAGACCACCTCCGTTGCCACACTCAAAAATTCTGTAGATGTGAACCAGACATGAGGCCGGGAGGCTGGTAACACCCTTTCATACCGGAGTTACGGTATTATCAAATTATTCAGCATTGATATAATATCAGCATCTTATTAATACATTATTTATATCATGATTGAGGATTGATATACTAAATCAATTCAATAAGATAGAGTCAAATAAAATATTAATACATCTAATATCTCATTAAACTGTGATTACTGATTGCTGATGGATGCTAGTTAACTAGGTATTCAATAATAACAAGCCGCTGACCAAGCCGGCATGTCAGCACCGTTTACAATACGGTACCATACCAACATGCATTTCCAAGCCGGACAATCTTCACTTTCTGCTCGCCCCTCGAAATTCCCCATCTTCTTCATCTTCTTCTTTTGCTTGTTCATCATCCCCTCCTCTCTTTCACTATCCCACCCCTTCCCCTTCTATTTTCGACTAGATTGTATGGCCCCGTGTGGGTGATTCGGTATCCTCCCCGTCAATCGTCGACTTCCTTTCTTTCAACTTATACTCGATTCCCCTTGGAACCCGCTCGTATCCGCGCGTTCTTACAATCTCTCCCCCCCCCCAATACTCGCGACTTCTTCCACTCCCCCCTCCTCCACAAATGATCTCGAACCTATCATCATTTGTTTCTCGGTGAATATTTAAGTCTTACAATCGACGACTCGGCTATATTCGCCATTCGATTTCCGATACCTAGAGTGGATGGTCGTCCGTGTCGGATTCCCAAGGACAACATCGTCAAGTTTTATGCCCCCCCGTTGGGCGCAACAGTAGCCTAGATGGCTTCCGTGCATTTTCCCGGGGATAATAATAATGATGGAGGAGCAGGTGATATTCAGGAAGTTCCAAGTAATGTTCCGAGTAACATTTCGAAGCCAACCAAGCGACAAAGATGGGCTACCACGCGCCAGACCGGCACCGGTGGCGTGCGGAAACGAGTCTCCATCATTGATCGTTTCCATAAACGATCTGAATTGAGAGATGAGAAGCGAAAGTCCAATGCTACAAGTTCAGCTGGCGATAATGCGTCAACGATGGGGGAAGCTCAACCAGAGAATGAGAACCGAACGATTTACTTCAACATCCCGATCCCTGAATCCGAACGCGATGAAGAAGGACAGTTGAAGATGGCCTATCCCAGAAACAAGATTCGAACCGCTAAATACACCGCGCTTACATTCGTCCCAAAGAACATCTTTCTGCAGTTCCATAACATCGCCAATATTTACTTCTTGTTTGTTATTATTCTCAACGTACGTCACTCAAGAGCTACAAAAACGATTTGGCCCTTCTCTCAACCCCTTCAATCAATTATTCTCTTACTAACTTGACTATCTAATATAGTTCTTCCCCATTTTCGGTGCCAACAACCCTGGTCTGAACGCCGTTCCCTTGATTGTGATTATCGTGGTCACTGCCATTAAGGACGCAATTGAAGATTGGGGACGAACCGTCTCTGACAACCAGGTCAACAACTCACCGGTATATCGCCTGATCGACTGGACAAATGTCAATTCGACCGAGGACAATATTGGCCCATGGCGTCGCTTCAAGAAGGCCTGCACTCGGGGTACAATTTCCTCTTACAAGTGGATGAAGGCCCAATTCAAGAAGAACCAGGAGTCGGACGAGGAGGAAGCTGGTCAGCGTCGTGATTCATTCATGACCACTGCTACTCCGCGCCAATCAGGAATGTACTCAAATCGCGATTCAATGGTCGCAGGCGAGGTCGCCATTCCAATGACCGATGTACAGTCGCCCCAGCACGATGCCCGTGAAGCATGGCCGGCTGCGAGCGAGAACAAGTTCCTTTCTCCCGAAAGCGCCAATCGAGACAATTTGTTGTCCCCAACCCATCCCGACAAGAAATCTGGATCAGTGGTTGACTCGTCCAAGCAGACCACCGGCAAGGGACGTTTCAAGCGGGACACATGGAAAAACATTCAAGTCGGTGATTTTGTTCGGTTGTACAACGAAGATCCAATTCCCGCCGATATTGTGATTCTCTCCACATCCGATCCCGATGGCGCGTGTTACGTCGAGACCAAGGGGCTGGATGGTGAGACGAATTTAAAGGTTCGTCACGCTCTTCACTGCGGTCGCCAAGTTCGTCATGCCCGGGACTGCGAGAAATCCGAGTTCACCATTGAGAGTGAGGCTCCACACCCTAATCTTTACGCCTACAATGGTGCGATTCGCTGGGACCAGCGTGATCCCAACTATCCAGAAGCCCCTCGCAAGGAAATGGTCGAGCCTATTACCATCAACAACATGCTTCTCCGTGGATGTTCGCTCCGCAGCACTGAATGGGTCCTTGGTGTTGTTGTCTTTACTGGTGGAGAGAGTAAAATCATGCTCAACTCCGGAGCCACCCCTGCTAAGCGTGCCCGCCTTGCGAAGGATCTCAACTGGAATGTCATCTACAACTTCATCATCCTTTTCATCATGTGTCTTGTCGCGGGTATCGTGAACGGTATTGCGTGGGCTGCCCCAGACAAGTCCTTGGATTTCTTCGACTATGGCTCTTACGGAGGCACTCCTCCCGTCACTGGTATCGTCACATTCTGGACAGCTGTTATTCTTTTCCAGAACTTGGTTCCCATTTCGCTCTATATCTCACTTGAGATTGTTCGCACGATTCAGGCCGTCTTCATCCATAGTGATCTGTACATGTACTACGAGCGGCTGGGTCTCTACTGTGTACCCAAGTCGTGGAACATTTCAGATGACGTTGGCCAAGTGGAGTATATCTTTTCGGACAAGACTGGCACTCTCACGCAAAACGTCATGGAGTTCAAGAAAGCAACGATCAACGGCACTTCCTATGGTGAAGCGTACACTGAAGCACAAGTCGGAATGCGGCGTCGCGAGGGCGTCAATGCCGACGAAGAGGCCGCTCAAGTCCGAGCGCAAATCGCTGCTGATAGCGTGACTATGCTTGACGGTCTGCGCCGTATCCATGATAACCCCTATCTGAAAGATGAGAACCTGACTTTCATCGCTCCGAACTTCGTTACCGACATCTCTGGACAATCTGGCGACGAACAGAAGAAGGCTGCGGAACACTTCATGCTTGCTCTCGCCGTTTGCCATACTGTCATTACAGAGCACACTCCTGGTGATCCCCCTCAAATCGAGTTCAAGGCCCAGTCACCCGATGAGGCGGCTCTTGTCAGTACCGCTCGCGATTGTGGCTTTACAATTCTTGGTCGCGCTGGCGATGACCTGCTTTTGAATGTCATGGGAGAAGAGCGTACCTATACTGTTCTGAACACTCTTGAATTCAACTCATCGCGTAAGCGTATGAGTGCGATTATCCGCATGCCAGATGGTACTATTCGTCTCTTCTGCAAGGGTGCCGATAGTATTATCTATTCTCGCCTCGCTCGTGGAAAACAACAGGACCTCCGGCGAAAGACCGCAGAGCATTTGGAAGAATATGCCAAGGAGGGCTTGAGAACTTTGTGCATTGCCGATCGTCTCCTTAGTGAGGAGGAGTATCAGGCTTGGAACCGTGAACACGACGTCGCTGCCGCAGCGATTGAGATGCGCGAGGAAAAGCTGGAGAAGGTCTCAAGCCAGATCGAGCAGGAGCTTATGCTTCTTGGTGGTACTGCCATCGAGGATCGTCTACAGGATGGCGTGCCAGATACCATTCAACTGCTCGCGGATGCTGGTATCAAGCTTTGGGTTCTTACTGGCGACAAAGTCGAGACTGCCATCAACATTGGTTTCTCTTGTAATCTGCTGAACAACAACATGGATCTGATTGTCCTCAACGTCGCTGAGGGTCAGAATGACCAGGCATCCGCGGAGCTGGATAAGCATCTTCAAACCTTTGGGCTGACCGGTTCGGACGAGGAGCTCATTGCTGCGCGTCAGGATCATACTCCACCTGAAGCTACTCACGCAGTCATTGTGGACGGCGAAACCCTCAAACTGATGCTCACGGACGAATTGAAGCAGAAATTCCTGCTGCTTTGCAAGCAGTGCAAGGCGGTTCTCTGCTGTCGTGTCAGTCCATCGCAAAAGGCTGCCGTCGTCAACATGGTCCGACATGGTCTGAACATTATGGCCCTCTCCATTGGTGACGGTGCCAACGATGTGGCTATGATTCAAGAGGCTGATGTCGGTGTTGGTATTGCTGGTGAAGAAGGTCGACAGGCTGTGATGTCTTCGGATTACGCTATTGGACAGTTCCGATTCCTTCAGCGTCTGCTCCTTGTCCATGGAAGATGGTCATACCGCCGTTTGGGTGAGTGTACTGCCAACTTCTTCTACAAGAACTTGGTTTGGACATTTGCTCTTTTCTGGTACTGTATATACAACGATTTCGACGGCTCCTACCTCTTCGACTATACTTACATCGTTCTTGTCAACCTGGCATTCACTTCTTTGCCTGTTATTTTCATGGGTATCTTCGACCAAGATGTTGATGACAAAGTTTCTCTTGCAGTGCCTCAGCTTTACATGCGTGGTATTGAGCGCAAGGAATGGTCGCAGTTGAAGTTTTGGATGTACATGGCCGATGGTCTGTACCAGTCAATCATCTGCTTCTTCATGCCTTATGAGCTATATGCAGTTGCAAACTTCGCCACTGAGAACGGACGCGATATCGCCGACCGCACTCGCATGGGTGTCCTCGTTGCCTCTTGTGCCGTTATCGCAAGTAACGTCTATATCATGATGAACACTTACCGCTGGGACTGGTTCACTTGCCTGATCAATGCTATCAGTTGCCTGCTGATCTTCTTCTGGACTGGTATCTACTCTTGCTTCACTGCCTCTGGTCAATTCTACAACTCGGCTGCTGAGGTTTACGGGGCTCTGAGCTTCTGGATCGTCTTGTTGATTACTTGCATGATATCTCTGCTGCCTCGCTTCACTTATAATGCAGTTCAAAAGGTATTCTTCCCCCTGGACGTCGATATCATTCGTGAACAGGTCACGCTTGGCAAGTTCAAGCACTTGGAAGATCAAGACGACATCGCTTCCCCAAAAGTGGAGGCCGGGAAGGTCGCACCGAGTGATGACTCGGCGGCCTCTTCAGAGCTGGCTAAGCCGATCCAGCCGCAAATGAAGCAAGACCCCGGCATCCCCGATGACGAGCGGCCTTTTTATCCACCAGCTAGTGTTCATCAAAATGGTCATAATCCGCGCAGCCAGAATGGTAGCAACGGAACCAACTATACTGCGAGTCTCGATCAGTATCCGCGACCCCAGTCAGTGGACTATGTTCGACGTTCCCACGAACGGACGCGACATTCCTTTGAACGTGTGCGACAAAGTTTCGAGCAGAGCAATGATTTCACATCAGCTGCTATGCTTCAACGGATGGAGTCCAGTCACGGACACGAGCCCGTTCAAGATCCGTTCCGTGCCCCTGGGGAGCCCGTTGCTCATGCGTTCTAAGGGTACTTCGGACCTTGTCTTGATCTAATTTGATGATTTGCCGATGACGACCTCCCATCTCTACTTTGGTGACTGGTGTGATCCCGGTCTCTTCGCAGACTCTGTTGATCGCTCCTTTACCCTCTTCTCATGAGCAAAATGCTGTGCGATATTCTAATTTTTGCGTTCTTCCTTTCTGCAGTCCGCTTCACTTCATTTCTTCGCCCTTTCCCCTTATATTCACACAGCCTTGATATTCCCCCAATAGAAAGCAGGCGTTTGGTATACCTCCACCTGGCGGTGGTTCGGCGCATTTCCTTTACATTTCTTTCTTCTCACTCCTCTTTCTTTCCCCCTCTTTTTTTTTTTTTTCATTTCCCATTCCCTCTACATGGCAACCCATGGCGGTTCCTTTTCCTTATTGTCATTTGCATGTCTCATATTGCTCTCGCTCTTTGTACAAAAGCGTTGTCGCTCTCCTCCCTCTATTGTCCTCGACACAAACATCTCCATCTCCTTCCTCCCGTTTCATCTGAGGTCATTTCCTAAGAGATTTCTTCTTTTGCTTCTTTCCCTTGTGCTTTTTACTTTCGACCGAGTTCATTTTCCCTTGAAGTTAGAGGGGGTGGGCCGGTTTAGTTCGGGGATGGTATTCATGTATTCTATTCTATGCCCTTAATGGGGAGAGTTACTTAATGCGAATATCTCATGATAAACATCATCCAAGTAATCATTCATTCATTTAAATTTGTAGTCTTCGGTAATAAATCAGCCCATTAAGATCTTCATTTTATAGATTGATAGTTTAATCTTGTCCATTTCCAACTTGAGTAAAATCGCTCTGGCGCGTCGCGTACTCACCGCCTTAGTCCCGTGCAGTTGCGTTCTGCCCGCGTTTTGTTGGTGATTTTTGTTCGATTCGACTTGAAAGCAGGAAGGTCTTTGACCAGCTTGACTTGGTGGGTTGATTATACGGCCTTGACTTGTTGTATCGGTGAGTGGGATTGCATCTTTGAGTTGAATTCATGGTATTGTTAATTGCCACTGACAAACGACTGGGGTTTGGTGCAGATATTCACTGCAGTTGATCTGATCTGATCTAGTTTGGCTTAAAAGAGAGCTATTGCAACTGGGTATTTGGAGAGAGAAGATCTTCTTCTTATTGCTTGGGTGGATACAACCAATAATCGCCTCCATCACTCCTTCTTTTCTCGATTCGTTCGTCCGCCAAACGCCGTCGCAAAACACCAGCCCATTTCCTCTCATTCACAAAGACGATTCTCCCCCACCATTCAGTGAAATGTGTTAGGAGCAACCTGGTCGGAGAAGGGAACACTTGTCGAATGTTGGAGATTTCGAGTTGATCCCCATTTCTTGAGTTTTCCAGCATGGAATTCGTGGATGCTATTGGGTAAGTGTCTCTTGTCTGATAGGACTTCAGTTCCCTCACACTGCTAACTACTGCTGGTTTTTGATAGAGAGTTGAAAGCTCTTCCGGAGGGAACTCACCTCTTATGTCCGCGCCAGAATGACGACGACTATGGCCGATACGATAACCTAGACCATATCGATGAGCAAGGGAAGAGCATCAAGGAGCAAGTGGAGGTGGCAACAGCTCGGAAAGAGAAGTTCCTCTCCTGTATGCGTATTCTTGCATACAACGCAGAGGGTGTCGAAGAACTACAAAACTGGGTTTTGACTAAGCTCGACGAGAACCTGGAAAAATGCGACCTCTGCATTAAGCAATACTACACGGGGAAAATCTGGCTCATGGATCAGCTTAAGATCGACTACGACGACGGGGATATCGAGACTTTCTTTCAAAGGGTCGATGAATGGGATATCAAGCGTATCACTCGCAACTTGAGTGCGGCAAGTACTCAGTTGAAAAGTGTTCCTGCGCAGCAGATCGCTTTGGATGTCTTGGAGAGAGCAGCTCTGCTTTCTATCTTTGAGACCTTGAGTTGTGATGCGATGCTGCGCAATGATAGTCTCTTGACCGAGCACTTTGACGAGCCCTTTAAATTGATACAGACTAAGCGGACGCTGAAGATTTCAGACTATGTGCCGGCTGTCACTCGATTTCTTTTCGACTCCAATCAACTCCGCAGCTTTTGGGCCATTTCTACTTGGACTCGATATGCGCGCCCTCCAACGTCCTTGGAATTCGACTGGGCCATTCGTGATGGTCTCCTCAGTGCTTTGCAGGCTGCTTCTATTCAACCGCCGCAACTAGCTGTCATCCAACGGCTATGGCGTGGTATGCAATTAATTGTCAGGAAGCTTGATAAGGAGCAAATTACTCACAAACTCCGCGCTCTTGACATTGATCCTCTCCGTCTGTCGGTGGATCATCTGAGTTTTCCGACTCCTGGCCTGCGTTTTCTCTTAAACACCATTCAAACGTTCCTGGAGAAGGCCCCAGCTGATTTCTGGGACGCCATGCAGACGATTTCCCCACAGGCCCTCATGGAACACACATTCTTCAACACTCAATTTAACACTTTCTTGATGCAGACCACCGATGGCGAACCTTACGAAAAGTCTGCAATGAAGGACATGCTCTCATGGATTGATCCGTTTCTGTCATCGTTGAAACCCGCCCATTCGCCTGCTGCATCGCGCTTCTTGGCATTGCAACTTCTGAGACGTCTACAGAATCCTCAATATCCTCAATTATCTCGATATCATTGCTTCCGTGTTGGCCTTACGAGTATTCTCCATACTTTACGCCGGTTTACCGATAATGAAGCCTCCCGAAGCTCCGTGGATCATATTGTGCTGGAAACTACCATGAGTGTTCTTTGTGAGATCATTGAAGTCATCCTCAATACACCGATGTTCGATATTGAGCAAAGCCGCCAACAAGAGATTGCCAGTTTGTGTATGGACGTCGTTCGCAACACCCTTGCCTTGGAATGTCAGTCATTAAAGAGTGATTATGAGGTTATTCTTAAACACGGAACTCTTTCTCACAGAGTATCAACTTACTCCCCTCCGATTTGGGGTGCGGTTGTCAAGCATCTTCACCAAGATAATCCCGCTCTTTCGACAGCTGCTTTGCTTGGAATTCTCCCCCTTGTCGGTCTAGAGAAATTCCCCGTCAAAAGTGAAGACAAACAGAAGGGCACGTTCAATGAAACATACGATAATCTTACGCGGCTTTCCTGCCAAATCATCGAACGCCTGGCGGAATTCAAGCCAGAGCATCTGGAGTCGCTCTTTAAAAGTCAGGATACCAGCAGTGCCCTCGTTTCAACTCTCTTCGCAGCCGATGTGCATACCTATCAGGCTTCTGTCGATTTGATCAAGAACGTTAGCGGGCATTCTGCTCGACGAGATGCTATTTCGTATCTACTACAGACGGCATTCACGACAACCATGTATGGCCTTAGCTGGTCTTTCCGGAGAATCTCGAACATGAAAACTTTTGCTCCGGCTCCGCGAATGCTTCATACGGGCACTGACATTGTAGAGATTCTATGTAACAGTCAGACTGGTATGTTGCGTACTCGAAATCTCGCCGATCGCCGCGAGGTGCTGTCTCTACAGAAACTTTGGGAGTTTCTCTGGCAGGCATTGACCACAATCTTCAACGAGACTGAGGCTTGGCACCTTCGGGGTAACGACAAGTCCGTAATGCTCGAGTTCTGTCGAGATACGATCCAATTTGCCGATTTCCTGTTTGATCAGTATGGTGTCTTTCTTGGTGCAGTAGGAGATGCGGATCCTGGTCAGAAGTCAGTATCGGAGAACTTTCTCAAGCCCCCGACGACTACCATGAGTGCGATGGTCAAATGGTTGAGGCTGAAGGATGAATACCTGGCCAATACTTTGGTTAGCCTTGTATCAAAGCTTCTTCGTAGGCTGGGGAGCTTGGATGTTACTACCGTACGCCCGGATGCGTTGGAGTTTATTGAAGGCGTGTCAGTCAATGGTAAAATCCGGACAATCCTGACAACTCGCGACAAGGCCGAATTGGTTCGTTCTTTGGAGGCCTACTACAAAAAGCCAGTTGTTACAGCTTCTACTGCTGCTTTGAAAAAGCAGAGTTCTATCACTGCTTCCTTTTCCAAGACGTCTGACTTCCCCAGCCCGTCATCTCGACCTGCAAGTGCTGCACCAAGTGACGACGAATTTGAGGAGATCCCTGATAGCACATTGCTTGACCTTTCTCGTTCCGTGGAGCTCAATAAAAATCGCCTGGCCGCTGAAGCTAAGCGTAAAGCTCAGCTGCAGGCGGGCAAAACGTCGTTGGTCGCTCCGAGAGTTCGTCCTCCCATTTCTCAACAAATTGCTGCGCAGCGCCCCAAGGACGATGCTAGCAGTGTTTTGTCATTCCGCGAGAAGCGTGAACGTGAGAAGGAAGCCAAGAAGAAGCGTGATCTGGAGATAGCCGCGCGGTTGAAGAAGAACCTTCCTGCACGTGGAGTTGCGGAGCAGACTGCGGAGCAAGGCTCTGGTCTTAAGGGTATCGGCGTGAAAGGAAAGGACCATGCCCTCCCTGCTGATAGTATGATGGTATCTTCTGGATCAGACACAGACTCCGACAGCGAAGATGAACTTGACAAGGAGCTGTTTGGAGCGAAGGCAAAGAAGCCCGATGCCGTGGCAGCTTATGAGCTCAGCAAGAAACAGTCACTGCAGCAGCAGCCGGTCAAGAAGACTAAACGCCAACGTTCGGTCAAGGATATGCGTGCTCGGCTGGCACCAGATCTTTCTGGTCTTCACCATTCCATCCTTGCTTGGGATTTCTTCTCAACTGGTGATCTACCCCCTACGTCTGGTCGCTCCGATTATTCCCTCGTGTCTAGTACATTCCGCACCTCCACTGAATACCAGAACACCTTCGAGCCATTATTGATACTGGAAGCCTGGCAAGGCTTCCAACAAGCCAAGGAGGAGGGCGGTTTTCGCCCCTTCGAAGTTAAGATTATGTCTCGTCTGACTGTCGATACATGGATCGAGTTCAGTACACAACCCGTCGGAATGCCCCTCAAAGATTTCAATATGGGTGAAGGCGATCTAGTTTTATTTTCCAGCTCATCGAACCCCACCGGTGACCCTAACGTGGGCCATGTACTCGCTCGGGTAGCTGGAATCAACCGTAAAGGTGGCAAGCAAGAAGTCACATATCGAATGAACATTGGAAACAGCAAGTTCCACTCTTCATTCGGTACTGGCTCAACGGCGTGGGGCGCCAAAATCACATCGTTGATTCCCGTTGAACGAGAGTATGGCGCTCTCATGGCCCTGCAGTACTACGATTTATGCGATGAAGTTGTCCAGGCAAAGCCTTCACCTATACTTCCCTACGGTGATGCTAAACTTGACCCCCTGATGAAGAATTACTCAGTCAATCGTGCTCAAGCCAAGGCAATCAGACATGCCATGGATAACGATGCCTTTACTCTGATCCAGGGTCCTCCAGGTTCCGGTAAAACCAAGACAATTACCGCCCTTGTTGGGAGTCTCTTGAGCAATGTCCTCGGCAAGACTTCTGTTTCCATTGGACCAGGGTATCATGCCAACCAGCCAAAGGCGCCTGGAAAGAAGATTCTAATCTGTGCACCGAGTAACGCCGCCGTCGATGAGTTGGTGATGAGATTGAAGGAGGGCGTCAAGACGGTTAATGGTAATCATGAACGCCTTTCAGTTGTTCGCTTGGGCCGAAGTGATGCGATCAATTCTAAAGTGCTGGATGTCACCCTTGACGAAATGGTGACTGCACGACTTAGCCAAAATCCTGGCTCGAAAGATGGCGTTGATATGCAGAAGCTGTATGAGCAGCACAAGGCTACGGATAATCGATTTAAAGAGATCCGATCTTCGTTGGATGATTGCAGAGCAAAGGGTCTTCCCGCTCCTGAGGAGCTCGAGCGCGAGTTCGAATTGACGAAAAAGAAGAGATCTCAATTGAGTACGGATATTGACAAGTCTCGAGATCAAATACACACTCAGAACCGAAATGCGGAGCTCAACAAGCGACGTGTTCAACAAGAGATTATTGACGGAGCTCACGCTATCTGTACTACACTCAGCGGCTCTGGACACGAAATCTTCCAGGGAATGAATGTTGAATTCGAAACCGTCATCATTGATGAGGCAGCACAGTGTATCGAGCTGAGTGCTCTGATTCCTCTGAAGTACGGTTGCTCCAAGTGTATTCTCGTTGGTGACCCGAAGCAATTGCCACCTACTGTTCTCTCGAAGATGGCTTCTTCATTCCAGTACGAGCAGAGTTTGTTCGTCCGTATGCAGAAGAACCATCCCAAGGACGTACATTTGCTTGATGTTCAGTATCGTATGCATCCAGAAATCAGTCGTTTCCCCAGTCTCACATTCTACGATGGAAAACTGCAAGATGGCGCCGACATGGCGAAGCTTCGACGACGCCCTTGGCATCAAAGTGATCTACTGGGTCCCTATCGCTTCTTCGACGTTCAGGGTATGCACCAGAGTGCGACCAAGGGCCACTCTTTGATCAACTATGCAGAATTGCGAGTAGCAATGCAGCTCTATGACCGACTCACCACGGATATGAAGAGCTACGATTTTACTGGCAAAATTGGTATCATCACTCCGTACAAGGGCCAATTGCGAGAAATGAAGATCCAATTCGCTGCCAGATACGGCGAGGAAATTCTCAACAAAGTCGATTTCAACACCACAGATGCCTTCCAAGGTCGGGAGAGTGAAATCATCATTTTCTCCTGTGTCCGTGCTTCGAACAAAGGTATTGGTTTCTTGTCTGATATTCGACGTATGAACGTCGGTCTGACTCGTGCCAAATCATCACTTTGGGTTCTGGGTAATTCCCAGTCGCTGATGCAGGGCCAGTTCTGGAATAGTCTCATTCAGGATGCACGTGGACGACAGGTCTACAGCGAAGGCGATATTTTGCGTATGCTTGATCGTCCGCAGTTTACTGGCTACAAAGAAGTTGAGATGACAGATGCCGACGTGCCTGCTGTACAGTCAATTGAAGAAGCGCCGTCGACCGAAGCGCCTGCAGTCACAACCCCCGAGTCACCCGCAGCGGACTCGCCTGCGCCGCCCATTTCCCAACCATCCTCGGCGTCTATTGGGCTCGATTCTCGCTCGGTGTCGGTGTCGGTCTCCGGCCGAGGCACTCCGAATCTCCCACCAGAGGGACCATCAGGTGGCAGAATGGGCTTAGACACCACAAAGAATTGTGGCATCTGCGGCAGCAACGAGCATTTCACCATGAATTGCGACGACGCCGAGGCCAAAGAGGCTGCACGAGGCAAATGTTTCCGATGTGGATTAACTGGTCACTCGAAAGCCTACTGCACAGCTGAACTGTGTGTCCGCTGTGGACAATTTGGCCATCTAACTTCTCAATGCAATTCAAAGATGCTATCCAAGCCGGATCGACAGCGTCTCCAAAACCAAGAACGAAAACATGTCGAGCTGCGAATGCAAACATCCGAACGTCAGCAGCAGAAACAGGTTGCCCGCGCAAATCCACAAGTACCCGTTGTGAAGGTCACAAATGATACGCCAAATTTCAAGACCCAAGAGGGCAATTCCAAAGGTCAACAGAAGCGCAAGCGTAATGATTCGGCGCCTGATGCTCCACAAGCAATGCGACAGCGCACCGATGGGCCTTCGAAGGTTCCGAAAGAACCCAAGGACCACAAAGCCCCTCCAAACCCTCCGAGGGCTCCTAAAGGACCCAAGGGACTCAACGCTTCTAATGCACCTCACAATCCAGCCCCACCAAGCGTAAGTCACATAATCTTGGAGTACTTTGCACACAGCCTCCGCCACTGACACTGAGTTGTAGGATCTCATCAAACCCTCCCGCGACGGACCAGCATATGGACCGACAGGAAAAACACACCCGGCGGGAATCAAGGCGCCAAGTGGGCCATCGGCTGCCAGAGCCGGAGAGGTAAGCATCGTTTTGATAGAGAGTTCCTTCATCTCTTCGTTTTTATGATCTATCGCTGATCTGATCTGATTTTAATCTATTCAGGCCCCGCCCAAACCCAGACCACCGCCCATGATGCGCAAGAAGAAAGACGTCGACCCATTTATACGTCCCAAACAGCGACGTAACTAGATGTCGCATGTCTCACAGCCTTGGTCCTACTGTCGCTAGACATTTCCCTTCTCTTTCCCAATATTCATTTGCTGGAGAGAGCCACTTTGTTCTAGATCTCTCCGATCGACTTGTCCTCCTTGACCAACGAACACGCCACGAACCTGTTCACCCTCCACACCTTGATCCTTGGTCCCGCTTGCATTTACATCGTTCCTATTTTTGATTTTTCTTTGTTTGTGTGTTTATGCTGACTTGTGACGACCTCAAGTTGGTAGCATTCGCCATGTAAGCATTAGAAGGCGTCTCCAACAACCTGAATTGGCCCGGGTTCTTCTCTTGATGTACCCTGTATGTACAATTAACTTCGTTCATCGTGGGGATTTAAAATTCCGCACGGCTATGTGTTTTCTTTATAAACGTGTTGGGTCTTGTAGAACCATGGCCCGTAGGTCATGTTGATTCTGTGACAGGCGGGGATTGACAGATCGTCTGGTGTTGTGCAGGAGTGGATATTGGCATGTTTGCCCATCTTTTCGTACTTTTCCCTCTTTCAGCATGGTTTCACTTTGCTATTTTTTTTCCATTTTCTTGTTCACACCACTCGGCTTCATGTTCGGTCTGTTCCGGCTACGCGATCCGGACGATGCAACAAAATCCAGGAACGACGCGTGAATCATGCAGTATCCGCAAGACCGTTTCCGGAGAATAAAAGCGATGAAGGAGTGTGTGCGAGATCCAAACGCAAGGGCTGGTGGATCCTCCAATGTGGGCTATCAACTGGATATCCTCAATAATCGGCGACACTAAGGTTCACGGGCATACATCACCTTCTTCCGCTTCTCTATTTGCTCCACGCTGCTAGCCTGGAATTATCCAAAGGCACAGATGGCCTTGCACTTGTCAAAACGAATGACCAACGGGGAATGCAGCTCATCATGATCGACGCTGTCTACCCGCTCCGGGGATCCTTGGGATCTGCGGGTGAAGTCCCGGAGTGGAGAACTGATACCTCACATCCTGACGTCGCTTATACTTTTTCAAAGAGGAGGGGGCAGAAGGAACCCAATGGTTTGGTTCATTTGGCTCAGACCCCTTGCATTTGCAACAACTGGGGAACCCCTAAGCAAAGATTTTTTTTTAAAAAAAAGACGACAAGAAAGGGCTCATGGCTTCAGCTGCTGGAGGTCGTACAATGCAATACCCACGAAGGGGATTGTGCTGCAGCAGGGCTCGGTGCTTTTGGTGAACTATTCATTGAACGCCAATCAGAACAGGTGATGAAAACCGAGGCCAGTCGAAGTCGAAATAGTTTGTCAATCCATCCAAATGCTGTGTCATATTGGCGGCGCTCCGATCCCGAACCACGCCGTGCAGGGTCACACATCCAGATGACCAGGAACTAACCATGGCCAAGCGTCCTGTTCTCCAGGAACTCACCCTTGTGTACCCCCTCCCTCACAATGAGAAGGTACTAATGATTTTAGCTTCAACTATATCGGTACCCTTTCCAGGCTATCTGCTTTCCGGGAGCGGGCCCGAACTACTCCTGCGTCTGGATCGTCGATTCTAGGATGGCGTTGACGCCCCTCTTCTCGCTCAAGGAGATGCGACAGCTCAACTCTAAAATCCTGCAGCTTTCTCGCACTTAAACCCGGTTATTTCTCCCTTTCGGTTGCCTCGTCTCAACTGTGCATTTTGCTTTCTTTCTTTTCTTTCCCCTTTGTGAGCCTTCGCCTCAGACGCCACCCTTTCACCTCGCCTGTATATAGTGGCTTGTCTCTGTACATATTAGTATACCTGTCATTCTGCATTTGCATATGTGCATATATCTGTCTCGCCACAGGCCCCCTATTCAGCTTGGAGACTTGCCTCTTTCATAATTAGGTGAGCTTTGCCTCACAGGCATCTTAATTATTCAGAATATCTTGTTCTAATGAAGTAACAGCTTCGTCAATTCTTGCAGACTGCATTTTGCAGACCCTTATGAACCCGGCAACTAGCCGGATTGCAAAGGCAGCCAATTGATGCCCTTATGCATCATTGGGATCCTGCGTATGAGAGTGATACTAGTATAGCACCAAGTCCTATCGTCCGGACTTACCGGCCAGATCCTCCATCCAAACCTAAGTCCAAACACAGACATTCCAGCATGTCTACCGGGGGCTCTGGTTCTCCAGAGTCAACCCGCCCCCGAGGAGTAAGCTCCCCAAAGCCCCAAGCCCGCTCTGCGGGCATGGCTGAAAGGGCTCCTCGGAATGAAAGTCTAACGGATCTTGTACGCTTTTTTCAAACTCAGAATGCTCCTGCGGATAGTACTACAGCCCTGCCGATTGTCAAATCACCTGAAAGACTCGAGCCTCCTCAAGAGCCGCTCCCAAAGGAAAAGGAAATAAAGCCTTTTCATCGACGCCTACTTCAATTCACCCAACGCCCAAAGAAAGAATCGACCCCTAGGACCAAGGAGGAAGAGAAAGCTCGACAGATGGCGGCCCTTCAACGAGAAGGGTATCTTCTACCAGTGTCCAAAGCGAAAAGCTCCAAGAGTAGCCTTGATCGAACTCTGTCAAAAACATCAAGATCCTCAAGGTCATCAACAACGTCATCGAAGAAGCAAGATATTGAAAAGATTGGACGACCTTGGCTGGAGAATAAGGGTCACAGCAAGCAATCATCTACAGATACGAGAAGTCGTTTAGCCTCTTTTGACCTAAGTGACTTTGGATCACTGGTAGATGTTGCAGTTTCCATGACTGAGTTCAGTGAAAAATCACCTTCACCATATCCATCTTCGACTACCAGCGGGCCTGCAGCTCGAAGTGATATTGCAGTTCAAAGCAATAAAAGCGACATCTTACAACCAGCATCAGCCCCAGCCCCAGCCCCAGCACCAGCTATGAACCCATCGGATACTCATCACACCAGTATCGATCCCTCGGCCTCTTCGACTTCAATGGTAGCTACTCAGGGTATTGGCTCGAATAATGACCATGTTAGACGACCTTCCAACTCCAGCAATTCAAGCACCCGCATCATCGACGAAGATGGAGGCGCTATGAAATCAGAGAGCCAGCCCCTCCCAGCCAGTATCGACAAACCGGTATCGACAGATAAGTCCAGCGAGGATGTTTCCACTCCAGCTAAAGCCTCAGAGCTGCCCAGATCAAGTTCCGAGACATCGACAACTATCGCCTCTACAGGAGCCCCTTCCCAACGCTCATTGAAGCTATTCCCAGATGTTGCGCCACCACGCATGTCCAGTAAGAATGCTTGGAGACTTTCGTCGGTTCCTCAATATCAGAGACCTCCTAGCTACGCACCGTCAGTGCGATCAAATATTTCAATTGAGGCAAAAGATTTAGCCAAACCCGTGGACGAACAGCAGCATAAGTCGGAAGTCCCAGCAATGGCTGCAAAGAAAGAGAAAGAAATAATCTCATGCAAAGGAGCACTTATGTCCTCCGAAAACTTGGCCGAGTCAACCCCTGCTGCTGCGAATTCCTCGAAGCCTGTTCAAAAATTACAGAACCAATCTCGACCTTCGTCGTTAGCTTTAGGAACTCTTCAGGCTTTCCCTCTCCCAGCACCTACAAGGCCTCTGCCTTCAATTCCCAAACCTTCTCGTGCACCACCTGTTGCTCCTGATAAATCCCGTCTGTCGGTGCAGGTGGCTCGGCACAAGTCAAAGGGAATGGATCTGCCACCTGGCCAACCTTCCCCTATTGCAGAGGACCCCCATGAACCCGAAAGCCAAGACACACGACCCGCAACTGCATTGGGATTTGCTGGAGAGGTAGACTCTGCAATCGATGAGAATGATGAAAGCCAGTCACCTGCCTCGATTGAAAGACCGCATTCGACATCACCCGAACAGCCATCCCCGAGGAAACGTGCTTCCAGCGTACGACTCCCCAAGATGCAAGAGTCGCCCAGTCCGGAAGGAAATCCAATTGCCGATTCTCCTGTTCTGGGTCAAATAACACCAGTGAAGCAGCGTGGAAAACGGGCTCCTCGCAAGAGCCTCCAGATCAACTCGAATGTCGATCGTAAGAACCTTCCTTTTGGTCTTCCTTCTCCTCCGCCAAGTGGTGCACTTCCACCAGACCCATCTGCACCAATGACCAGCAGCCGCGCCATGGCCCAGCGGAATATCACTGCCCCAACAGGAGCCCCTTCTAGGTCATTAGAGGCATCGTTTGGTCCAGCCCACCACCGAGCCTCCATGGTATCACGCAGCAGTAGCTCGCGCAGCAGCCTTCGCCATGAGAGTATTCCTGAGTCATACGAGCCTAGTCGACCTGAATCTCCGCTTCCATCCTCGGATGATGAGGGATTTGGACCGGCTGCAGACACCATTCGCCCTCGCCGCCAGGCCGAAAAACAAAGCAAGCGAGCTCACCCTATCCGCCACAAATACGATACAGTGGATGGACGCACCGGGCATACCCGGCCTCGCTACGAGCACGTCATGCGGTCTCAAACACCGCAAGGTCGTAGCTCCCATGAAGTGGACCAGCTCGCATCTCCAAGATCAATTAATTCACAATCCACTTTCCGTTCTAGAGAGATTCGAAGCAGTCAATGCATTCCACAAGAGCCCAACCATTTCCTCGAAGACCGCGTCGCGAACTTGGAACGTCAGAATCAAATCCTGCAAGCGGCTCTCCTCGCTGCCCTCAACGCCGGCGTCAAGGACAGCGGGATGGAAGGCTTACAGGCTGCACTATCTCCTCTCTCAACAGCCCCTTCAAATGCATATCAGCGTCAGGGTCGGTATCAGCAACAACAATATACTCATGGTTCTCGCCCAGACAGCTGGGTGAGTTCTTCTCGCAGCAGTGAGCATAGTGGATTCGAAACACCAGGTTCCGTGAGGGACAGCCGTGCGAACATTCGTCAGCTGGACAATATGATTGAGGATATTGAGGCTGGTTGGCTATCTGATAAGTCAAGTTTGAGCGCACCTCGTGCCGCTCGCAATTATTAAGTTCTATTCAGCCAATATCGTTGAAAATTTGGCTCTTCTTTCTTTTTTCTATATCCTTCACTCCACCCTCTTACCACTTACCATTCTTTCTCATGCCCTGATATGATATTTCGATACCTGAACCGCAGTGTTGACGAACTTTTGCGTTCCCCTTTTTTCTTTGGTCTAATTTTGACTCTTACCATCTTGACGATACCATTTCTTTCTAATGCAACTGGCTTGCAATTGACTTGAATACAAGCCATCTTTCTGTCTCCTCCATATTTTGACTTGAAGTAATATTTCTACCTAATAGTATAAATAGTGGTTTATTAATTGCGCCTTGGCAACTTGAAAGATGTGGAATGTAACTAGCTTCTGCATACATGAAATTTAGCCTGATAGTGAGAGCCTCATCGTAAATGATTCCAGTCTCAAGAGGGACTATCTTCGAGCATCAGAGCCGACAATTGGAAACAGTCTATAACTAATCAAGCTAAAGTGCATCTCGTAACATACCCTGAGCTCGATTGATATTACTTTAAATTAAATTCCACTCTGAATGCTTAAAATATAGCAAACTCACTGCCAAGTGGTGTGGATTGATAAGGCTAGACAGGATGCCTGAAACATTGAACTCAAGCATCAAATTGGGGCGCATGGTTGCTAATTAAAGAATACAGATCCTCAAATTTCCCCATTAATAATAGATCTACGATTCTAATCCTGATTATTCTCCAGACTTCTCCCAATTCCCTTTCTTGGCGTTGCTTAGGCGCCCAGTAAAGGCCCCCAGCCTTCTTCGCTACATCCACCTTCCTTTGCCCTAAAGATATTCTGATTTGCCAATTCCCAATTTAAACAAATTCATAAATGTTGTTCTCTTCTGAGAGGCCTTTCGTTCATGACTTTTCTTTTACTTGTCTGTTTCATCTCCAGTCGAGATACCGTCTATCCCAGCTATAAATTCGCCAAATCCCTCTATGCCTTCCCTTTCTGCCTTCCATCATATCCATTGAATTATATCTTCGAAACCATTCTCCCATTACATCCGAGGCTTCAATACCTCACAATGAAAACTACCACCATTTCGACTATGCTTCTTGCTGCTGCCAGCACTGCTTCGGCCACTCCCAGCGGGTTCAAGCGCGAAATCAAGCGCGACGCTCAACCCATCCGTATCACCAACATTGATGCCTACATATACGAGCAGTCAGAACCTGCGACACACTTCGTGAGGCTTAACTTCACAGACCCTATCGGATCTGTCTCAAGCAACTGTCAAGGGTCATGGTATAGTCTAACCCAACTCTCTTTTTCACTATGATCAGCTCGCTGGACGCCTGAAACTAACTGGTAAATGAACACAGGGCCGATGCTCAAGGACAGCACCCGGATCATTGCACTGATACAAGATATTTGGTTGATTTGCCCAATGGTCTCTCTAGTATTGACGATTTCGTACTTCGTGTCTATAGTGAGAACGGCTCTGCGGATTCAAAGGGGTATATTGGTGGCTCAAAATGGAAATGTGAGGCCCGTAATGATCAAACTCCGATAAAGAGGACTTGTAAGTGGATTGGAGGTCCCTTCAATCTTGGGTGAGGATAAATTTTGCCGTTTCAAATTTCTCGTTAGATCTGATTACTTCCGTCGAGTCTGAGTCGAAGTACAATCACGCTTCAGGGAGCCAACAAGCCAAAAACCATATATTGACATGCATTAGCTTGAGTGTTTAATTATGTCGTGCGATATATTGCTTTTGCAGCCTAGTAGATCTGAGAGGTTGCTTTTTCTCGATTTACTACAGTTAAACCGGACAATTGAGTTGTGATGTGTTCTGAAAGTCAACGCCGTATATACTCCACTACTAGGCTAGTAATATCAATAACAGGAAGGCAATGTATAGCGCAATCCTAATCTATTACGTCTTATTATCTTATTTGCAGTCTCGTGATAAATTTGCGCGCCTGTTATTTCCTCAACTAAGTATAGGGTGCCATTTGCCCCGCAAGTCTAGAGCCTCTTAGTAAAAACGACTCGTCGTGTTAGTAGATTCGGATCCATTATTGTGCATTAGTCCTTAAAAGGATCTTCGAGGGTAAAAACCAAAGTCTAGGCCAGGCTGGGAGGTAAAAGTCAGCACGTACCTCTGAATAATTTACATACTACGTACCATTATCTCTACACAGAAGTATAAAATGATGCGTTTTACCACATCTTTATGTGCCTAACCTACTTCTACTCCTTCAAGAGCAGCAGTATAGTGTTGATAGTAGAAATTCTCTAATCTTTGTTCAGTAATTTCGAGTTCAAATAGATCGAAGTCTTGTGGCCCGCCTGTCATCCACTCTTTATGGTTCTCAACCCGTTTACCTAGTTCGGCTTGGTCTCAAGACGTACATTTGCCGATACTAAGTTACTAGGCAGTACTAATGCACTTTGTACTCCTTAGCTGTTCCAAAGTTGTCCGGGTCATGGGAAGTGGGTCCCGATAGCATCGTATAGCCTCAAGCTCGGTGGATTTTCTGAATGTTATCTACTTCGTACATTGCCGTGACTAGCAGCTACTATAAATGGTACTACTCAGTGAATGATAATACAAATTATTGAATAGTTGGAATTCCATTCCGTTGCATGTATGTAGTACTGAAGAATCTCGGTCAGGTCGTGAGACATTGGACATGATATCCATGTTACACATCCATATCAAGCTAGTAATAAGGGTTTTTTTAGCAGATCAAGCGGTTGTGGGTATCGATATCTTGCACGGTCCATTATTCTCCGTTGGCCAAAGCACCGAGATGGATATAGCTGCGTAATTACTGCTCCTTTTGTGGATGAATGTCAGTGCATCATGTGGAGGTGGCGTTTGATGTATCCACAGCCTCACCACCAGAGTGGATCATTTTATCTTCCGCATATCGCGGCTAGAGCGGCTAGTAAATCAAATGGAACTCGGCCCATAAGATTGAAGAGACGAACCGACCAGGATCGTCATAGTTGGTATTCAAATACTACTTTTGTCGGGGGGTGGTCTCCGAGTTTATGCACTGTATTGAATCGACTCCGGTATGTACTCTGTACTATCTTCCACTTTGCTTCTCCTTCGTCTGCTAATTGGTCATAGCTTACTTAGAATAGTTCACGTTTCTACAAAGTCCCTTATGCACGGCCTAATTTGTACTTTATAAACCAGCAGCTCAGCCCAATCTGTACCCACTGGGTAGGACTTCTGGTTGAACTTTGAGTAGAGTCGTGCAATGAACATGGATTCCTTTTACCGAAGTGGATTTGTATTGTAAGTGATTGTACAGAGAATCTCACTTGTGTGTCAAAGAAAGACCCGGCCTTGAGCCGTTGCACTAAGTAATTATTATAAGAAGCTAGAAAATTTCTTTTGTGGTATCATTCTTCTATCTTTTATCCTTCCTGTCTTCATCTTTATTCGGTTGTTCGCAAGCATCACGCAAGAGAATCAAGCTTGCATATTTTCAGCCTTCCATATTGACCTTGGAATGTCTCTAATCTCCAATAAAAAATACATATTCCTCTACGCATTTGCCGAGAGAGTCGACCGACTGTCTAGTCTGCATGAAATATCTGCAGGAAACATATCTCAACTTCCTACTATTTCAAGTGAGAACTTTCGACCCAGTAGTACCAGGGCAGAGGTTACATTTGGCGTTGAGGATGGTCTTTCGAGTATTATGGAACAGATTTACTCTCTTCATTTTACTTCTCGGGAAATGCCAAATCTAGAATCACGATTGATTGTGGATGCAGTCGAAATTTGGAAAGAGCTTGATGAATCAAAGCCAAAATCCCCTCTTGATACCGAAGATTACTCTGATCTGCATGCCTCTTGCGTGTCATCACTTTACACATGGCTCTATCTGGTCATTCACCCTAACGGAATGGAGGATGCAAAACTGCAGTCTGCAGTTCAGGATGGTCTGGCCAGTGCTGAGAATCTCATTTCTTCGAAGCTTTCTCCGTTTTTGTTCATTCCTGCATTTTGTCTTGGCTTGGCAGCTATCCATCAGAATGATAGAGATTCTGTCAAAGCTATTTTTGAAGATATTGGGCAGATTGCTGCTTTTATCGATATAAGACCATATCGAGGTATTGTGGAAAGCAGTTGGCGCAGGTGGGATAGGGGTGACAAAAGGAGCTGGAACTGGACAGATTAGCTTTAGCTTTTAGCCCAATTAATCAGATAATCCCTGTTGGATGAAAAAAATATCCTTCTATTTGCCATAGGCCGCGCACATTCGGCCACAAAGTCATGATACAAGTAGTATTTGGAGCATAACAATTTTCCCAATGAAAAGTTCTACGAAGAATATTAGCCTTAAAGCTTCGCTATGTGATCAACAGATGAATGAAATGATGTAGAATTATTAAGTGATGAGAATGATATTTATGTGGTAATTTATACTTTGAATTTAGTACATCAACGGGGAGCAATAGAAATGCTGCTATAGTAGAACTAGGTAGGAGTATCAGCAACAACTGCTAGTGAACAGCCATAATTGAACCGTTACTAGTACTACTAATAGCCCTAACTATCAGCCACAATTTACTAAGTACATTTCGTTTAAACAAAATTGAATATAGTTGATTCCCTTGCCATGTGAATATTCATCTTTCTCTACTTCTAGTCGTGCCCTAATGTACGCAACAGCGACACTTGAACTATCTAGATATCAATCTAACCGACATTGAAGATTGCATGCGATACATCCTTGACTGCTGTTCTATGAGATCTCGGCCGATATTACAGACCCCGGAGTTGACCTTCTGCTAGAAAATGAGTCAGATTGTCACCGGAGAACAACGAAAAGGTGGCGGGGATGTTCGGAGATGCACGGCGGTGCGATCGAATCACAAACTGCCAATTCCTTGCAGCCCCGCGGAAGGATTGATTACACCCAACATTATTTAAACCCGACAAGGTGAAGTTTTTTGAATTGTATAGCCAGATTTCATCTAAACTTCTCCAATAATACTTCCATCTCGAAACATGACAATGGCAAGACCACGGGGTCCTCTAGTCTCTCTCCCTAAGGCTTTATTGCCTTCGAATAGGGCCGTCCTAACAGGACAAACGATCGCTCTGGAGAAGCTCGAACCAAAACATGCGAAAGACCTTTTTGATCTTGTGGGAGGCGATGATGCTACTCGGGCTTCTCTTTGGGATTACATGGGAGATGGACCGTACACCGAATTAAATGCTTTCGAAAAGGCCGTCGCAGCAAAGTCAGCCTCCCTCGATCCATTCTTCTTCGCAATCATCGATAAGCGCGGCTCAGCAGCTACTGCGGGTAAGCCCATTGGATACTTGACTCTAATGCGTATAACTCCTGAGATGTGGGGTGTTGAGGTTGGGAATGTCATGTATTCGCCTGTGCTTCAACGAACCACGGCTGCCACCGAAGCCATTTACCTATTGGCACGATATGCCTTTGAGGAATTGAATTATAGACGATTCGAGTGGAAATGTGATTCTCTCAATGCTCCTTCACGCAGAGCTGCCTTGCGGTTGGGGTTTACTTTTGAGGGTATCTTTAGACAGCACATGGTTGTCAAAGGCCGAAGCAGAGACACTGCCTGGTTCTCAATTGTGAGAGATGAATGGGATGGCAGCGTCAAGGCTGCATTGGAAAAGTGGTTGGATGAAGGGAATTTTGATCAAGATGGTAACCAGAAAAGAACACTTCAGGAATTGAGATCGGAGTCTACAACTGAATAGGATGAACATGGTCTTAGTGTGCTCTAGGCAGACAACATACTTCCTGAGGTGGATATGCTATGGTATTCATGTATTAGATAGATATCATTTTTACGAGAGTTCCGAATTTGATTCGGCATTGGGCGAGATGAGAAGATAATTATTCGTGATTCAATCAAGAAAATAGTCTCAACCAATATGAAAAATGGTGACTTAATCCCACCTAATGCTTTGATAGAAACTCATATACGGTGCTCCATAGCCCTGTTCCTCCTGCGGGCACCTGTGTTGTTCCATTTTTGCTCCGTGCCTGGCTTTTATTTGCATCGTTCATGCTCGCACACGCATAGGTAAATCTAACTATTGTTCAATGCCTGTTTCTCTTTCTGAACCTCAAACCCTCGATCTACTGCCCGTGAGTGAATCCCTCTGCGACACCCGGCAGTTTTCTCATGTCTGCTTCAATGTGGACTTCGAATTTTAGCAATCAGACCTTTTCGCGCCCGCCCCAGGCCCCGCCTCATGCATGACAACGCACAAAGAAAAAGTCGGCTAAAGTTCTGAAAGCGACTAAGCAGTGCAAAGGAGCTAGAGCCCGGCCAGTATGTCTTATAGAATTTAGGGTTTAACTGCTTCAATAGCGGGATGTCCGAAGAATACTCGCAGGCCAATTTGTGAAGAGCAAAACTAAAAAAGCATAAGCAATGATTGCACAACTTCAAATCGAGGCTGATCTGATCTGATCTGATCTGATCTGATCTATCGATCCAATCTCGGATCGACCTGCCAAAGACAGTTTAGTAAGAGTTCTGTGGTTTAGTTTAACCAATCACTTTCTTATAAAAGACGGACATACTGGAAATGCCAATGCATTTCTACAATACTTTTTGATATTCACAACTCATGAAACAATATGACGACTTCTACTTCTGAACTCACTGCCGATCAAATCAATCGATACTTCACCCGAATTGAATTACCCCCCAAATTTTACAGCGCCTCACCAAATTTAGAACTTCTCACTGCTCTCCATGTTCATCATATTTCCAGTATTCCATACGAGAATGCCGCTCTGCATTATACCACGAAACCGCATATCTCGTTAGCGATCCCGGATCTTTATAATAAGTTTGTCGAAAGATCACGAGGAGGGTATTGTATGGAGAATAATATTTTCTTTCATCATGTTCTTCGTTTTCTTGGTTTTCAAGTTTATCTTACTGGGGCCCGTTTATATCGGGAGTCCACATCTTCTCTTCCGGGATGGTCAGGTTGGTATGTTTCAATGCGCATGTTTCTTTTCTGTTGATTGACTTTAGAACTTGAAGCTGATTATTAATTGTTGTGTATGAAAGGGAACATTCTGTAAATATCATCACTGTTGATGGCATCAAATACTTGAGTGATGTAGGATACGGAGGTGATGGACCAGGAATGCCGATGCCTCTAACTAAACAATCTACAATCATCCATAATATCGGAACTCAAGAGATCCGACTTTTGCATGGAAGCATGCCTGGCCTTGTAGAAGGCCACGAGAATCTTTGGACATTTCAATTTCGAAATTCCGTCGAGAAACCCTGGCGATGTGGATATGGTTTTTATGAAATGGAATTCTTCCAGCGCGATTTCGAAATTTCGAGTTTCTATTGCAGTCAGAACCCGGCATGTTTCCTTACTTTCAATCTTCTTGTGATAAGATTCTTACGAGATGAGGGTAAAGTCTATGGGAAAGTAACTTTGGAGCAGAACAAGTTAAAGGAAAATTTGGGTGGAAAGTCAGTACTTGTTCAGACATGTCAGACGGAGGCAGAGCGGCAAAAGGTATTATCTGATCGATTTGGCATTGTTTTGACTGCAGAGGAGCGTTTTGGAATTGTTGGAAGAAGTACTGCACTTATTGATTAAAGAGTCTGTTTCATTCAATTCACTTCATTATTATCAATACCTTCTATTATCAATACCTCTATCTTACAATCTTTGATATTTCCTTGTATACTTCCTGCCCATGTGATTGCTGAGTCATCCGTGTTTATCAACCTCATTTTGAAGCAATTTCGACTATTTCCACGTCAAAATAGCAGCAAGTCCATTTAAATACTCCATAACAAGAAGTTTAATAGCTATAATCCCCGATTGTATACTTATATGACCAGATAACCCAGTTGTGGACGATGAAGTACTCAATTTCCCACTAAATCCACCACTGCTTCACCTCCAACCACCGCTTCTCCGCCTCGTCGAATTTCTTCAAACCTTTTCTCTCCTCCACAAAATATGGCCAACCCACCCCAGGTAAATTTCAGATCACCTTTCAACTCTGATGTTGTCGCTTCACGCTAACATTTTATCCTTGTCCAGCGCTCACAGCAAGTACCTCAACATGTCACCGCGTTACTCTCCCACCTCACCTCCCGCCCAGGGGTGCAATCCACCTTAATTCTCGCCCGGAAAGATGGATCAATCATTCAAAGCACTGGACTCCTCGCACCCCCAGAAAGTGGCACCACTACACCACGCTCAGTTCCAAATGCCCAAATCACCACTGAACAACCCCTCACACAACCAACCGACTCCTCGTCCCCATCATCTCCAGCCCAACCGTCCCCCTCCACATACCAGCCCTCGCAAGCAGAGACGCTAGCAGCGCACATTTTCAATTTCGTATCTAGTGCCTCTGCTTTGGGAATTTCGCTTTCACGACCATCACTGAAGAATGATGAGCGTGGTCCCGTCAGTATGGAGGCTGGGTATAACTCTTATGTTAATGGGACTAGTACACCGCGTGAAGAAGTGGATGGAAATGCGGAACGAGATGAAGATGATGAGGTGAAATTATTACGGATGCGTACGCGGAAACATGAGATTGTTGTTGTGCCCGATCGGAAATATTTACTTTGTGTTGTACATGATGCGAACAGTGCTAGTGGTGGGTCTGGGGCTGGAGGTGCTCGATCTCGATGAATCTCGAGGGGATTAATGAACATATATTCTTGATTCTGTCTTTTCTTATTACATGCTATTTCACTGTCTTGCTCACTTGTCGTGTCTTGTCTGGGTGACTCGGGGTTTCTTGTCTTTCTACGTGGGCTTTTTGCTTTGGATTTTACGACTATACCCGATTACGCATGGTTTCGCATTCATTGTGATCTTGAGTTGGCTCTGTAGAGGGTGATTATGGTATACACTATGTTAGAGAAAGTTTATCTTTTGCAGTAGTAGTACTAGTATTTGCATAACAGAGTGTCAATAATATACTCAACAGTTCCAGTATATGGCAATGTAAAACTATTCAACATGCACGGGATATTCACTAATGGGGGAACTGAATAAAAGCACCCAGCTGGTCCATTCCATCGAGTACAATCGCCCTGGATAAAATGAGGTACACGCACTACTAGACCAAATATTTGTCAATGCAGAGAATTGGCGTCTAGGCGATGCTTCAATCCGCAGATGCTTAAGCTGTTCGACGTGGAGAATGCATTGGGCAACTCTCCGGGGTAATTGAACACGACTCGAGATTTCTTGGGCAAACTTACTCTGCTTGGAGAGATTTATTTCATAGCAGACAGCGCGTTATTCCAGGGCCAATTCAAACAATCTTTTCTGCCTAGGCTGGACAGCATCTTTGCATATTTCAAGTTGTAGGTGCACACAGCGACTGTCTCATTATCTTCAGATATAGTAATGGACAGGCAGGTGACGAGATAGATAGATACCATAGAGAATGTCTGCCCAGGCAACAGTACCAATATTCAGTGAGCCAACCTGGAGTATCCTAAATGTTGTAATAAATTGTCGCGATGACACTTCTCGCGTCATTCACAGTACCTCTTCAGTTTGCTCCATCATTTGTAGAAGGACAGGAGTTTGATTTCTCCGGTCGAGAATCATAATCAGATAAGACTTTCGGACAGAGTCTGGGATGATACGTCCACTGACTGTGTGTATCTTCTGAAACCAGGCGCTTCTTCTCCTGCAAGGAACGAGTGTCCTTCTCGCCGTCCATAGCCACCCTTCTTGTCCTTGGCCTTTCTATATCCCCAGACAAATGAATCGACCGAGAGTTTTGTTGTTTTTTCTGACGGAGGGGAAAGATCAATCAGAGGAGGACTCCCTGGAGGAGTACTGGGGGATAAAGAAGAGAGAGGTGACTGTGGCATTACTAGAAGATAGACATTAGTATCGACATCGCGAAGAATGGGAATGCGATGGCTACCTACCTGTCGAAAAGAGCTCATTCTGCCACTGCAGCACTTGTATGACCTCCTCGTAGTGAGCCTGTTGACGGGACAAGATCTCTGCCTGTCCATCCTGTAGGATCTTCAAATATTCATCTTGTCGGGTTTGTTGCTCGAGTAATTTTATCTGTTGATCTCGCAGGGCCCTCAACTCAGCCTGTTGGGTCTCTTGGAGGTCAACTATTTCCGCAAGCTCATCTTGTATTCGCCTCAATAGTGAAAAGATAAGAGGAGCCAAGTCGGTATTTGAAGAAAGAAACCTCGGGTCCATGGATTAGCTGTTTGAGAGGCTGATATTCAAGTATTTCAGTGAATTGCAGTGGAAATGCGAAGCCAAATTTATTTAAGTTGGAATATCCAGCAGATTGTAAGTGCTGATAGGCAATGCTGTTTTCCCAAAATGGGAATGAGAAAGAAGAGGAAGTTGAAGAAAGAAAAGTGAAGGGTGAGTCCGAGTTGAACTTGGAGGGAAGGAGGGCAACCAAGAAGCAGCCCTAAGATGAAATACATAAAGATACGAGTATATAATACGATTATAGTGAATCACGCTACACATCTTTCCAGTCTACATATTCTAGACAAGTATACTATATTCAAAGTAGAAGAAGCACATCAGATTAACCATCACAATACTTCATATTGACTCCTCTCGACCGGAGTACATCCAGCATCAAATTAGATTCACTTGGACTGGGGTAAACACTACCCTTCTCTGCGGAGAAACATTCGTATCCTGATCAACTCTCTTGATTCCATTTACAAAGGGATATCTCTGTTTAAAATGGCCTCTTTCGATATTGAGAATGCACGATCACAGTTCCCTCCAGGGCTGCTTTGCAGCAGGAACATATGTTTATGGACAATGCCGGTGGCATATCTAACATTGAAGTGTAGATACCATTTCAGGCACATACTTACTGGCATTAGGTGGCAGTCAAGTATTCGCAATGATGACGACGATCAGCTTGTTCCTGCGCGTCCCCAGGGAGGAGTAGTTTGTAACCAACTAAATAAGACTATTCCTGGGTGGCAGAGCTTAAGCTCGTATTTGATCAACATGAACATCCAGCTTGGCGCAACATATAAGATTTCCCAAGCTTCCACGACCGGATTCTCCAATGGATACCGCAGCGCAGCAAGTTTCATCAATGTCCAACTCGAGGAGATATACTGAGCCGAGACCAAAAGGTCAGCAGACGAATTTGAAACTGATCAACTAATGCGAGTTAGATTAATCTCGGTGTATCAACGACCCAACTCTTCCACAATCTTTTCACAGCCCTGCAATTTCAACTCGACGATGCAATCATAGTCTCGAAACTTAACCATGAAGCGAATACTGCGCCGTGAGTATGTATTGGAGAACGATTAGGATTGACGGTGAAATACAGTACTGGGCATCTTCGCACCCAACGAACCCAACGTATGATGTGGCCGAATTAAAGACGCTACTTTCGGGTAAGACTCGATTGGTGGCCTGTCCGCATGCATCGAATATCACCGGTACGATTAGTCCAATCCGGAAGATCGCCGATGCATTTCATGTTCACCCACGCGTATGTTGTACTCTTAGTTTCATGATGTGGTTATTTGCATAGTAGCTCGTTACTGGTTGTACTGTGCTAACACTGGGTATCATTAGGCCTTGTTATGTGTGGATGGGGTTGCTCTTGCACCACACCGACAGGTGGATGTTAAGGCATTAGATGTGGATTTCTACGTGAGTACTTCTCTACGTAGTTACTCCGTTTTGCGCATGACTACTGCATCAAGTAGTTACTCGGGAGTAATGAAGTACAAGGTAAGACTGGTGACTAACTACTGGATACCCCTGTAGGCCTTTTCGTGATACAAGATGTATGGTCCTCACATCGCACAACTGTATGCCTCGTCTCGAATTCACGACCAGATCAACTTATTGGCACACTTTTTCAATCCGACCGATACACTGGATCTCAGGCCTAATCTCGCTTCTGCCAACTATGAGCTTACGAATAGTATTCCCGCGGGAGTGGAGTACTTTGGGGGAAACTCTTAGCAGCGATGGGCAGCGATGGCGGAGTATGAGGAGCGATTGCAGAAGATTCTGTTGGATTATTTGGAGGGGAATGAACGCATCACGATTATAGGGGAGAATCGGGCGAGTAAGGAGGTTCGGGTGTCGGGTGATTAGTTTTATGGTGGCTGGAGTGGGGAGTCAACAGTTGGTGGAGGCGGTGGAGAGACGATCGGTGTATGGATTTCGGAGTGGGCATATGTACAGCCACCTGTTGTTGAAGGAGGTGGAAGATGTGAAGGATGGAGTGGTGAGAGTGAGTTTTTTTTTTTTTCTTTCTTTGTTTGCGTTATGTAGTACAATACTGGTGATTTCTGTCCTTTCACTAGGATATCATTATCATGTGTATACAATATACAGTATACAGTATGCAGCATGTACAAAGATGTGTAAGTCACGTGATACCAGGCAGCAGAGGCAGAAGTGGAGGGGCTCGTTGGAGATTCGCACGAGTGTTTGAATGAGTACAGCTAGATATATTATATCATTAGAGTAGTATATTTATCAGGGTCATAAGTATGCTCCAGTAGAATATACTATTAGATACTTTGGTATACATATGTACAGTCTGAAGTTATAAGTATTCATGGAGACACTACATAGTATACATATATGATCGTGGACACTCTGTACTAGTACCGAGTGCTTATGAGATACTCCGTACAGGTTTCACAAACCTTTTTGTTAAATTCACTGAGTCATTTCAGATACTGTAGACTAGTAGTTGCCACCATAATGACTACATCCCGTACTTGTATACATACTGTACTGTAGATTGCCACTATTGAATCACTGAACAGAGCGTTGAATGCAAATTTTATGCCCAAACCGGCCAATCGGAGGCCACCTAATCTTGCCACTGTGACTCATTAGGTACCTAGAGGATTCAACATTCAGCAATGAACACAGTATCATGAACAATGTAATAATAATTAACAATCAATCATTTGATATAATAATAATAATAATAATAATAATAATAAATACTCACAATAAGAGTCATACTTATACTTTAAATATATGTTATACTGTATACTGTACTGTATACTGTACAGTACTGCTATAATTAAATTGCCACTCTTAGTCATTCGAAATCCTCAACTCTCCCCGACTTCGCATCCCCTCCGACTCTCATCTCTCTCTCCTCTCCTCTTCCCTTCTCTCTACACCTCTCCTCTCTTCTCTCCTCTCCTCCATCCTATCCTATCGACTCTCGACTCTCTCTATTTTCATTCTCTTCATCCTCTACTTCCTCTACCTTCCACCTTCCCGACCTTTCCGGATACCTGACTGGGCCCCCAGTCATCCATCCGCAGCCTAGTCACCAAACGCCTGCCTGAACAGTAGCAGCCTTTCTTAGGTCTGCCTGTCCATGCTCCGTTAGGTGCCTTGATCCCTTTCTCTTTTTACTCTTCTGATTCAAAATGTATACTGTCGTCTCTGACCCGATCGCCCGTGTTGCCGCTATCGACTCCCGCCTGATCGTTACCGTCTAAACTTCGGTCGAGTCATCCTCTTTGCCACTTCCGGGGATAGCCTCAACACTGGTCTGATCGGTCCCTGACTCTTTTAATATTTGCCTCCCCTTCTTTCTACCTTTCACTTTTTTTTTTTTTTAACTTAACAAACTTCCCCACTGTGACTCTTACTCTATTCCCCCCACTGGTTATTGTCTTCTTCTGCACTTTACTTCTTCACTTCTTCTCTTCTCCACTACTCTTATCAACCTGGCGCTTCTTTACTAAAGGCTTCGCCGTCGCCTCCGCCCAAAGACGGTATCTTGTCTCCTCGGCTTTCGTTCCCGGTTCCTTGCTTAACGGTATCTTGACAACTTCAAACAAAACGGTTCGAAATCGGATCATCCTCTACCTCGGTCGCGCCGATCTACTCTTGAATCTCCGAAATCCCATATTTTACACCATATTACTTTTCTGGTCTTCATGAATCCCTCCGCGCCTCCGGATATGTCGGGGATGGACGTCTTGGGTCTACACATTTATAACCCAAGCTCAAAAGCGTCTCACGCTCATCCCTATGCCTCCTCGATCTCCTCGTCCGCCTCTTCCTCCTCTTCCTCCGTCTTCTCCCTCGATGCCTCTCAGAGTTCCATCTCTTCTACGGCCACCAACCCGGTCGATGTGATTTGGGAGAATGATGCTGAGGGTCAACAGGCGACGAGACCCGCGGTCGCATGCCCGCGTGCCTTCGTTAAGGGAGCTCATCCCAAAATCGATGGCCCGGTCCCGCCAGAGATGCGTATGCATCCCCGGCGCACTAACACTGCGGCTAGTGGCCCCGCCGCGCGTCCGCCACCCTGTCTGCTTCGCCAGTCGGAGCGCAAAGTCAGCTTCGTCGATAATCTCGTCGGTAAGTCATGCTGGGTGATATTTCCTGCACTCGTTGGTTCCTTTAGCTAAAGTACATGTGTCCGAAGATACGGCATCGCAAATCGTCGAAAACATCTGGCCGCTCTCTGCCGCCGCATCCCGCTGTGATGCTGCTACTGGCTCAAAGGGTGTCCTGCCTCTCCGGACGTTCATTCAAGAGACTCTTCGTCGGTCGCGTACCAGTTACAGTACTCTCCAAGTGGCCCTTTACTACTTGATTAAGATTAAGCCCCACGTGCCCTGTAATGATTTTACCAAGGAACAATCTCGGGAACAGTCAAAAAATCGAGCCATGCAGTGCGGCCGCCGTATGTTCTTGGCGGCTTTGATCCTTGCCTCTAAGTATCTTCAGGACCGTAACTACTCCGCACGAGCTTGGAGTAAAATTTCGGGCCTGAACACCCTCGAGATCAATCAGAACGAGCTCATGTTCCTTCAAGCGGTCGGCTGGCGTCTGCATATCTCAGAGGCAACCTTCCAACGATGGACAGACCTGGTTCTCAAGCTGACTCCTGGTGCCGGTGGCCCTCCCGCCAGTGAGGGTCAGTGCTGGCGGACGGTTCTTCCGCGGTTGACTCCGGAGTTGGATTCCGTTGACCCAGCGCCGATGACTCCTGTCTCGGCCATGGGTGGAATGGATTTAGGTCTTTCTGACTCGCCCTCCCCGCGCAGTTCGGCAAGCAATGAGTCGATCCGATCGACTTCGCGCGAACAAACTCCGACCTGCCCGCGCAATCTGCCCCGAACCTTGGAGCCGACCCCTCGCATGGACTTTGTCAACCTTCCTATGCCATCTCTCCCGCGACCACAGATGCTGCCCACTCCCCAGATGACCCCCCAGACTCACCTTGCTTGCACTCCTGCCGCGAGTGCAGCAACATGCGGTCCCCGTCGCCCTTCTATCGGTACGGCGATGTCCCAGGCGCAAAACATGGGTATGGCGCGATCCACTTTGGATCAGCGCCCGCCCTTCATGTTCTGCCCCCGGACTCAGTCCTTTGACGGTAGATATCCTGTAACGGCCCGTCGGTCCTCTCTGGCTCGGTCGACATCATCAGCCTCGTCGCCAGACTCGATGGTCTCGGATGTTTCCACATTGTCCTCGCGCTCGTCTCGTTCGTCATCAGTCTCATCCAACGCCTCGGGTGCAGGTGCTCCTGCTCCATCCCGGCTCGCTGTCAAGGCTACTCTACGTTGCACCAGCAATTCTTTCAAGGAGAACCGCAAGGTTCTGGCCATTGCTTCTCCGATCGATGAAAGCTCGTTGGCTGATCTCCACAGCTCGCCTGAATATTCCGTTACGATGGGCTCAGCACCCGATCTGTCTCAATATTCTTTGGACTCCAGCCTGAGTGCTGCAGCACAAAGTTTGTGCGAGCTCTCTGGTGCAACCCCGGAACGCCGACAGTCGCGCAAACGGGGACGCACTGGCTCTGATGATCTTCTTCTCCAAAATCACGTTCGTCATCTCATTGATGCGGGCGCCACTGGTGGTGTTCCTTCTATCCTTCCAGATGGAAACCTGGCGAACTCATTTCTGATGACGAATGGGCCTTCAGTATCGGGTCCCGCGGGTATGAAAAGAGCCTGCTGCGGCAGTGAAGCGCGTAAGGTCGCTCTCAACCCAAGCATCCGCGCGGACTTGTTGAATTGATTGGAGCTTACGGCAGTTCCTGTTCCTTTTCCTTTGTGCTGAGGTCTAGAAAAAGCAAAGCCCGTCTACTTTAATGATTTGTGTCGGTCGTTTACTCCCTCCCCTTGGCGACCGAACCCGGATTGTCTCTGCTTGTACATATCCCATACCCCCCAATGATTTATCTATTGAATCTGCTTTCCATCCGGGCTCTCGGTCGCCATGCTAGTCTCACCTTATCTACGGATCTGGTTGACTATGCAAATATGTACGATGTACGTTGGTTTATTCCCCTCGTCATCTCTATCTTCTTGTCCTTTCTTTCCCCCTTCTTTTCTTTTTACATTTTATTTTATGTTGCGTACGGAGTGTGTTGGGCATGGGACGGTTCTGTTTTATTTACCCAAGGATATCCACTTTTGAAGGGGGTTAGGACATGGTGAACTTATGTGCTTCATCTTCTCTTCCTCTGGCGCTGTGGGCGTCTAATGAGGAGATCGGTGTCCGGGACCATCTTTCGGAAAGATTCGCATATCGGATAGCCAATCGTACAGTTTTCTTTCAAATGCTGCCCTGCATAGTACTACATAAGATTCAACCATGGCTTTAACCAGACTTCTCGTATCTTAGATCGTTGGACCACGCCACTTCAATTTGATGGCTCCGCTGTGACTCACTCGGTCAGCTGGTCCGATCTCGGTTGCCACAATGTTCTAGTCATGTTGATAGTATTTGCTGAACAACATCCGGTTGAGTCCTAATAGTTGAGAGATATCGCTGCCTAATTTCTTGAGGATCTACAACCGTGGTGAAGAGCATCATATCAAGGGGGTCCAAGTTACAGAGAGGGGGGGGATATACTCTATATTGGAAATGACTCGATATAGCCGCCCCACCAATAAGGCAGTGCAGGGCAGTGTTAGGCAGTGATAAGGCAACACTAAATTAAGCCCTTACTTTAATGCAGAAGAAATGTCATGCATGCAGTAAGTCATGGTTGCTTAACATGTGGATCTGTCTATACATAGTTTGTATATGGGAGTGTGATATGTCTGATTAATCTAGAAGTCTATGCTAATGTAGGTGGACAGGGTACTAACATGAATCTATAGTTACCTACTAACCACTACTAAATCCATCTACGCAGGAGTAGATTAGTCCAAGCCTACAGCTTAATAAATCCATGAATTCACCTAGAGCTTTCTCATACAAATTTTTTTAAGTGCATTAGTTGCTATAGTCTGGTAGTATCTGTTGAATATTGTGAAGGTTGTAAAAAATCACCTGACCATTATTATCCTCTTCACTTCACTTCCCTTCCCTTCACTTCCATCCTTCCTTAACGCAATCCCAAAACTCCACACTCCATCAAATCATTCAATCAAGATCCGTCAATTAATCGAACAAGATGCCCGCAACTGACGCACTGCGTAAGATTGACCGCTCTGTTTCAAAGTAAACAAACTAACATGCACAGAACCAATCCTCACCCCCGAACAACGTATTATCGTCAAACAATATGGCGGCTGGACTGCATTCATGCAATGTTTTGGATTGAAGCCATGGGAGGATGATGATGTTCAGGAGGGCTTGGCTATTCTTCGAGCTTTCGCAACTGATGATGATGAAGAATAGGAGGGCTATACTACATAGCAATCTTTTCTATCGATGGGCTGGGGTAATATGTTAAATTATGCTTTTGTATGGGGATAAGGAGTCAAGGAGTTTCGGCCAGTGCTGGATTTATGTTTTATTTTATCATTCCATGGATTATTCAGTAAAGACATTCTTTCTTGCTAGTAGTGCTAGTGCTAGTGCTAGTGCTCTCGCTTGGACTAATGTTACCAATTCTAAGATTTATCTTCACAATGTCCAGCCTTACATCCCTCGCATAAACGTCGATTATGAGGACCATTACTATTACCAGAGTATTTAGAAACCTCCATCTGGATTTCTTCCCATCTTTGAAGACGATATGGTACTCTCTCTGCATACGAGTCATCGAGAAAGGGTCTGCTGATGAGACTATTGCAGGATTTACACCGTTGGTGATAAACCCTGGCATTATATTGGTGGCCGTGGTATTTCCGGATGGTGATTGCTATTCTTTTACTGGACCAGCCATTTGATTTTGCAGGATCGGTTGTTGCAAGTGAATTTTCCCATTATGAAGGTGTCGTAGGTTTCAGATGCTGCTGCATTGTCGTCGTTGCGGTGGAATCGGTAGGTAAGGTTTTCTTCTGCGAGGAGGTTTGAGATTGATGTGTGGAGGGATGGGTACATGGACCATTTTCTTGATTCTTTATTCTGTCTGTTTCGGGGCATGTTGACTGTAGTGCACTAGCCTATGGGTATGGTATTTGAAGACGAGGAAGATGGATAAGACTGGTACTTATTCAAGATATCGCTGAGGATTAATACTAGCAGTATAGTTATTGACAAAGAAGTGCTGTTTGCAGCGAGATACCTAGGCATACTGGCATACACTCATTGCAATCCTAATGGAATATTCCGAAGTCTACGAGTACCTGGCAGGACAAACGGTGTACACTGTCCACCGTTTGCATAATGGGCATCATGCAAGAGAATATCAATACAATGAACCTTAATATTGACTTGCCTATACGATATCCCATACTATATATATTATGATATACTAAGTACACGCTGAATACACGACATAATATAACTTGTAAGCATAATGGAGTATGTACAGCTGATATTTCCCAAAACGGAACGATCTGATAAGATCAGCCGACGCGGGCCGGCGAGATTCTCCGCACCCCACCTTTTCTTCTCTTTCTTCCTTTCTTCTTCTCTTTTCTCTTTTCTCTCTCTTGTTCCCCTCGTTCTCTTCTATGACTACTCCAGATATTGCTGGCTAGTCTAAGCATCATGTTCTACAAACCATCTCTTAAGCTGTTCACCGGGCTGCTCGCCTTGGTCACTGCGACCCTCACTTCTGCCTCGGTCATACCACCCAACTCCAAACAGGCCCCTCTACACGAGACAAGCTCTCACTTGCTTCAAGAGCCAGAGACACTCAGTCGGCCATCATGGTTTGAGTCTGCTCTGATGGCCCGCCGTCTACTTGCCCTCGCACCATCAGGTGTGATCTCGACTGTTTTCCCCGATTCCATCCCTCCCAACTCGCGTACCCCAAGCTCGGTAGCTGGACTTCCCATCGGACTACGCGAGTATATCGCCGACTGTGGTAGCGCCCTCCCCAAAGAAGTTTCAAATGAAGACAACGGCGACCCTACTATCCTCGCTCTACGCATCGCCACAACTTTCAGAAATATCGGCGCTGGATCTAATCTCTCCCTTGAATTAGACTGGTGGGACCATCTCGACGAGGCCGTACCAGTTTACCCTGGTTTACCCAGGAGTCCGGCTGCTCTTCCTCGCGTCACTTTATTCGGATACTTGGATCCTCTACCATCTCTTTCACACCAGGATACAGCGGCTTTGGAGGAATGTTTCTCGCGGTCGCACCCGGATGCGAAGGCGTGGTTCCCTGGTGCTTCGGACTCGCCGCACACTAGTTTCTGGGCTCGGATGGTGGTTACACAAGCATATTGGATCGGTGGATTTGGAGATGTGCAGCAGATTGGATGGATGGATGTGACGGAGTGGAAGGGAATTCGCCGATGGAAGAGTAGTGTCGGAGATGGACGTGGTTGGGAGGATGTTCGACTTCCGGGAGAATAAGCAGATATTGCTATGAATGTATCTGAATTATATGCATTAACCTCTCTTCGATCTGAATTTAATACGATATGAATATTGAATAGTCGAGTATACCAAAATACTTCGATTTCGTCCAATAAAAGCGCGCATCTCAGCTTATCTTCTTATCTTCTCCAATGCTTTTAGGGCTTCCATCTTCCATCTTCTCCTCTCCTCCTCTTTTCCTTTCTTTCTTGCATGATTTAGTATTCTCCTCATTGTCTCTGCCATTTTTCACAAATAGTTAGATCCGCTTTTCAACTCCATGAACCATGCCCATGCAGCTTCGTCTCTCGCGGCCACATCTCCGCGTTGCCCAGCATCGCTCGGCCTTCGCAGAGGGAAATGCTCGTTGGACGAACCAAGATCTCGATCCAATCTCTCATGCTAATCGTAAATGGGGAGTTGCCAGCTTGATAGGTAATTACCTCCCCTGTTCCCCGACTTACACCCCTTAACTTGAACAACCCTGCAGCTGAACGGTTGACTGATGACATCCCTAGCTTACTGGATCTCCGATGCCTTTAACGCTGCAACTTGGCAATTTGCCAGCAGTATCATCGCAGTTGGCCTAACCTATCGTGAAGCCCTTGCTATCGTAGCAATCGCCTTCTTCATCATGTCCTTCGTCATTGCAGGGAATGGCGCGGTCGGAGTAATCTACCACGTCCCTTTCCCCGTTATTGCGCGTTCCAGCTGGGGGTTCTGGGGGTCTTATATTGCGATTATCTCTCGACTCATTCTGGCGGTCTTTTGGTTTGCTATTCAGAATATGAATGGAGCTTATGCGGTTCAAGTTATGATCGGCGCTATTTGGCCCAGCTTCTTGACTTTGCAGAATCATATCCCCGAATCCCAGGGTATTACTACCAGTACTATGATCGCTTTATTGATCTATTGGATCGTTCAATTTCCTTTTCTCTGCTTGCATCCTAATAAACTCCGCTGGTTATTCACTGTGAAATCAGTGTTGGTTCCCATTGCTTGGATCGCCATTCTGATATGGGCTTTTGTCGCTGAAAAGGGTGCAGGGGGTATCTTCCAACAGCAGAAGGCAACGGTCTCAGGATCCAAGTATAGTTGGTTATTCCTTGCCAACTTGACGAGTGTGCTTGGAAACTACGCTACTCTCAGCGTCAATCAGGTAAGTTGGCGGGTCTTTCGTCTCCACTTGAATTAAGCTTAAATCTGGAGGATCCTTTGAGATATCTGAGATATCGTCACCTCTCGTTTGCCACCCAGCTAACAAGTGACTAGTCGGATTTCTCTCGTTATTCACGAGTAAGCCCTCGATGGCAACTCCTCTATATCCCAATGTTGCCAATTGTCTTCACTTTCATCTCCTTCATTGGCATCGCTGCTTCATCAGCCGGTCAGACCCACTATAACCTGGCGGAGATCCCATGGAATCCAACAGTTCTTATCAGTTACTGGCCTAATAGAGCCTGTCGATTTTTCGGAGCAGCTTCATTCGCACTGGCATCTCTGGGCGTTAATATCTCTGCAAATTCCCTCTCAGCTGCAAACGATTTCACCGCGCTGGCCCCCGAAATCCTCAATATCCGTCGTGGTCAAATCCTATGTGCACTGTTATCCTGGGCTCTGGTACCCTGGAAAATCCTCGAATCAGCAGGGAATTTCCTCACTTTCATGTCTGCTTATGCAATCTTCCTCGGTCCCATTGCTGCGATCATGCTGTTTGATTTTTGGGTCGTTAATCGTCGTCGATACGATTCACTTGCTTTATATCAACCTTCAAACCCGATCTACAGATATACTTGGAAGATTCCCGGTTTTTCAGGACGTTCAATCTCAGGCGTCAATTGGCGTGCGATAGTAGCTTTTCTCGTCGGTATCGCGCCGAATTTACCTGGTTTGATTAATGCAGTTAATGCAAAGATCGATGTTGGGGTTGGTATTCATCCATTTCAATTTGGTTGGTTATTGGGTTTCTTTGCAACTGCGCTGGTGTATGTATGTCTTTCTTGGTGTTTTCCTGTTGAAGAAACCAAGATAGACTGTGCGATTTTACCAGATGAAATTTATGAAGGGGGACCAGGGACTGTCGTCGAAAGAGTGGAGAGCAACGATAATGAACAACCAGATTTCACGAAGGTGAAGGTGTGAATGTTGAATTGGGTTGGACTTGGACTACTATGTTTTCGAGTGTTTACATTTTCAGGTTAAGATACTTCAGTAAATAGTAGGTTCTTTTGAATCAAGCAAATCGTTGAGCGACTTCGCTGTACATGAATCTATGCATTGCTTTTTTGTATATGCACTAGAATGGGTATCTTTTGGTTGATTGGCTTGCTCGACTCAGCAATTCTGGATCAGCGAGCGTGTATCGTAGCTAACAAGTATTGAATAGCTAGATTGAGGCTTCTTTCAAGCATTCGGCGTGTATCCTCCTGCTGCGTTGCTTTAGGTGGATGAAGAGCGAAGTCGAATGAGACAATATATCTCCTATCGATTGTAAGACTCCGAAAAAATCAATTTTGCTTCATGGCTCATCATAGCTGTAAAACTCAAGCTTCGAGGCCATACGAGCTCGCTTCCTTGAGTACCTTGCTCACTCCAGACGAAGCACGGCCCAATTCTCCCCCTTCTTCTCTGGCACTCTTCACGCCACGCTGAATCGCAGGCAAAAAGCGACTGGCGAATACCCGAGCCCGATCCTCGCGTGTCTCGTACATCTCGCCTTCTTCATCACGTGGTTGTCCGAACAGATTCAGATATGCGTATGGCGCAGACGAGTCAGAGATCATATGTTGACCCGTGCATGACAGCGGGAAAGGCCATGATGAATTGTATTCAGCACCTGCTGATTCATCATTGGCGCTAGGTTGTCCAATTCCAGCCTCGAGAAATTCAGCCAGGGCGCCGAGAACCTTCACCATTGGTCGACCTTGACTTCCAGACTTGCCGAATGAAGCACGATTCGACGACCACCTTGATGACTCTTCTGTGTGCCATCCTAGCACGGAAAGGAAACAATTGAGCGTTTTGATCCACCCACCTGCGCAGGAGACGACTTGTTCACCGGCGGCCTCTACCATCCAGGAAAGAATCTCCACGGCAGATACTCGGATATCTGCTGCAAGATGGGTCATTCCGGCACGAATATATGGGAGGAGTTGAGCGACGTGGTCCTCGACGTCGTTGCGTGGTAGGGTGCGGAGGAGTTTGAGAAGTTGAGTACGGACATTGCTATTTCCGTCGAGGATGAGAGGGAGAAGTGATGGGAGCATAACGCTGACTGGTTGAGGAAGAGAAGAGTTCACTGGTCTTGAAGCAATCGAGGTAGTAAGATGTGCGAGGGAGTCCCGGCGCTGGCTGTCGGATTTGGAGGAGAGGAGGGAGAGATGGTGGGTGAATTGACTGTTGGAGGAGGGAGCAGCGACATGCAGAGATTGTTGGTTGAGGACAATGGCTATGAATGAGTTAGAATTGAGCAAAGCAAGCCCGTGAATATACCCAGGAGCATACCCTTTGACCGAAAGCTGGTATCGGTGAAGTTCTCCGGTTTGGCCTTGGCCTTGCCGACCTTCAGCTTCGGTTTCTGCGAGCAGTCAGTATGCTTGTTCAGTTTGCGATAATGATCCTCATTGATCCTCCTACCTGGAAGTCCTTCTGCTTCTCCTTCTTCCGTTTCGAACTGTTTCCCATGGTTGCGATTTGATTTTGTGGTGGAGACAATCGAATGCCGCGGAGCTTTTTTTTTTTTGGGAGATAGACTCACGTGACTGATAACGGCCTGAGGCATGATTGCATACATTGCATAACATTGTGCATAAAACTGTGTACATAAGTGTATACTTCAATTGCTTCAACCCTTTGTATTCTTTAAATAGTTCTGTATCTTGCTAATAATCTACATGGGTCATCGCTCGCTTCTGTTGCCGAGTACAAGCTTTTTCTACAACTCCGAAATATTTTAGTTGGATTAGATCTTGCCCGGAGTAACTCTTATTCAATTCCCGAGCAAGTGTTCCAGTCCTTATATCTGATCCTGTGTAAGGAAAGTTTGGCTGTTAAATAAGACGAGGCTGAGGAGGATAAGTGGAAAGTAAAGAGAACTTCTCTTTGATCTTCTTGAAGAATATCAGATCTCTACTGGGAAAATATCTATATTTATCCTCTTCTCTCACGAGAATACTACTTTGGATATTTTATCAATATTCAGTGTATTTCAATAATAGATATTCAAACTGGATATAAAGAGTTTGTTCAGACTCTGGTCAATTTTGTCGCAGAAAGCAACTTCTATCGTGGGAAGTCATACTGCAAACCCACTTCCATCAGATTATACCAGCACAAGATGGTATAGCCGAGACGTTGAAGTTGATAATCCACTATTTTTCATAGCTGTGAAATATGGACACACTGAATTAGTAGACAAGTTACTCCAATATGGTACTGATCCACAGCGGTATACCCCTTCATTCATATACTGCGCGGTTGAAGATAATCATCGGGATATAATATCTGTTCTACTGAAAAGGGATGAACGATTCAAGAGATCAGCTTTGAAACTTGCTGTATAACGAAAGGACTAATCTATAATTGAATTTTCTTTTGTACATTAGTTTAGATATCCCAGAACATGGACATGCCGGATTTTATATTGTAGAAATGAAAGGTTACAGGGAGATAACCGATTTACTGAGGCTTCATGGTTCTACCGTTGACAATCTCTCCAATACTGACCGAAAAAAAAAGGGAAGTAGAAGACAGAGACGGTACTGATCGCCCGTGATATGCGTGGAGCTCTGATACTCATGCAGGAGAATATCCTGATGAATCTGACTTGTCAGAAATCGAGTTCAAAAATGTAGAATAGATTTTAAATCAAAATGTGAAACCTGCGCCAGTGGTTCATAATCTCTTACATTCCGCGGTCTTTAAATCCGGGACATTTCTATGGCAATATTGAGCATGCCCTCTTCGTCATCACTGTCGTATCCATTTTCCATTTCCCATGAGGTCGGTATCGTCATAAGTTAGGAATCTGATATCCCTATGTGCCCAGATCGCAGCTTACTGTTGACTGATATGATTTGGCACCGAAGATGAGAATCCACAAAAACGCATGATATAGTGTTCACGGGTGAGGCTCAATGAATACAGCTGAGCTGAGTCTCTGGCTACAAAATTAAGTCCAGATCCTGAAGAAGTACTATGCACATAGACTTCAGGGCGAGGTCGTAGGCAACCGCCGATCAATGCTGTGACCGAGTAAGAATTTAGGTATTGCTCATGCAGATACGGCCTGTAATTCACCATCTGATTGGACGGGGAACTGCTCCTCAAGGTAACCCTTATACTGTATTGTTGTATTTATCGGGCGTAAGTCAAAAGCACGAATCATGCGAATGTGTAGCGGAGGTGGCGGTCAGAATCTAATCTATGATTAAGCGGTTGACTAGTAGGGCTGGAATATAAGTGATAATACCAATAGGAATGAGTGGGAAGTGAATAGATGGCTTAGCAAATACATTTCCTGCAGAGTAGGCTGTTTTGCAGTGCGTCTTCACGCGATATTTGCGAAGACATGACTGAACAATTTGGTTTTTGATGTCTTTAGGTTGTTCGAGTCGTTATAAGAGTCTCCTCGATATATCAGTGATATCACGATGTACCTGAAAGTTCCGGATTGGCACTGCGACTGCGACTGCGTTGCGTATTCGGATTCGGATCGGAGAATTAGTGTCATGATGGCCTTTGAATGCCAATTCGAAAGCGAATCATGCAGCTTTATCTTTAAACGAATCTGGAACACAGCGAACGAATAATGGACAAGATAGTCATAACAATCATCAAATTGAGGTCTAAAATAAAAGATTTGAAGAAATCCCAACACACCAGGCTTGCATTGCCCAAATACCATAAGACATAACCAAAGAAAACCAAGAAAGAAAGAAAAAAAACAAAGTATAAAATATCAAAACCAGAAAGATGCGCACTTCTGACCGGACCCGAGCTGCACAAAAGAAACATTGAAAATAAATAGAAAAGCAGAACAGGACAATCAGCTCGGGAACCGGACAGACGCGGTTGTATCAATCAAAAGACATAGATCATCAAGCAGACGTAACATGAGGACAAAAATGGGGAAGAGAGAAAAGAGGAAAATAAAAAGAAGACACGGCTCAAACCAAGAACATAAATGGAAGTAAGGGAAATTGAGAAAATTTAGGGATCGCAGATGAGGAATGCCAAAGTGGTCCACCAAAAAAAAAGGACATTATTTCGTGTATGGATGAGATTAGAAGATTGGTGGTCCAGCCCCATCACCTCGAGATCTCGATATACCCAGAAAAAATTAACTTGAAACCACTTTCACAGACTCATCGTCAGCCATTCCCATTCCTGGCTTGCACCTTGTCCACCTGCAATACTGTGGTTGGCAGGGTTGGCAGCAGCTGGTGGCATGGCTGGAGCAAGTGGCACCACCTTGGAACGACTGGGTGGAGCGCTCGTCTTGGGACTTTCTTCGTTATCTTGATCAATGCCTGTAGGAGCCTTTTCAAGGCGGCGCTGGCGACGAGGAGCCACTTGAACCCCAGCGCGAGCCTGCGCAACACCAGCCGGGGGTCCGGCCTTGGGTGGAGCAGCGGCGATCGGAACAACGCCTGGTTTGGTTGCTGCGCTAGAGCCAGCGATTGCGGGCGGCGATTCGGATGCATTGTTACTTGGGGCGCGCGAGGCAACCGAGTTGATAGAAGCCTGTTGTATGGAATTCTTCCGAGAGGTTTTCTTAGACGAGCGAGAAGAGCCAACAGCCAAGGTATTGGCACTGCTGCGGTTTCGCTTCTTGATGACATCCGTTTTCAGGGACAATGGACGGACAACACCGTGAAGCTTCAGGAAGAGACCACAAGCATTGCATAGTGGCTGACCTTCAGGGTTACGGCGCCAAAGTGGAGTGGTTGAAGTGAAGCAGTTCGTGCACGTAGTGGGACCTGCATTGGGGTCTCCATTCTTAGAACCACCGGGACTGGCTGGACGTGATGGTGCAGTACTGCTGAGTCCGGACTCAGGTGGAGTGCTGGGAGATGGATGGTTGGTGGGAGGTCCACTGATCTGTCCATTCATACTCTGCCGAAGTAATTGCTGGGCATTAGGAGTGGATGAGGTACGGGCAATTTTCTGCTGGCGATCGCGATTACGCACATCGCTGACTGAAGCCGCTGAACCATGTCCACGTCCCAAGCTTCCAGCATGCTGCCAGTCCGCGGGACCGTCGATCATGTCGGTCGAGCCAATGGTAACATGCTTGCGATGTTGACCACCAAAGGCTGGCAAGGACTGAACCGATCCGGAGAATCCTGCATCCCACGTTAACCCCGCACCCATGTCGTTAGGGTCGTCCATAGACGAGAAGTCATTGGGCATAGCGATTCCTCCACGCTCAAATGTGTGGGTGTCATCGTCCTCATTGTCCGAATCACCACCGAAACTGAACATATTGCCCGAGGGAGCAGTGGTGGAATATTCGCCACCGCCAAGCACTTGGGAGGGATCGACATGCTGCTGGGGCATCGAAAAACCGGCTGAGTGCATGTTCGATGGACCCGAAATATTAGACTGGTACTCCCCGTTGGTCGAATTAAAAAGATGGCGCGGTTGCAGGGATGCAGACAGGTTAGATGACCGCTGCTGGATATAGTTGGGAACACGGCGATGGGGCTGAGAATCCGCCGTCGGCGCATCATTGAAGAACAAAGATTGTTCTCCTTCGTAGATTGGCTGAGGGGTTGATACGGCGGATTGATAGCCTGATGGTGGTGGGGAAAAGAACTCGGTCGAGTTCAGCGAAGATGCAAGAGGTGTTTGTGAATATAGATTCGAGAAGGGGTTACTGGCGGTCATGGGGGAGTCGGATGGAGAGAAAGTGAAGTGCTGCTGGTACGGCCCGGCCGAGTTCATCCCGGCCTCCTCGCCTAAGCCAAACGTATCGAGACTGAAGGGGATGCCCGAGGCTGTATGGTGATGCTGATGACGACGTGGACCACCGCCTACAGTGCCGTTCCCAGGCATTGCAAAGGCGGATGGAGGATCCAAAGAATAGTCGGGCAAGCCAGCCGACAGTCCGGAGTTCTGGGCCATCATGGCGTTCGAGACTGGCGGAACTTGAGGAGAAGCGTCTGCAGGTCGTTTCCTGCCAGGCACAGCCAGTCCAGCAAAGAACTGTCTTTCATCGACGCTGGTCTTGCGCACTCGACGAGGTACATAACCAAACTCGCTGTTCTTGCGTTGATCCTGCGGAGGGTGAGGAAATGAGGCCGCAGCGGCGGAATCGACCATTTGCTGCGCATGATCCTTACGGGACTTGATGGGGATCGACGCCGTAGGAGTCGCCGTGAAGTGGCGGTCAACCGTAGGTTGGGAAGAATAGTCGACGGGCGAATCGAAAGGGACAATAAAGTCATCCAGGTTCATGGGATCGGACGTAGAATCATCCATTTCCATCTGGGGGTCCCGGTCGGACAGTCGTAACTGCGCAATGCCACTGGGGGCGGGGCTATCGTCCTGCTGGTGGTTTGCTTGTGCGGCGCTGCGGGCAAAATGAGCCAATATGTCCAACCTGGTCTTTCGCACGGAAGGGAGAAGAGCAAAAGAGGGGGAAATAATGAGGGGGAAACAATGAGGGGGGAAAATAAAAAGAGGGAAATAAAGAGAAGGAGAGGAGAGATTTATTTCTCGAAGAAGAAAGGATGGAATATGAGGGAGCACATACCGAGCCTGCTGAGCCAACTGTTCCCTCTCTTTTCGTTTTAAACTCATAGCCATCATCCTCCAAGTCAAATTCTCCATGCGCTCCTGGTTGGGAAGCTGAGATTTGGTTCGAGTGTAGAGCCTCCAGATCTGAGCAGCCAAGGGATCTTGTTTCTGCAAATCATCGGGGTTATCGCCACCGCGCGGGGCGCCAGTTTTCCACTCCGGAAAAATGGGGTCTTGGAGGAAATTATCGTTATTGTTGGAAGTGGTCGGACTAAAAGGCGAACTGAGGGAAAGGTCGTCGGACATCATTTGAGAATCCGAGTCGAGGCCGAAGAAAGGCAGACCGGAATGCTGCGGTCGGGTGGCCCCATTCCCACCATGATTCATGCCCTCCATCGAAGCGGGGACAAGGGAGATGATGGGGGAGGGAGAGAGAAAAAGGTAAGATGATATTAATAGACAGATCAGAGAGAGGAGGAGGGAGTGGATAGAAGAGTAATGCTGTCGCGAATAAGAAGTGAATCCAACGGTCTTGAAACGAAATTCCCCCGTACCCGCCGTAGACGAGACCCTTGTCAAGAAGAACAGTGATCGAGTGACGCCAAGCGAGGCGATTGGCAGAATGGCGCAGCCCGCGACCAGGGTCGACAGCAAAGTTCAATCGGTCTTGAAAGAGAATGTTCTATCTGTTATATCTGCCACTTGATGAAAACACACAATATCAATATGGAAACTGGTTTATATTCGAGTCGTTGGAGGGGGGGCTAGACCCTCCAGACGCTCATGCCCCGGTAGAAGATGCGACAGACGGAGGGTGTGCGCAGAAAAGAGAAGGACGGGTCCAAAGTGACAGCAGAGAGAGAGAGAGAGAGAGAGAGAGAGAGTACAATTGAGTTAACCGAGGGACATCAATTGAGAGGGAGAGGGAGAGAGATAGAGAGAGAGAGAAAAAAGAAGAGAAGAGAAGAGGGAAGGCAGAGATGGATGGAAAGGGGAGAGAAGTGGGAGTCAAAAAGAAGAGACGAGTTGAAGTGATAGTTACAATACGGAGGAGTACGGAGGAGTACGAAGGAGTACAACCGTCCAACAGTCCAACTGGGGGGAGGTTTCCGCTTTCGTCACAGCGTGACTGTAAATTACAGTTACATCAATACACAGATTACACCCATCCTAATAGTACATAGTTAACTATGTACTAAGTAAAATTAATTAATTCGTTAGTTAGCAGTAGTATGTGTAGAGTATCCGATTTACGGAAGTTATGTGGAAGATCCCACTTGATCATTATACGTATGTACAGACTACATAGTGCCCTGACTGCAACGAATCGGAGGAAGTGGATTTGAGGCTAAATTGTCTTGTCGCCGTTTGGTCTAGGCTTCGGGCCGAGTCCGAAGATATCTACATATTACATAGTATAGAAATGAATTAGAGTCTCCGGAGTACTTACTATGTCCATACTAGTAACTATGTACTTCATAGATAGTAGCTGTTGTTCTGTGTGTATATCTGTCGAGAACCGTCATGACTACATACTTGGTGTGTATGCTGACTGCGCTAACAGTAGATACCGGTGGAGTTGGTGGGTCAAGTCCGAGTCCTAACTCCGTTCTCGATGTTGTCTATCACTGACACTGCCAGTATACAGTACATTCTACAGTACATAGTAGTCTATCAATGGAGTAGAATAATAAAGAATAGAATAATATAAGATAGAATAATTTATAGACTATAGTACTATGCTATATTGATATACTATATAATATACTAGTGAGTTAGCATGGGATATGAATATACTCGTATACTCGTATACTCTCTCACTGACTCATATACTGCTAGGTAATGCGATATCAAATCGGCGGAATCTTCAGTTGATAAGAATGTTCTTCGGTGCTTCCTAGCGGATCCGCAGTCAATTCACTCCGTTATTTGGCGGACAACATCACACCGGGTTCCTAGATTACCCGAAAATACCAGCTGAGTACCATCTGGTACGAGTCAGTACACCAAATACACCAAATACACTCAGTCCAGCAAGTCACAGTAAGTACTTCCAAGTCAGCAGTTAGGGTATTTCATTCCAATACCCTAAATACATACCAAATCAATTCAAATATATTCAAAACTTCAACTTCAACCCTCTTCCATTTCATCGTCATTTTCACCCTCATCACCTCATGAAACTCTGTATAATACTCTCATGATGCATCACCTAGATCGTACAATAGTACACACAGTACAGATGCACCTCGAATCCTGCCCAATCCAATATCGCCTGGATATGCTGGATATGCCCCACTAACTCCACCATGGGGGCATTGTCCAAGATAAGCCCGTGATAAGAGCGAATCCAACTGCTAATTAGCCGTGGTCATCCTGATAGGCGCGATGATCTTCCATTTCAGTCCAACCGGCTTGCATCTTATCAATGTGGGGGTCCCAAGTCATCGTGGGAGACCACAACCGGTAATCCGTACATAGTAGTCCGCGGCCAATTCGATACACCACTTTCTCTGATACCGGTTGTTTTGTCCGCTTAATATCATCTTCTCCTGGCTGGTTGTTCCACCCCCCCTCCCCTCCTCTTACTGTACAGTAACCCCCTGCTGCAGGTGTGGGCCGTCGTGTGCCTTTCGTACTTGTGTCGACATGATGTTTTGGTGTTGCATGGTGGAAGACTGACAGGGGGGGGGTGGCTTCGGAACGGGACAGAAGAGGGGGACTCTGATATCCTAGAGGACACATACCACTTTTTTCTTTTCCCATCGGCTTCTGCGGTTATTAGTGAATATATGGATTGTCAAGAGATGAAAGGAGATGACAGGTTCCATATGAGAAATGGATTATCCTCTTCTGAATTTCTCTCGCCCACTGCACATAGTTATGTATCACCCACACAAGCCTGTAACTGAGTCTCCTTCCCTATTGGCAGTTGACAGTTCAGCCCAACGCCGAGTCGTTGCCTCCTGATAAATAGGAGTACTAATCGACTCTTGCCTCTCCTTGAAATAAATCATGAGATGTACCAGATCACCTGGGCAGCCTCGAGAAGTACATTGGAAACCCTAACATGGTATGCCTCCTGGGGAACCGCCCTTTATATGTATGCTTCGGCCGTGCGTTTATCACCCAAAGGCATTTTGATAAGGCGTGACTCTGCCCAAACAGCAGTGCGAAGCCGACGGTTGGTAGATCCGACGTGTCCTCACAGCCAAGATAAGTTCCACATTGCATATCTCAGATAACACTCGTAGTTGACCAGGGTTGGAGTGTTAGTGTTACAGGGTCCAGGGGTGATCAATCCTACACCGACAAATCCCCGTCCCCTTTCAAACTTTCTCCTTGTCAGTCCTCATGAAAAGTGGGAGGATCGTTATCTTTTGACGTGTCCAGAATCTCCATAATCCCAACATTGGCAAACTCTTCACGATTGAAGAAAAAAGAAAGACACGTACTCACCGGAATGCCTCCTGATATCACCGACGGAAGGATTCATCCCTTGATAGGCAGCCTCATTCCAAGAGGATAAGATGTGATTACTACTGTGGCACCGCCTATCTCCAGGTTTTAACCCCAGGATTGTGCCCCGACGGATCCCCCGGGTGATCCACACTGCTTCGCGGCTCAGGCCTTATCTCTCTTGACGCAGTTCAAGTGATTTGGTAGGTGATGCAGATACGATAATGAAGGTCCAAACTTAGGATTATCAATATCGATAGATTTTGGTGTGTCGTATCGTTTGCACGAAGTTATCATCGGATCTAAGATACTGAAGCAAGGATTGCAGAAGATATGATAAAGGACGAATGAATATGACGCCATTCACAAGTCCAACAAATAAGCGTGATGAATATCTCCTCGGAGGTAAACAATTACTTTGTCGCGGGCTTCTTAATGGTTTCTCATAGGTCGATAGATAGTCCCCTATCATGTTGTCACATTCGCTTTTACATAGTAGATACTTGCACTCGTTCTATGCTTTTTGTAGTAATCTTTCGTAGGATCTCATCGAACTTATCTACCAAGATAGATATCTACGGAGTACAAAGATTTAATTCACGACGGAAAGAAAATGAACATTTACAGCACTGTGTCCCGGCACTCCCCGATCTCCTTTCTACATGATCATCACTCTATGTCGATAGATATACACAGTACGATCGTCAAGTATGTTCCTTCACCCGTTTACTGAGATATATGGCTCGCGCTGTTCAACACTAAAGGTGTCTTTCCCGGGACTGAATACATAAGATTTGAAATATTAAAGAGGAAAGACAGGAGAGAAATGCGCAGCACACGCCCAATGCCTGATTTCTACCACTGGGCATGAACAGCTGACGAAAGGGATCAGCCCCGAAATTGACCCAGAATCTTACCCTGTCCTCCGGAGAAATATCTCAAATCAGTATTGATAGGCTGTAGTCGTCATTGCATATTGTCTCCTTTATTTGTTGATATGGAGTATGAGATCATGAGAACCGTGCTGAAGACAGCTATCCCTATTGAGGATGGCACCGAAGGTTACTCGGTGCAACATTTGTCTCAGTGTGGCAGTGTTCTTATCTGCAATTAAGTTTATATCCAGCTCCACTTAAATTGGAGATTAGATTCAGAGGGACTTTTGATGCACTGGGTAACTATTCCGTTCCCCACGGAGTTTACGGAGTCCTATGTACTGTTGGAGATATACTCTATCGTCATCAAGCTGATAAATTTAAAGTAGACATGTAGATCCAGATCCATGAAGAGAAAAATAATATATACAATAATGCAATCCCAATCGAGCTCAATCAATAATGTCGTAACATGGCTGTCTCCATTGGAGTGGCTCATAACGGCGTCTTCGGTCTCCGTACCAGCCTTGATGGAATCTGTAGAACTCCAACCATCTTACCGAGTGGTAAATGATATTCCATAGCTAACAGATAACCATGGAGAGGGCGATTCCAGAGACATGCAGATGGAAGATAAGAAATAGAACAGGAGGTCAGAAAAAGAAAGTCTATATGGTGCCCGAAACAAGATTTCCCATGAGTCCAGGCGAGGGATGATCACGGGTTAAAAGTGAGAGGTGAACAAGTAAAATATAAAATGCAAAATAAAAAGAAATCCTCCGGTGCAAATGGGATGAGAAAAGAAGCCCGTTAGATAAAGGTTGGGCCATGCCATGTGTAATAAATATAGAAAATGCCACCCGAAAACCCTTGCGCCCGCTAATGACTAGCTGCGAAAGCAGATCCGCCACGGTGTATGAGGATAAGGCGAAGAAAATGATGAAAAGAAAAGGTTGAAAAGGTGGAAAAGAAGATTGTTGAAGATGAAAAAAAAAAGAAAAGAAAAGCAGATATATCCCACGGGGTATAAGAAATGAAGAAAAAGCCGTCTAGGAATGGTGAAACGTAAATAGAAGACCGTGCCCGAAGAGAAGGAGATTGGGTAGAGAGGAAAAAAAAAGATTGATCGGCTTTTTTGGGACTCTCTAAAGACTTCCAGAGGATATTTGAATGTGATGAATGGTTGAGAGGGAGAAAATCTCGGACTTCAAACACATAGTGCTTTATAAAACCCAAGATTTCGACTCGTGTTAGGGACCTGATCGACCTGGTTGATGTCCCATTGGTGGATTAGGGTAAGGTGGTTGTTGAACCGCTTCGCCGCTATACATTGGGTATGGAACGACGTTCATTCCGGGATTCATGGCGTTCATTGGCCACTGAGGGTATCCCATTCCTGTTTGCGGAGGGTAAGAAACTGCGCCTGGACCGGCTTGCATTTCAGGATTGGATCCGGTAGGGTGTGCTGGAGTTGTCATTCTCCGCTTCAAATCTGGAGGTATCTGTTGCTGTTGGGGAAATTGGTTTGGGTATGAGGAACTCATGTCTGCTTGTCCAGGATAACTCATTGTTCGTGATGGTTGTTGTGGAGGGACTGGCCAGATTGAGCCATCAGGTTGCATAGTGTATGTTGGAGTAGATGGGTTCATGGATTGCGCTTGACCGGCCATTGGTGATGTTGGTGGTAAACCTGAAGCTGCAGGCATAGCGTTGGGATTCCATACACCAGGTGTGAGATTCATCATTTGCCCTTTATTGGCTGCCATTGTGGCCATCAACTGCGGGTCTGATATTGTTGTGAATTCATCCCAGGGTAATCCCGTTTCCATTGTTGGGTGTCCTGGATATTCGCCGGTAGCCATTGTTGGATCTATATCAAATTGTCAGTCACAATATAAAAAAAAAGGGACTTAATTGGCGAAATTTGAAATTATCGCGCAATTAATAACTCCACCTACCAGGTTGAAATCCCGACATTGGTGTCGCGGGGAATCCACCAGTATTGAAGCCCGTCATATCCTGTCCAGACGAAGCACTCAATGAAATTGGCGAATATGGGTAAAACGCATCAACAGACTCCGGGTTTAAATTAGATGGAGAAGACGAAATTGGTGTTGTCACTGGACGTTCCCCCGGTTGCGACTCCAATCGTGAATTTGGGCGCGATTTCTTCTCAATTGGTGGTTGTTGATCAACTGGGAAGAATTGACATTCTTTGCGCAGTCGTATACAATTCTCACATCGACCTTGCGTATCATCCGCTGCGACTAGACATCGAATCTTGCGACGACGACAATGCACTATAAAGGGTGATAATGTATGAGCATGATGATGTACAGAAATGGCGTGCTTAGATATAAGGGAAAATTCGCATCGCATTTCTCGTATCCGCCGAAAGATGGGAAGAACATGCGCGCAAGAAAACAATACAAGAAGGAAACAAAGGCACGGGATGGAGACTGACCACATGCGACAGACGTTCGATGATACCCCAACTTGTTTCGTTTCTTATCGCCATCCATGGCTCCAGAATTCGGTGTTGATGCCATTGCCTCGACGACTGCGGGCATAGCTCCCACGAGCGAAAGCGCAAGATATCACCACCGCTTTAACTCGATGCGCATTAAACGCGCGCTCGAGAAGGTAATGAAAATTGAAGATGAGTGAGCGAGACGAAAAAGGTGGGCCATACAGGCCTCTCTGACACACGATGGGAGGAAAGAAGTTGGGGATAGTCGAGGATGGAATGGAAAGATGCGCCGGATTAACCCCCTCTCCAATTATCTTGAATATTACCCCAAGATCCACCGGAAAGTCAAAAGCGACAATGTCTTAATTATTGAGTGTTTCAGATGTCTGTCGTCGTGTATCGCAATGAGCGAAAGGAAGTGGACTCAAGAAGGGGG